>Ga0193753_10001357_pt1 | contig 21001 bp, 11 predicted proteins | sample H1c2metaG_FD_144925 | JGI IMG/M metagenome (GOLD analysis project Ga0193753, IMG submission 144925) | Soil microbial communities from a riparian zone of the East river system, Colorado, United States - H1c2 | ecosystem: Environmental > Terrestrial > Soil > Riparian zone | place: USA: East...
CCAGATGCAGAGCCTGGCCAACAACCTCGGCGGCGGCGCAGGCTTCTCGGCAGGCGCGTTCGTGGCTCCGACCTACATGATCCAGGGCGGCAGCTACAACAACGTCGGTGCGGCATTCACGGCGGTCGACAACAAGTTGAACAACCTGCAGGGGCAGGTGAACAACATCCAGGTCGGCACCGCCGCGCCGCCGACCGCCAGCGCCAGCGCCAGCAGGGTCACTGCCGGCACCGCACCGGTCGGCAACGGCAATACGCCGCCGGCCGCATCGGCGCCGAGCACGCCCACCGCCAATGCACCGGCGGCCAGCACCAACGCCTACGGCGATGGTGCGCAGGTCACCGCAGAGAACGCGGTGGCGCTGGGCAACAACTCGGTCGCGGACCGCGACAACACCGTGTCGGTCGGCTCGCAGGGCAGCGAGCGCCAGGTGGCCAATGTGGCCGCAGGCACGCGCGGCACCGATGCCGTCAACGTCAGCCAGATGCGTTCCACCAGCGCACAGACGCTGTCGTCGGCGCGGGCCTACACCGACATCCGCTTCAACGCGATCGAGGACGACTTCAACGCCTTCCGCGGCGAGGTCGATCGTCAGTTCCAGGTGCAGGACGAGCGCATCAACCAGGTCGGCGCGCTGAGTTCGGCGATGGTGCAGATGACGGCCAATGCCGCCAACGGCGACAGCCCGCGCGGACGCATCGCGGTGGGTGCCGGCTTCCTCGGCGGCGAGCAGGCGATTTCGATCGGTTACGGCAAGAAGATCGGCGATCGTGCTTCGTTCACCCTGGGCGGCGCGTTCAGCGGCGACGAGTCGTCGGCGGGTATCGGTTTCGGTGTCGATCTGTAACGGAGCAACAGAAGCAAGAAAGCGAGAAGCCCGGCGAAAGCCGGGCTTCTTGTTTCTGTAGGTGCGGATTTATCCGCACGCTTTTATGGACCGGGAAGAGCGTGCGAATAAATTCGCACCTACCGGGTCAAGGACAAAACCGGTTCAGGCGTCTTCGGTGACGCGCAGCACTTCCTCGATCGTGGTCGTTCCCGCCAACGCCTTGACGATGCCGTCTTCGTACATCGTGCGCATGCCGGACTGCCTTGCGAGCTGCTCGATCTCGCCCATGCCGGCATGGCGCATCACGGCACGGCGCAGGTCGTCGTTCATCACCAGGAATTCCATGATCGTGGTGCGGCCCAGATAGCCGGTGGCTGCGATCGCCGAACCGCGGGCGCGGTAGAGGAAGATCTCGCCCTGCGGCTGATAGCGGCGCAGGCTGAATTTTTCGATCTCTTCCGGCGATGCGGGATATTTCTCCGCATGGGTCGGCTCCAGGCGCCGCACCAGGCGCTGCGCGAGGATGCCGTTGACCGTGGAGGTCAGCAGGTAGTCCTCCACGCCCATGTCGAGCATGCGGGTGATGCCGCCGGCGGCGTTGTTGGTATGCAGCGTGCTCAGCACCAGATGGCCGGTGAGCGCCGACTGGATCGCGATGCGCGCGGTTTCCAGGTCGCGCATTTCGCCGATCATGATGATGTCCGGATCCTGGCGCACGATGCTGCGCAGCGCGTTGGCGAAGTCGAGCCCGATCTGCGGCTTGGCCTGGATCTGGTTGATGCCTTCGATCTGGTATTCGACCGGATCCTCGACGGTGATGATCTTGACGTCGGCGGTGTTGAGCTTGGACAGCGCCGTGTACAGCGTGGTGGTCTTGCCCGAACCGGTCGGTCCGGTCACCAGCAGGATGCCGTGCGGCTGGTCCAGCACTTTCTGGAACTGCGGCAGGAAGTTGTCGGTGAAGCCGAGGCGTTCGAAGTCGAACACCACCGTCTCGCGGTCGAGCAGTCGCATCACCACGCTCTCGCCGTGCGCGGTCGGCACCGAGCTGACGCGCAGGTCCAGCTCCTTGCCCTGCACGCGCAGCATGATGCGGCCGTCCTGCGGCAGGCGGCGCTCGGCGATGTTGAGCTTGGCCATGATCTTGATGCGGCTGATCACCGCCGCCGTCAGATTGGACGGTGGGCTCTCGCCCTCCTCCAGCACGCCATCGACGCGGTAGCGCACCTTCAGGCGGTTCTCGAAAGGCTCGATGTGGATATCGGAGGCGCGCATCTCGACGGCACGCTGGATGACCAGATTCACCAGCCGGATCACCGGCGCTTCGGAAGCGAGGTCGCGCAGATGTTCGACGTCGTCGATATCGCCGTTCTCGCCTTCGGCGGTTTCCACGATCGCGCCCATCGCGCTACGGCCCTGCCCGTACCAGCGCTCGATCAGGTCGTCGATCTCCGAACGCAGCGCCACCGCCACCTTGACCTCGCGCTGCGTGGCCAGGCGCACCGCATCGAGCGCATAGCCGTCCTGCGGGTCGGCCATCATCACGCCGACCTGGGTATCGGTCGTGCCGATCGGGCAGACATGGAACTGCTTCATGAACTTGGTGGACAGCGTTACGCCTTCCGGCGGCAGTTCCGGCGCGTCCTTGGCGCTGACCAGCGGCAGGTCGAGCACCTCGGCCGCGGTGGCAGCGTGGTCGCGCTCCGACACCAGCCCCAGCCTCGCCAGCAGCGACAGCAAGCTGCCACCGGCCTCTTCCTGCAGTCGCCGCGCACGCGCCAGGTCGGCATCCTTCAGACGGCCTTTGGCCGTCAATGCGGCGACGATGCGCTCGTCGGCGTCGGCATCGGAGGCGGATCCAGCAGTAGTGGCGTTGGTCGTCGTGTCCATGGGGGCATACCGATACGTCGCGGGCAACTTTAGCAGCCTGCGCGGTATTGCGAACCATCGGCGCCGCAGAGCCCGGCGTCAGGCCGATTCATGGTGGCCGGTCCGGGAACCGGCGCGGGCTCAGCGCAACTTCGCGGCGATGCCGTCACGCAGTGCGGCGAGATCCTTGGCGAAGACGTCGATCCCGTCGCGGAGCTTTTCCGTCGCCATCTCGTCCTGCGCGAGATCGCGCCGGAAGCGGTCGGCATCGATCGGCTTGTCGGTGGCGGGCGCCGCGTCGACATCACCCGGTAACAGGCGCCGGGTAATGGCGCCGATTTCGCGGTCGAGGACATCGAGCAGGTCCGGCGAGATCGTCAACCGGTCGCAGCCGGCAAGCGCCTCGATCTGCGCGGTGGAGCGGAACGATGCGCCCATCACCACGGTCGCCACGCCGCGACGCTTGAACGTAGCGTAGACGGCGCGCACGAAGTTCACGCCCGGATCGTCGTCGATGGTGGCAGGCGCCTGTCCGCGCGCGACATGCCAGTCGAGGATGCGGCCGACGAACGGCGACACCAGGAACGCACCGGCCTCGGCGCAGGCCAGCGCCTGGGTATGGTTGAAGATCAGCGTGAGATTGCAGTCGATGCCTTCGCGCTGCAGCAGTTCTGCGGCGCGCACGCCTTCCCAGGTCGCGGCAACCTTGATCAGCACGCGCTCGCGGCCGACGCCGATCCGCTCGTACATGGCGATGAAACTGCGCGCCTTGGCGAGCATGGCGTCGGTATCGTGCGACAGGTCGGCGTCCACTTCGGTGGACACCCGGCCGGGAATCAGTTCGGAGAGCATCTTGCCGACGCCGATGGTGAGACGGTCGACGACGGCCGCGGCAATGGCTTCCGTAGCGCCGGACTGTTCGCGTCCCCAGCGCAGCTGCGTTTCGATCAGGTCGGCATAGACCGGCAGGTCCAGCGCCTTGCGTACGATGCTCGGATTGGTGGTGCAGTCGATCGGTCGCAGACGCTTGACCGCGGCGTAATCGCCGGTATCGGCGACCACCACGGACATCTCGCGTAACTGCGCCAGTTTCGAGACCGCTGCGGCGGGATTGGCTTGCGTATTCATGCGATTTCCGGGGGAGATTTCCCACCAGTATCGCGCAACGTCGGTGAACTCATCGTTGCCGGCGCTTGGAATGCTCATGGCTATCGCGCGAATCCGTGGCCGGCGCATCGAGCGAAGCGATCACCGCCTTGGAATGCTGGCCCAGGACCGGCGCGGCGAACGGCGCAGGCCCGGGCGTGCGGCCGAACTTGATCGGATGGGTAACGCCGCGATAACGCCCCACCACCGGGTGCTCGAGCGTGCCCACCATGTCTTCGGCCAGCACCTGCGGGTGGTCGAACATGTCTTCGATGCGGCGCGCCGCCGCGCATGGCACTTCATCGCCGAACAGGTCTTCCCATTCGAATGCATTGTGCGAAGCCAGCGCGGCATGCAGCTTCGGCACGATCTCCGCCGCGTGCTCGGCGCGCTTGCGCACGGTGTCGTAGCGCGGATCCTCGGCGACTTCCGCAAGTCCGGTCTTTTCGCACAGCGCCTTCCAGAAGCGCGCGGTATTGGCGGAAATGTAGATGTAGCCGTCGCGCGTCGGATGGATGCCGGTGACGCCGCCCGAACGCATGTCGCGGCCGATGTCGAGCGCTTCGCCCTCGGCCCAGATCATCCGCGCCGACTGCATGGTCAACGCGCTGCGCAACAGTGATATGCCGACGAACTGGCCCAGCCCGCTGCGTTCGCGCTCGTACAGCGCGGACGAAACGCCCGCGGCGAGCAAGGCGGCCGCGTAATAGTCGACCACCGAACCGTAGATGATCTCCGGGGCGCCGCCGCGCTTGCCTTGCAGCGCGCACATGCCGGTCATGGTCTGCAGTACCTGGTCGTAACCGGCTTTGTCCTTCATCGGTCCGGTTTCGCCATAACCGGTCACCGCGCAATAGATCAGCCGCGGGTTGATCAGGTTCAGCCGTTCGTGGTCGATGCCCAACCGTTTCGGCACGCTGGGGCGGAAGTTGTGCACCAGCACATCCGTGTCCCGCACCAGCCTGAGCAGGACGGCATGATCCTCGGGTTTCTTGAGATCGAGCACGACGCCGCGCTTGCTGCGGTTCACGCCGAGGAAGGCGCGGCTCTCGCTGGGCAGGGTCGACGGATACTGACGCAGGTTGTCGCCGCCCGGCGGCTCGATCTTGATCACTTCCGCGCCCTGGTCGGCGAGCAGGGTGCAACCGTAAGGGCCGGCGATGTAAGCGCTCAGGTCGAGCACGCGCACACCGTTCAACGGCCCCATGGCCCCGGAGCGGATCTGGGCAGCTTCGGCATTTTTAGGCGGAGCGTTGTCCATGGGCTGCGTGTCCAGCGGGTACCTCGACGGGGGTCAGGCGAACTCTGAGCGATGGCATGGCAAAGAAACAGGTTGGCTTGATATGTTCTGGCGCCACAATTTATTGGGTAACGGCACCCGGAGGCCGCAGCAGGTCATTGCGACGGCTCCGCAGGCGCCATCGTGTCCGGCGCGAGCGGCATCCAGGTGAGCCGCCAGGCTCCCGTAATGCGACCGCCCGCACAGAAATAGGGGGCGAAGACGATTGGATCGCGATATAGCGGCAGCAATTCGATGCGCGGCGCGTCGTCGGCGGACGGCGGCGGCAAGGTTTTCAGCCAGGCCTCTTCCGGGCCTTGCGGCAGGCACAAGGTTTCTTCGGTCTTGTAGCCGTCGATCAGGTCGGTGGCATACACCAGCGGTCCGCGGCTGATGGCCAGGTAGTCGTAACGCATCACTTGCTGGCGCACCGGACTGCCGTCGGGCGCGCGCGATTCCTGGATGTTGCGGTTGATCGCGCGGTGCGTGCGCGGCCGCATCGGGAACCGCATCAGGATGTCGTCGCCCGGATGCCAGACGCGCTCGACCAGCGCGTACTGCCCCGCTTCGACGAGAACATCGCCGGATTCGCCACCGATACGCAACGCGGCGCCTTCGGCCCAGGACGGGATACGGATCCTGATCGCGAATCGTGTCGGCCGTTCCGGCATGACGCGTAAAACGATGTCGCCGTCGTAGGGATAAGCCGTGATCTGCTCGATGGCGATCTGCCCCGCTTCCGGCAACTCGAACGACGCCCGCCCCGGTCCGAACAGATTGATCGTGATGCCGGCCGCCGACGCCGTATAGGCGATCTCCGGCAACTCCTCCAGCGCCATTGCGCCGCTCGACTTGCAGCAGCGCCAGTACGTCGTGTGCACGCGACGGCCGTTCGGGAACGAGTAGTAGCACCAGTCCTCGCCATCCGGCGCCAGCGCGCCGAGCAGGTCGTTGTACGCGGTGCGCTCGATTTCCTCGGCGTACTGCGCCTCGCCGGTGATCGCCAGCAGTTCGCGGTTCAACTGGATCCACGCCAGCGTGGAGCAGGTTTCCACGTAGCCGTAAGGGCTGAACACGCCGGCCGGATTGAACACCTCGCGCGAACGGTGCGCGACACCGCCCCACGGCCCGCCGCCGAGCGTCAGGTGGTGGTCGCGAATGTTGCGCCACAGATCGTCGACCGCGCGCCGGTAGTCGGAATTGCCTGTCGCCTTATGCAGCTTGGCCAGGCCGACCAGATTCCATGCGAGCTGGTAAGCCTTGCCCGTGGCGATCTCGGACGCATCGCTGCCGCCGAGGGCGCGCGCGAGCAGCGCCAGGTCGGGATTGCGGTCGGCCTGCTCCAGCACCAGCAACGCGAGATCCAGGTAACGCCGCTCGCCGGTGACGAAATACAGCTCCGTCGCCGGATCCATCAACACGGTGGCCGACATGCCGTGGTGGTTGCCGAGCTCGGTGATATCGATGCCGGTATCGTTCAACGTATGCCAGCACAGATCGCCGATCTTGCGCGCAGCGGCCAGGTAATGCGGCGCTGGAAAGCGCTTGTTCGCTTCCAGCAGGCCCATGATCAGATAGCTATGCGTCCAGATGTCCCAGGTACGCACGCTCGGCGCGCCATCCCATGTGCCCGGCTTCGGCGGCTGACGGCGCATGAAGCGGCGTTCGGGCGCATAAGTGCCCAGATAGCCGTCCTCCTCCTGCACCGAAACCAGATAGTCGGCGACGCGGCGCACGTGCGCGGCCAGCGCTCCGTCACTATCGCGTGACGCGGATTTCGCGGCGGCGTACAGCCATTTCCCCGCATGCTCGCCGTACCAGTCGCCCTCCCTATTGTACTGGCGGCGCTCGGGCGAGAATATTTCGATCGCCGGACTCGTTTCGTCGACGATGAAATGCGACAACCGCCCGCGGCGGTTCGCTTCCAGCGCTTCGCCCAGCAATCCGCGCAGCTCCACTTTCAGGTTTTTCATTTCAGATACCGTGCGACGCTGTCGATCTGTTCCGCGCTCAGTCCCTGCGCTTGCGCGCGCATGACGCCGCGGCTCAGCGTTTCGACGATACGCTCGTGCGAGCGGGTGGCGATCAGCCGGCGCGGCGGGATATTGCCCTGCGGATGATCATGGCAGATCGCGCAACGCTGCCGGTAGATGGCCTTGCCATCCAGGCCGATCGATGCGGCTGCATCCGTCCCGGGCGATACCGGTTTCGCGTCCGCAATCGCATCCTGCGATTTTACCGCGCTGCGGCCGGTGAACTTGCGCCCACCCAGACCGAACGCCTGGATACGGTCGGTGCCCACGAATACCTGTCCATGCCCGAAACCCGGTTCGTTGTATTTGCCGCTGGTGAAAAGTTCGCCAGGCGCGCTCTTCCACAGGATATCCAGCGTAGTCGCATCCAGGGCATACAGCACGGGTCGCGGCGCATCCGGGCCATCCAGCAACGCGGAACGGCTGGCGTTTTCGTCGAGTATCCAGACGATGGCGTTGCGCGGCCCGTCGCTGGTGACGAAAGGCGAGCCGGGGTTGCCCAGCACCAGGGTCTTCTGAATTCGATCGATGCGCAGGTAGGCCGGCTCGCCGGATTTGGCGACGACTTCGATCCTGGCGACGGAAGGCGGAACGCTGGCCGACGATCCTTCCTTCGATTTGGTGTTGCCGGTCGCGAACAGGTAATCGGTTCCGCGCGCATCGCGGAAGGATGCCGGCACGGAACGGGCGCGCGCCAGGTCCATCGCGGCGTCCTTGTCCGAATACGGGCCGAACACATTGAGCGGACCGCGCCTGCCGAACTGCGGTTGCGAACCCGGCGGCAACAGCGATGCATCGCGCGAAGAATCATCGCCGCATGGCGGCCGGCGGTCGACAGCGCCCGGCAAACGGCTGCGGTCGAGCAGATAGACGTTGCCCTGCTTGCCGCCCACCGCCATCAATCGCGGCGTGGCGGTCGTCGCCGGATCACGGTCCGGCAGCAGCAGCGCACCGCCCGATCCCAGGTCGATGTCCATCTTCGCCGTCTCGCAGTAATTGAACGGCGTGTAGGTGCCGCGCAGCTCGAAGCCTTCGGCTCCCGGCTGCGACAGCATCAGCACCGACTGCGTCCAGTCGTGCGGCCAGTTCTGGTAGCCATCGAAGCCGCTGCCGGTGACGACGAAGACGTTGCCTTGTGCATCGATGGCCGGCCCGCCGGCACCCCAGATGCCGCCGCTGCCGCGATGCGGCATCGACGGCCGCGAAAGCGCTTTTCACCTTCGCGGCGGCCGTATCCACCGCTGCCAGCCAACCGGTTTCGGTTTCGCCGAATACGGCATACAGCAACGAACCGTCGGGACTCAGATTGAGCGCGCCGCGCTGCACCCTGAAATCGAAGCGCCGCGTCGGCGCGACGCGCTCGGGACCGGCGTTTTTGTTGAGCGCGTTGAAGGTAGCTTCGTCCAGCCGCACCGGCCAGCCGGAAAGCACTTTCCCGCTGCCCAGATCCAGCGCGTAAGCCTGCCAGCGTTTGTCCGGATCGCAATGCGTCACGTACAGCCGCTGACGCGCGACATCGATCGCCGGCGTACTCAAAATGCCGGTGGGCACGCCGTCGAGAGGCGCCGGCTGCAGCCGGCAAGGAACGCCGAGCCGCGCGCGCCATAGGATCCTTCCTGCTGCGACATCGCCATTCCTTGCGGCGTTGATCGCATACACGTAACCATTGCTGGTGGCGGCGAAAACGACCGAGAAAGCATCTCCGCGATACTGCCCTGACGTCATGCGCACGCCGTCGATATACAAGGGCGATGCGTACAGCCGCGGCGGCTGGCCGTCGACGACGTCCAGTTGCGGCGACTCCCAGACCTGTCCGAACGACGGACCCGCCACGACTGCCGGGGTCAGCACCGTTTCGCGCGAACGCCAGCCGCTGCGCGCGCGATCGTTGTGGAAGGTCGGCATGTCCGCCGAAGCTACGACCGAGCGGGGCTTCTCGGCAGCCATCTCCTTCCGCGCCAACCTCGTGGCGGCATCGTTCAGGCCGGAGCGAACGCCCGCTTCCGGCACATCGAGTCCGGCGGTCCAGAAAATCGCATTGAGCAGCAACTTGCGCACATGGGGCTCGTCCAGCGACTCGAGGTAATGCGCACCGCTGAACCCGAACGAGCGACCATGGCCTTCGCGCTCGAAAGCCCAGGCGACATCGCTCGCTTGCGCCGTATCGGCGACCAGGTATTGGCCCTCGCGATACTGCGGATGCAGCGTCGCTTTCAACACCGGAACCACGCCATCGCGGAAGCGGAACGTGGGATAGAACTCGTCCCGATACGCGAAGGCGCCCACACCGTTGCCGATCGCATGCGCCGGCGTCGCCGAAGCCAGTTCCACCCACTCGGTGGTGCGGTCGAACATGCCGTAGCGCGCTCCGCCCAGCCAATGCGGCAGACCCAGGTCGTCGCCGGGCGGCACCGTCGACGCCTGATGCAATACGACCAAGCCGACACCGCGCTTCATAGCGGCTTCGAATTGGGCCTTGTGCGCGGCATCGAGCAGCGGATGTTTGTCCAGGCCATCGAAGTACCACACGATCGTCGCGGCTCCGTCCAACGCGGCCGGGTTCTTCGGCCACCCGTCAGGATACGCATCGACCGTCACTGTGCCCTGCGCATCCGGCGACGATTCAAGGATCGTCTTCAGGACACGGATGCCGTTCGGATAATCGTGTCGCGCTGGGCCTTCGCTTTTCGCGCCGCCGATCAGGACGATCTTTTTGGGAGTATCCCTATTGCAGGCGGCCAGGAAGACCAGCAGGCAAACCAACGCCAGAAGTTGTTTCCCCCTTTGGAAAAGGAGGATTAAGGGGGGCGAAGGCAGCCGTTTGCGAGCCGAAGGCTCGCGGCTGACTGAGCGCACTCGCGTGAGCGAGGGCGGGGAATCGCGAAGCGATTTGCTTCTGCTGTTGCGCACAGGCGCAGAGGCAAGAGCAAATCCCCCCTGCCCCCCTTTTTCAAAGGGGGGAACAGCAGGAGAAACTTGTTGCCTTGGCCTCAAGCCGCATCCACGACGCAGCGGAAACCGACGCACCCCGAGCGATCCTTGCACGGCGCCATCAGCAGATATTTTCCGTGCTGGTCGAGCCGGTAGGCCTGCGGGAAATACCAGTGAGAAGTCTGCGGCTGGTAAGCGCTGCCGCCGCGCAGCACGGCGGCGCGTGTGTGCTCGTCGCTATATTCGTCGGTCCATTGCCAAACGTTGCCGACCAGATCCATCACGCCGAACGGACTCGCGCCCTGCGGGTGCGCGTCGACATCATCGGGCGGCAAAAGCTCGCGTCCGCGATTCGTCGCCGGCACGGCATCGGCCTGCCACTGATCGCCCCAGGGGTAGACGCGGCCGTCGTTGCCCTGCGCGGCGTACTGCCATTCCCATTCGTGCGGCAGGCGCTTGCCGGCCCATTCGGCGAAAGCGCGCGCGTCCTCGATCGACACCCAGGTGACGGGCTTTTTTTCCCAACCCGGCTTCGGTGCACCGTTTTTCCAATGGCGAAGGAAATTATGCGGATCGGGCGGTCGATAGCCGCTCGCGTCCAGGAACGACTTGAACTGCGCGTTGCTCACCGGATAGCGGTCGATGAAGAACGGCTGCAGGCGCATGCGCCGGCGATGGCCGCGGCGCGGGCTGCTTTCCCACGGATACTGCACGTCCACGCCGTCCCAGGTCTGCCCTTCGATCTCCACGCCGCCGACCACGAAATCGAAATCGCCCTCCGCAATCGCGACCATGCCTTGCGGCGTCTCGGCCGCGGGTTGGGTGCGTTCGATCTCGATCAATCGTTGCGGAATCGAATGCCAGACGTTGGAAAGCGACCGCAACGGCGTCTTGGCCGACTCGCGCCTGTCCGCCAGGAACGCCTCGAGCCCCTCGACCGAAGCGCCCGGCGCGATCGCGAGTACAGCGCCGAAGCCGCGCGCCTCGATGGCGAAATCGAAGATCGCATGCCCGTCTTCGAATCTCGGCTGCAGGGCCGCTCCGTTCCAAACGTCGAAATATTTCGCACCTTCCGCATGCGGAACCGCGATCTGCTCGCCCGCAACTTCGTATTCGTTGCGGTTGACCAGCGTCCACAGGCTTAGTCCGGCCACCGGGAAACGGCTGGCGAACACGCCGGCCTGCAGCGTCGCCGCATACGGCCGCCAGTCCATGCTGACCATCAGCGCGGCGAACCGGCGCTCGATCGCCGCGATGCGCCGCAAGGCCTCGGCGTCGCGCGGCGTGAACTGATTCCAGATGCCCCAGATATTTTCCCAGGCGTTGTAGCCGACGCCGTTGAAGAAGATGTACTGCAGATCGTGGGTGCGGTCGCGGCCCCAGCGGTTCTCGTAATTGATCATGTGGCGCGGTTCGAGCCATTTGAACTTGGCGACCGAAGGCACCACGTCGGCCGGCACCTTCTTGCCCCAGCTCTGCACGTTCCAGATCAGCGCTTCCTCGGCGCTGATCGTGGATTCCGGTTGCACAACGGCAGGTCGGCCGAGCGCATCGCAGGCATCGAAGAAGGCGCGCGGCACGCCATTGTAGGTGTCGCCGTTGATGCCGTCGGCGCCGACCGCCACCAGCAGCTCGGCGATCGTCTGCCAATCGTTCTTTTCGGCCTCGCGCGTACCGTTGTCCCAAGGCATGGTCGGCAGGAAGACCTTGACGCCGCGGCGATGGAAATCGTCCACCGCGCCGCGCAGCCCTTCGATGCCGCCGGGCAGATCGTGCGCCAGATCGGTCTTGTTGCGATCGTCGATACCGATGTTCGGATACACGAACCAGATCAGCACGCTGTCGATGCCGCCGAAACGCTTTTCGAGATCGTCCAGATAGCGGTCGATGGTGTATTTGCCCGCGACCGGATCGTAGAAGTAACGATCCTCGACCATCATCTGCGCATGCACGAAATTCCGCTGCGCCCATTGCAACTCGGGACGGCGGTAATGGGCGTCGTCGTAACCGATCCGGGTCAGGTGCTCGCGGCGCCAGTCGATCAGCTCGGCGATCCAGTCGTCGGCGGTACTGTTGACGTCGATTTTCCAGTGGCCGATTTCCGCGAACGGCCAGCCCGGCGCCTTGCCCGGCAGCGGCAGGTACCGTTGGGTGGTGACGTGCGAAAACTTGTATTCCGTCTTCACCGGCGAGCGGCCGTTGGGCGGTGCGGTGGGCGGCGTTGCGTCGTCGGAGCGGGTGGTCATGGGCGATGCGTCTGGGTCGAAAGTAAGCCGCAATAGGCGGCGAGGCCGTCGGTGGCGCCTGGGCGTCGGTCGGCGCCGGCATCCAGCAAGGCGCCGACTTCCGCACGCGTCGGAATGCTCGATTGTGCGCCCAACCGCGTGCAGGCCAGCGCGGACGCGGCGCCGGCTTCGCGCAGCGCATCCGCAAGCGGTTGGCCGCGACCGAGCGCGGCCACCAGTGTGCCGCAAAAAGTGTCGCCTGCGGCCGTGGTGTCGACCGCATCGACCGCAAACGCGGACTGCAGCAGCAGGCCGTCGGGCGTGCGTGCGCAGCAGCCGCGCGCGCCCATGGTGACGATCACGTACGGCACATCGATGCTGGCAAGACACGCGGCGATACCGTCGTTTCTGCCGGCGAGCGTCTCCAGTTCGCCCTCGTTGACGATCAGCACGTCGACCAGGCTAAGCAGCGAGTCCGGCAAGGCACGCGCCGGCGCGGCATTCAGCACCACCGTCGCGCCCGTGGCGTGCGCTGCGCGTGCGTAGGCTTCGACGGTTTCGAGCGGGGTTTCCAGTTGCAGCAGCAGGTGTCCGACGCCGGCGAGGTCCGGCAGATGTTCGGCGCGCAGCGCATCGTTGGCGCCGGGCGCGACGGTGATCGCGTTTTCGGCGTCGTCGGACAGGCAGATGAAGGCGGTGCCGGTCGCGCGATCCTGGCAACGGACGATATCCAGTCGCACGCCCGCTGCGCGCAGGGAGGCTTCGAGCGTCGCCGCGAAATCGTCGCTGCCCAAGCCGAGCAGCATCCGCGTAGGCGCGGCGCCCGCGCGCGCGCAGGCGACCGCCTGGTTGGCGCCCTTACCGCCGGGAAAGGTGGCGAAATCGCGCCCCAACACGGTTTCGCCGGGCGCGGGCACATGGCTGGCGCGAACGACGAAATCCAGATTGGCCGAGCCCGCCACCAGCACCGTGCCGTTCCTGGCAGACGTCATCGCACCAGTCCCTGATAGACCAGACCGTAGAAGTTGCGGCTCACCCGCGGCAGATCTTTCGCGCCATCGCGCGGCAGGTGCTGCAACAGCATGATCGCGACCAGGCGTTCCTGCCTGTCGATGGTATACGTGGTCGAAGCCGCGCCGGGCCAGCCGAACTGGCCGAGCGATCCGGGTTGGCCGCGCTTGGCGACATCGATCACTACCGAGCCGCCGAAGCCGAAACCCTCCGCGTCGCTGAACTGGGTCACGGGCGGGTCGAGCATCGTCAGCTGATTGGTCATCATCAGTTCGACCGTCTTGCGGCCCAGGACGGATGTGCCGTCGAGCTCACCGCCGTTCAACAGCATCTGGCTGAAACGCGCGAAATCGGCAGCGGTGGAATACAGACCGCCCGCCCCGCTGTCGTAGGCATTCAATTTTTCGCCCGGATGCTGCGCACTGACGCCGTCGTCGATCTTCAAGCGGCCGTCATCGCCCATCCGGGTCAGGTCTGCGATGCGGGCGCGTTTCGCCGCAGGCACGCTGAATCCGGTGTCGGCCATCCGCAATGGCTCGAAGATGCGCTGGTGCAGAAACGCGTCGAAGCTTACGCCGCTCTCCACTTCGACCAGCCACGCCAATACCTCCAATGCCGCACTGTCGTAGCCGAAACGCGTGCCGGGATCGGCCGCGAGCGGTGTCCTGCTCAGGCGTTCCGCGAAGCCGCGCAAGTCGGGTGCGCCATGCGGATCGGCACGTTCCTGCAGTTGCACTGCCGCTTCGTCACCCTTCACACCGGCCGGAAAGCCGGCAGTATGGGTCAGCAACTCGCGGATGGTGATCGGCTTGGCCGCGGGCCGCATTCGCGGCGCATCGGCGGTACCGCCTGCCAGAACCTGCATCTTCTCGAACTCGGGCAGGTAGCGCGAGACGGGATCGTCCAGCGTGATTTTCCCTTCTTCGACCAGCATCAGCACGGCGACCGAGGTCACCGTCTTGGTCATCGAGTAGATGCGAAAGATCGCATCCTTGCCCATCGGCGACTTGCGTGCGAGGTCGCGATAGCCGTAGGCCCGCCAATCGACGATCTTGCCGTCGCGCGCGATCAGCGTCACGCCGCCGAGATAGCCGTCGGGCCCGGTGGCGCCTTGCATGAACCGGTGCAACCTCTGCAGCCGCTGCGCGGAGAATCCGCTCGACCCCGGCGACGCAGCGGGGAGCGGCGTGTCTTGCGTCCCGGCATGCGCGGCGACGGACGCGATGCACAGCGCGACGCTCGCCAAGCGGGTTAAAGGTGATGCCATCGGCCGTCTTTCCGCGGGAAACAAAAATGGAGCGGGCCACCCGGCCCGCTCCACGGGAGCACGGGGCTCAGAACGAGATCGTATACGTCAGCGAGGTCATGCGCCCGCGACCGGCCCAGTAGTTCTGGAAACCGGCCAGTTGCGACCAGCTGAGGATGTACTGCTTGTCGAACAGGTTCTCGACGCCGAGCGTGAACTTGCCGAAGCTGCCCGTGTCGTAATTCACGCTCGCGTCGTAGAGCGTGTAGCCCTCGGTCTTTTCTTCGTAAACGAATTCTGCCTGATCGTAGGGCCGCACGTCGGTACCGTAGAGGTGGCGGTCCGACAGGTGCGTGGCGCCCAGGGTCGCATCGGCGTTGGCCATGAACTTCCAGGTCACCGATACCGCCAGCTTGTCCGGATTGATGTCCAGCACGCCCATCGGCTTGTACAGCGGGCCGGGGCCGAAGCGGCCATCGCGATCGGCCGGCCAGAACGAGGTCTTGCCGCGGATCTCGGAGTACAGCGCGTTCGCCGTCCAGTTCTCGTTGAAGTTCAGTTCGCCGCTCAACTCGAAGCCTTTGATCTCGACCGGCGCGCGGGTCATGATGAAGTCGTTCGTGGTCGGATCGATCTGCAGCGAAACGCCGAGGTCAGACGTGGAACGGTAGACCGAGCCGACCAGCGAGCCGTAGGCGCCGCGCCAGTTGAAGCCGACCTCGTTGTTGGCGACGATCACCGGCTGCAGGTCGAGTATCCCGGCGACGGTCTGATCGGGAATGCTGATGTTGCGCAACGGGATGCCCACGTTCGGCAAGGTGAAGCCCTTGCTGTAGGCGCCGAACATCGACACCTTGTCGGTGATGCGCCAGATGATGCCGGCGTTGGGCAGGTCGGCCTGGTAGTCGAGTTTGCCGCCTTGCACGAAAACGCTGTTGCGGAACGCGGTGGTGGTGTAATCGTCCACTTCCAGCTCGCCGTCTTCGCGCCTGTAGCCGCCGCTGAGCGTGACCGGGCCGATGTCGTAGGACAGCTGCGCGTAGGGCGCGACGCTGCTGTATTTCATCGGCGGCACCCATGTACGCTCGGTCAGCGCCAGGCGCTGCTCCGCCTCGTCCTCGACCAGGTCCACGCCCGCGTGCAGCTCCAGCCCGTCCACGTTGAACAGCGAAGTGCGCGTCCAGGACGTGCGCAGGCCCTTCTTTTTGGAATCGATTTCCGACTGATCGTAGATCCGCACGAAGCCATCGGGCTCTGGCGGCACCTTGACGAGCTGCTTGTCGTCGCTGTTCTCCGGCAGGTAACGCATCGCCTGGTCGGCCGTATAGGCGTTGAGGATCAGCGTGCCGCCGAAGAAGTCGCCGTGCGAATACTCGACGTTGACCTGCTCGAAATCGTTGAAAGCGTCCTTCGAGCCGAAGATCTGGCCTTTCTCGGACGTATTGGTGAACGGCACGTCGCATGGCGGGTCGTCGGTCGGCCCGCGGCAGCCGAGCACCTGGATGTACTCGCCCTTGCCCTCGACCTCGAACTTGCTGTAGCTGAGCTGCAGGCGCTGCACGCCATCGTTGCCGAAGTTGATGCCGCCCTTCAGGAAGATGTTGCGCGATTCGGAACTGGCGAGCGAACCGCTGGTGTTCATGCCGATGCGGCGGCCGTTGCCGTCGTAGGAGATGCCGCGGTCGATGTACGATGCCGCGCCGATGAAATCGTAGTTGTCCTGCTTGGCCGTGAAGGTCGCGCCCAGCTTCCAGCCCTCGCTGTCCTCGTGGCCCTGCGTGCTGTAGCGGGTGGAGAGGGTGGTTTCGTAACCCTCTTTTTCCGGAGTCTTGGAAATATAGTTGATCACGCCGCCGGTGGCGCCGATGCCCTCGGACGCGGACGGGCCGTTGATCACCTCGACCCGGCTGATGATGCCCATGTCGGTGAAGGTGCCGTTGCGCGTACCTTCGCGCAGCGGAGATCCTTGCGGCACGCCGTCGAACAGGCGCAGCGGCAACCGGCCGCGCAGCGTTTCGCCGCTGTTGCTCATCGCCTGCGAGGATTCGGCGTAGCCCGGCACGGTGCGCGACAGCACCGCGGTCGCGTCTTCGGTTACCGCGAGCGTGTGCTGGACTTCCTCTTGCGAGACGACGGTGATCGCGCCCGGAATCTTGTCTACGGCCTTGGGCGCGCGCGTACCGGTGACGATGACGCTGTCCAGGTCGACCGCTTCCTTGGCTTTCTCGCCGTTGTCGGTGCCCGCCTGCGCGGCCTCCTGCGCATGGGCGTCGGGCGCCAGGGTGGATGCCAGCAGGATGCATGCGATCGCGGCGGAAAGTGGCTTGATCATGTGTCGTCTCTTTGATGTTCTTGTGGCTGCGGAAACGCGATGGCCGCGCTTCGGACTTTGCTGTTGACGGCGGCGATATCCGCGCGCCAGATCGCTGCGCCCCCCTGGCGCCACAAACAACAACCTTGTTCCGCGAGAGCCTATGCGCTCCGTTCCACGGGTAGAACCGCCGCGGACTATGTTCAGAGACTAGTTTTTGTTGCTTACCACGATAGAAAAAGTTTGTCGCAGTGCAACATAGCCGCAGTTTTTGCAGGGCGGCTTTTGTAGGAGCGGCTTCAGCCGCGAGCTCTTCCCTCCGGTCGCGAGGTTTCATCGCATCGGTGGGAAAAAGCTCGCGGCTGAAGCCGCTCCTACAAAAGAAAGGCGAAAGAAGGCGGATCAGCGCGTTTGCGCTTGCATGGCCTTGCGGCTTTCCTGCAGGAACACGGTCACCAGCCGCACGCGCACGCTCGAACGCGACCAGACGATGCCGATCCTGCGCGGCACGGTGGCGTCGGGCAGCGGAATGCGCACCAGCCGCAATCCCTCCGGCCACGGCCGTGCCCAGTCGGGCACGAGCGACACGCCGAGGCCGCGGTCGACCATCACCGCGATCGCGTTCAGTGCGTTCAGTTCGAAGCGCTCGCGCGGCACGATGCCGGCCGAGCGCAGGTACTCGTCGGCCTGGCGGCCGCCCCACTGGTGGCGGTCGTAACGGATCAGCGGCTGGGTCGCCAGCAGCTCGTGCGGGTCGCGGTCGGCCATGCTTTCCGGGGCCAGCACGACCAGCGGCTCCTCGCGCAGCAGCTGCCACTCGCAGGTCTTGGGCAGGTCGTAAGGCGCCTGCAGGACGATCGCGGCGTCGAGGTCGCCCTCCTCCACCGCGCGATACAGGTCCGCCGAGTAGCCCGGTTTGATGAATACGTTGATCAGCGGGAACGCCTCGACCATGCGCGCCAGCGCGTCGGGCAGCATGCCGGCCAGTGCGGTCGGGCATGCGCCGAGCCTGAGTTCGCCCGACACCGCATTGTCGTTGGCCACGCTGCGCAGGTCAGCCACGTTGCGCAGCAGGTCGCGCGAACGCTGCAGGATCCGCGACCCTTCCTCGGTAACGCTGACCGTACGGCCGACGCGCGCGATGAGCGTGGCGCCGATCTCGCGCTCCAGCGTCCTGATCTGCTGCGCCACCGCCGCCGGGGTGATGTTGAGCACGCGCGCCGCGGCCGCCATGGAACCCTGGTCGACGACGGTCACGAAGGTGTTGAGGAACTGGGTATCCACGATGTCTCGCTCGACGTGTCGGGCAGGCTACACGACGGCCGCAGCGGGCGCCATGGCCGTCCGGCACCGTTGCCGGTGGCATGGCGGACAACACCTGCGGCTGCGTTTGAAGATAGCGCTCCATGCTTGGCACGGGCGCGCCGGCGGACGAACAATTCGCGGGTACATACTCCGACCCACTATCGGTAAATCCCATGGACTATCCCGCAGCGAGCCCGGAACAGATCGCCTCCTTCAGGGAGCACGGCTACCTGGTGGTGAGACGCGCCATTCCGCAGTCGGACCTGGACCTGATCGAGTCGCATTGCGACATCCTGATCGCCGAGAAGGACCGCCTGGCCAACGACTGGGCCTGGGACGAGAAGGAAAGCAAGGAGCAGCGATCGTTCCGGATCGTGCAGTCCTCGCCGTCCTACGTCTGGCCCGACATCCAGGGGCAGCCCTACCGTCTGTGGTTGGCGTCGTTCACGTCCGCGCTGATGGGGCTGGACATGGCGTTCTGGTACGACCAGTTCCTCGGCAAGCCACCAGGCAAGAGTGCCCCGACCTACTGGCACCAGGACGAAGGCTATTGGGGACGCAATCTCGACGACCGCGGCATCACCGGCTGGATCCCGCTGCAGGACGTCGACACCATCAACGGCTGCATGCACTTCGTCGATCATGGGCACAAGGACGGCGTGCTCACGCACCGATCGGTGGAGGGCGTACAAAGCGACCTGTTGGTTTGCGAGGTCGATGAGTGCCGGGCGGTCGCCTGTCCGATGGCGCGTGGCGATGTCGCCTTCCATCACTCCAAGACGCCGCACATGAGCAACGCCAACACCGGCACGGCTTGGCGCAAGGCCATCACCAATCACCTGCAGGAAGCCGGCGCCGGTGGTGAAGGCGATCACTATCCGTGGCGCATCAAGGTCAACCAGCGTACGGGAGAGCGGCGCATGGCAGGCGAAGCGCCGGACGCGAAGAAGGCCTGACGCGGCTTTCCGCTGTCTCCCCCTTTGAAAAAGGGGGAGACAGGGGGATTTGCCCTTGATCCTGCCTTTCATAAGAGCGGCTTCAACCGCGAATCCTTGATGCTCCCGCTTCGCCCTGACAAGAGCTCGCGGCTAAAGCCGCTCCTACGAAGAGCAGCGGCAAAAGCCGAAAAACTTCGTCAATCCGCTTTTTTCGGCGGGGGAAGATGGTCGCGGTTCGAATCGCTGGGCCGATCGCTGTAGATGGTCAGCCCGGCCAGCGAACGCTTCGGCGCCGGAAAGAACAGGCTCGCCGCATAACCGATGACGATGCACAGCAGGATCGAGATCGCCAGGTAGAAATACGGATGCACCAGGTCGAACGACCAGGCGATGGTGGTCAGCACGATGCTGCACCCGATGCCGATCGCCACCCCCGGCGAGTTGGCGCGGCGCGTGAACATGCCCAGCGTGTAAGCGCCGGCGAAACCGCCGCCGAGCAGCCCTGCGAGCTCGATCGAGACATCGAACAGCGAGGTGGCGTCGAACTTCGACAGCAACACCGCCACGCCGATGCCGATCAGGCCCACCACCACGGTCATCATCTCGGCGAAGAACACGCCCTTCTTCTGCGAAGGGTTCTTGACGATCTTCTCGTAGAAATCCACCGAGACCAGCGTGGCGACCGAGTTCATGATGCCCGACAGCGTGGCCATCGCCGCGGCGAAGATGCCGGCGATGATCAGCCCGGTCACGCCCATCGGCAATTCGGCGCCGATGAACAGCGGGAACGTGGCATCGATCGGCAGCAGCGGATTCATCCGCTCCGGATGCGCCTTGTAGAACACGAACAGCGCTGTTCCGATCATGTAGAACACGAAGCCGCCGGGGATCATGATCGCCGCCAGCATCCATATCGAGCGGCCGGCCTCCTTGTCCGATTTGGTCGACAGCGTGCGCTGCATCAGCACCTGGTCCTTGGGGAAGGTCAGCACCACGTCGAACAGCACCAGGAAGATGAAGCCCCACACCGTGGCCTTGGTCAGGTCGAAGCTGAAGTCGAACAGGTGCATCTTGTCTTCGGCGTTGGCGATGGCCAGGAATTCGCCGAAGCCGCCGCGCAACGTGAAGATGATGAAGCCGATGGCGAAGATGGCGCCGCCCATCTTCACGATCACCTGCACGAAATCGGTCCAGATCACCGCCTTCATGCCGCCCATGGCGGTATAGATGATCGTGAACCCGCCCATCAACACGATGCTCAGGGTGACGTTGATGCCGGTAATGGTGGAGATGGCCAGCGCCGGCAGCAACAGGATCACGCTCATCCGGCTGCCGATCTGGGTGAGGATGGCCAGCGCGCTGGCGAGCATGCGGATTGCGGGATGGAAGCGCGTTTCCAGATACGAGAACACCGACATCAGGTCCAGCCGCCTCAGCAGCGGCACGATCCATATCGCCACGAACATCAGCCCCAGCACCGCGATGAGGTTGTTGGTGAGGTATTGCCAGTTGCTCTCGAACGCTTTCGCCGGAATAGCGATGAAGCTGATCGAGCTGGTGTTGGCTGCGTACAGGCTGATGCCCGCGGCCCAGAACGGGATGCTGCGGCCGCCGACGAAGAAGTTGGACGTGGAGTTGCGCTTCTCGCGCAGATAGAAGTACAGGCCGATGCCGATCATCGACACCAGATAAGCCACGATCACCAGCCAGTCCAGCCATTTCAGCAGCAACTTGCCGGACTGGACCTGCGCATAGCTGAAACCGATGCGCTCGCCGCCCGCTTCCGCTTGCGCCCAGAAGAAGCCGTCTTTCCACACCGCGAACGCGACCGGATCGGCGACGGTGACGCCCGGCAATGGCGCCCACGAGCTGGTGATG
>Ga0193753_10001358_pt1 | contig 20994 bp, 22 predicted proteins | sample H1c2metaG_FD_144925 | JGI IMG/M metagenome (GOLD analysis project Ga0193753, IMG submission 144925) | Soil microbial communities from a riparian zone of the East river system, Colorado, United States - H1c2 | ecosystem: Environmental > Terrestrial > Soil > Riparian zone | place: USA: East...
ATCGAGCGCAACCTTTTCAATCATCTCTTCCACCAACTCCATCATCCAGTAGTAGTCCTTGTAGGCAACGTACAATTCGATCTGCGTGAACTCCGGATTGTGAAAGCGTGACATGCCCTCGTTACGGAAGTCCTTGGAGAATTCATAAACACCATTGAATCCGCCGACGATGAGGCGTTTCAAATACAACTCATTCGCAATTCTCAGGTACAACGTCATGTCCAAAGTATTGTGATGGGTCTTGAAGGGTCTTGCTGCGGCCCCTCCGTACAACGGCTGCAATATCGGCGTCTCTACTTCCAGGTAGTCTTTGGCGTTCAGGAATTGACGCATTGAGTTTACCAGCTTCGTGCGTTTTACAAATACATCCCTCACGTCCGGGTTAACGATGAGGTCAACGTACCGCATTCGGTAACGCTGTTCGGGATCCGTGAATGCATCATGACGAACTACTACACCCTGCTCATCCGTTGTTTCTTTGACGACGGGCAGTGGCCGCAGAGACTTGGATAAAACGGTAAGTGCCGTTACGTGGATCGATATCTCGCCAGTTTGTGTCGTGAAGCCAAATCCCTTAACACCGATGATGTCTCCGATGTCTAACAGCTTTTTAAAAACGATGTTGTACAGCGTCTTATCTTCTGTCGGACAAATGTCGTCCCGACGGATATAGATCTGGATGCGTCCAGTTTCATCCAGGAGTTCGGCAAAAGACGCGTTACCCATGATACGCCTGCTCATGATCCGGCCCGCAATAGAGATCTGACGATAGTCACTCTTGTGACGTTCGTAATTGATAAGTATCTCCTGGGCGGAAGCGTTAACATCATAAAGCTCCGCCGGATAGGGATTTATCCCAAGCTTTTCAAATTCCTCCAGGCTCTTGCGTCGAAAGATCTCCTGCTCACTCAGCTGCATAAACAATAAATTTTGGCAAAAATACGCGAAATCCGGCGATTGGAAATGTGTTCACTGCTTTCCGCTGGATTTACCGGATTTTCCCTGGCGTCTTTTCAATTCCTTCTTAATCAAAACCAATTCACGGCTGCTTTGACCGGCAACTGAAGTATTCTCAGCTGCCCTCCTCAAAAGATAAGGCATCACTGCACGCACCGGCCCATAGGGAAGATACTTGGCTACGTTATAACCCTGATTGGCAAGATTGAACGAAATGTTGTCACTCATGCCATAGAGTTGCGCGAACCATATACGCTGATCGGAGGTCCTCAGTCCAACATCGTTCATCAGGCTGGCGAGAAAACGGTTGCTGTATTCGTTGTGGGATCCACACATTACAGCGATCTTTTCCAGGTGTGAAATGCAAAATTTCAACGCATCATTAAAGGCATTATCCGTAGCGTCTTTATCCGGATGAATGGGACTAGGATAGGCTTTTGCCATCGCTCGTTCCCTCTCTTTTTCCATATAGGCGCCGCGCACAACCTTAGCGCCTAGTGTATAATTTCCTTTTCGCGCCAGCTGATAAGCGTCCTTTAAATTCTGCAGACCGGCGGAACGGTATAATTGGTAGGTATTGAAAACAATGGTCTGGTCAAGATTGAACCGTGCCATCATTTCATCCGCCAACTGATCAATGGGATCTTGTATCCAGGATTCCTCGGCGTCAATAAGCACGGGTATCTTCAGGTTATGTGCCTTATTGCAGATGGTCTCAACGCGTCCGCGCACGCGTTGATAGGCCTGCATCTCATCGCCCGTCAACTGCGCTTTGAGTTGCACCTTTTCCAACAGCGACGCCTGACCTAAACCCGTGACCTTGAATACGGAAAACGGAATAAATGGAGAGGTTAAAGCCTTCTCTATTGTCCTCAGCGTTTCATTCATGACATGATCGAATCCGCGCTCTGAATCTTCTCCCTCAACTGAATAGTCAAGGATCGTATGCACCTGATGCTTTCCAAGCCGCTCAACAGCCTCCTTTGTTTCTTCAACACTTTCGCCGCCGCAAAAAAGATCAAATACAGTGCGACGGATAATCGACTCAACGGGAAGTCTAAGCTTCAGGGCAAATGTTACGACGCCAGTTCCCATGGCTGAGATCCATGGGTGGTTCAGAATTGAAAAGATCATATAAGCCTTCCTAACCGCTATATTGGACTTGTAGTGGAACGCTATTTCCGTGTCTTCAAAGTTATCGGGGACTGATGTTTTCATATTCAGGACGGGGCAAATATAATGCGTATTACATTACTGACGTGAGGAATCCCCACGCGCGTTTTCGTTGTTTTTAATAACTTTCGGATTCAATGATCAACGTAGACGATGCTTCCCGATAACATTGTATTTTCCACCCTACCGGCCGACGATTTACATTCATTCCTGGTTAAGAAAAATTACAGCAGCCTGAGCGTGCTTGCCGATGAGAATACCTATCGCGAGTGTTATCCATTGATTTCCGGACGACTACCCCATCACTCAACTGTCGTCATCAAAAGTGGCGAGGAGGAAAAAAATCTGAATACTTGCACGCAGATATGGCAAAGCATGACAGACAACAGGTTGGATCGTCACGCTTGTGTCATCATTCTTGGTGGTGGAGTGATTGGTGACATGGGAGGGTTTTGCGCTTCGACTTATAAACGGGGGATTGATTTCATTCTGATTCCCACAACCCTATTGGCACAGGCCGACGCAAGTATTGGAGGAAAGCTTGGCATCGATTTCAATCATCTGAAAAATCACATTGGTGTATTTCAGCTCCCAACGCTGACGTTATTGCACAGCGGATTTTTAAAAACGCTCCCCGTCTCTGAGTTAAGATCTGGATTTGCCGAAATTATCAAACATACGTTGATCTCAGACCAGGATATGTGGAAGCGCATTTCCACGCTATCTCTTGACCAACAACCTTGGGAATTGCTGCTCAGGCATTCTGTTGAATTCAAAGCGTATGTAACTACCGAGGATCCAACTGAAAAAGGATTGAGAAAAATTCTAAACGCCGGTCATACCATTGGGCATGCCGTGGAGAGTCATCTATTGAATTCCGGAAAGAGAGTGTTGCATGGCGAAGCGATTGCTGCCGGATTGATAGCAGAGTCGTTCATCGCCAATAAGAAAGGATTGCTTTCAAAACCTGCACTGAATGAAATATCATCGTTTATAGTAAGCGTTTTTGGAAAAATCGATCTTGGCAGCGATGCAAATCAGGCTGTTGCAAGGCTGATATTGCAGGATAAAAAAAATAAGGGAAATAAGATTCTTTGTGTCCTGCTCACGGGAATTGGACATGCAAAATGGGATTGCGAGATCAGCCTTGAAGAGGTAGATGAAAGCTTAGTGTTTTACCGTTCCTGCTAAGCAGCAGTAGTCCCAAAGCCAGAAAACAAAGCTAGACGTAATAAAAGGCCTGGTCATCCTGCTCAAGAATTTTATCCGATCTGAGCGCAGCCTTGAAGGTCTCAGACTTCTTAGAGACAAACTCTCTTGTCTTTTCTTTCCTGTTGCCGGTTAATAACCAAGCTGCTACCAAGGCGCTGGATGCGATCCCGAGGGTGATAACGATTTTTCCACCTGTACTCATAACACATTTATTTAACAATGAATCCTATTCAAATGTCACTTCATATTAAGTAAAATCTAACACAAACTGTAATTTGCCAAGCAAAATAACTTCATCATTGGACACATCAATTCAGCTTAAACGAACGTCTGTTCTTAATGGTATAGCGTCATGGCTACCTGCATCAAAAAGCATCAGCAATCGCGTACTGATCATCAATGCCCTTGCCGGTAATGCTTCGCAACTCGGCAATCTATCGGATGCAAATGATACGCAGCTCATGCTTAGGTTAATCAATTCACATGCCAATACCATCGACGTTGAAGATGCGGGTACCACAATGCGATTTCTGACAGCGTATTTTTCAATCACCAACAAGCAAAAGATCTTAACGGGAACAGATCGCATGAAGGAACGACCCATTGGGATCCTGGTAGATGCGTTGCGGGACTTAGGGGCATCGATTAAATATCTCGGGCGCGAAGGATACCCTCCTCATGAGACGATAGCATTCTCTGATCAGAAGACAGCCAATATTCGCATTCGGGGTGACATCAGCAGCCAGTATATCTCGGCGTTGATGATGATTGCGCCGCTGCTTCCGCAGGGCCTCACGCTTGAGCTTACTGGCAAGATCGGAAGCCGTCCCTACATAGAAATGACTGCGGCATTAATGAAGCATTTCGGCGTAACGGCCAGCCTGGTGGCCGACAAGGTCAGTATACCCAGCCAAACCTATTCACCCGCCTCATTTACCGTTGAATCCGATTGGTCCGCTGCCAGCTATTGGTTTGCGTTTACAGCCATGGCAGAGGAGGCGGTAGTATTCCTTCCCCGGCTAACCCTGAACTCGCTACAGGGCGACAGCAAGGTCGTACGCATCATGCAAAACCTGGGTGTGGAGGCCGAAGATCGGGAGGGCCTGTTAATGCTTACAAAGGGGATTGTTAGCAAGGAAATTCACTGGGATTTTACGGATTGTCCTGACCTGGCCCAAACCATTGCAGTAGTGTGTGCCGCAAAGGGGATAAAGGGTGTTTTTACCGGCTTGGAAAGCTTAAGGATAAAAGAAACGGATCGCATTTCAGCGCTTCAAACAGAACTACGCAAAATAGGGGCTGATCTCACCGAGGAAGATTCCCACCATTGGACGTTGGTTCCCAGCCGCGGACTGCCGGCGAGGGCTGCATTTGAGACCTATAAAGACCACCGTATGGCGATGGCGTTTGCCCCGTTGTGCACACGCATGGATGTTACGATTGAAGAGCCTGGAGTTGTTAGAAAATCCTATCCTAATTTCTGGAATGACCTGAAGTCATTCGGGATTCCGCTGTCTGAATAGTGTGTTGGAAATTGATCTGGTGACAAACATAGTGCGTACAGCGTCCACAAAGAAAAGACCCTCTCTGTAAAAACTTCGTGTCGCCGTACGCAATGTTTTCAGCGGTTTGGTCAGCTACGCAATTATAAAAAAACGCACAGGGCACATAGAGAAAAGACCCTCTCTGTAAAAACTCTACGACCCCGTGCGTAAGACCTATGCAACCTCAACAGTTTGAAGTTGATTAGGAATGCGGATAAAAAATGTTGTCCCCTTACCTACCGCTGATTTTACTTTAATGGACCCCTTCAATCTTTCAATTGTATCTTTTACAATGAACAAACCGAGTCCTGTACCCTGCGACTGGTCCGTTCCTCTAAAGAACAAGTCAAATATTTTTGCTTGAACATCGGTTGCTATTCCGATGCCGTTGTCCTCAATGGTTATATCACAATGCTCAGGCGATAAACGCGTCGCGATCTTGATAAAAGGATCGGACTTTCGCATGTCCTGATATTTGATCGCATTCGAAAAAATATTCGTAATAATCGTCTTCACACGAAGCGGATCAGAATACCATTCAATGCGACTATCAATTTGCAACTGCACCTTAACTTTCTCTCCGTTCAAAAAATTCCGGAGATTTTCCTGAGCTTCCTCCATGATATGCCGGAGGTCAATTTGCTCGCGTTGCAAGGCCAGCTTTTCAATCCTGAAGAAATTATTCATTTCCTCGATATAGCTATCTAAACTCAGCAAGCTCTTCTTAATTAGACCGATGTACTGGCCTTTTTCCTCATCAGGTGCAGCTTCAGCAATATTCACGAGACCAAGCGCTGACATCAACGGCGCCCTTAGGTCGTGTGTCGTTTTATAAATAACCTGATCAAGATGTTGGTTTGTCCGGATCAGCTCGCGTTCCCTTTTTTTCTTCCCGCTGATATCGTGCAATTTTACCACTACTCCATTTATGTTTTCATGTTCCAGCAGGTTGGATACATTCACATCATAGTAAATCTTCCTTCCCTCAATGTGCACTACGATCTCATCTGTGAAAGACGATGAATCGTCGTGCAACTGTTCCTTCCATGCAACCTTCTTTTCTTCTCTTATGAAATCGAAGATGCTCCTCCCAACAACCGAAATCGGTTCAATTCCAAATATCTCAACCACAGCAGGAGAAATGTAGCGGACTTTGAAATCTTCGTCCGTTACAATTATAATGTCCTTCGAATTTTCTATTAACTCCTGGAACATGTTGTTAACATCGCCGCTCAAAAAATGTGATCCGAAAGCGGCATATTTATGACAAGTGAGTTTGACTATATTAAAATGGCCATCGAGCTAAGCTGCGTTGAAACCTTCAGGTTTGAACCAGTGAACATCGCTTGATTCAATTCGAATTTCAGCTTGCCGTCGATTACCTTAAAGTTGATGCAACTACCCTTTGCAGCCATACCGTTTCCATCAGTGATAGTAAGTATTGACTTGCCTGCGACGCTGGTTTTGATCACATCGAAATCCCTGTTTTTGGATTTTCCGACGTAGACAACCTGGCAGCCCATGGCATCATTAGGAGAATCAAGCTTCTTAATGACATATTTCTTACTGCCTTTTGCCTTTCCATCATACCAGCTCTTCAGCGTGTTGAAAACATTTTCATCACCGATAACACCGACGACAAAGTCTCCGGTCTCTCCTTCATTTGGCCATTGTACATACTTGATAAAATTGTACAACATCGCAGCATGTATCTCATGAACCGGTCTTTCTTGGGCAACTCCATTGAAGGTCACTACTGTTGCCATGATCACTACTAATAATACTCTTTTCATTTGGTCGGAAATTATAGGGCTTATATTACAATTCTATTTGTTACTTTATCAATAATGTGCACCAGCAGTAACCAGGCACTGGTAATTAATTGGACTTTATTGTGATCGGTGAAAGAACTCCTCTATTTACGATTCTTGATTCTCTTATCATGCCCTTTGAAAACGTAATTGTTGTCGTCGCATGAATTTCTTCAACGCTTTTTCCTTTAGCAAAAGTGCTGCCAGTTGCGAAGGCTCCGAGTGCTTTTAACAGTTCGATGAATGTCTTCATAGCGTTCATTTAATATTGTAACAAAAATAGGCTCCCCACACATGGTGGAAGAGCCTATTCAGAATCGAATCTTATTGATGTAAGATTTACTTCAGGATCACTTAATATACCTGAAATCATGCCCTGCTTTGAGCTGGAGCAGGAATTCATATATCAAATTGATGACATTTTCGACGTCGTCTTTGTGTACCATCTCAACCGTGGTATGCATATATTTCAATGGTAGCGAAATGAGTGCGGATGCAACACCTTCTGCTGAGTAGGCAAAAGAATCTGTATCAGTTCCGGTGGATCGTGAAACCGCCTGACGTTGGAAAGGAATTTTCCGTTTTTGGGATGTCTCCAGTACCATTTTGAGAACGTTGTTTTGCACAGCCGGGCCATAACACAGCACAGGACCTGCTCCTGCTTTCAGGTTTCCGCTCTCTTTTTTATTGTACATGGGCGATTGCGTATCGTGCGTAACATCTGTGCATATCGCAAGATCGGGCTTGATTCGCCGTGATATCATCTCCGCTCCCCGCAACCCTATCTCTTCCTGCACGGCATTCACGATATAAAGTCCGAAAGGAAGTTTTTTCTTGTTTTCAAATAGGCGTCGCGTTACTTCTGCGATCATGTAACCTCCCATGCGATTATCAAGCGCGCGTCCTACAAGCCATCGGCCGTTCATTTCCATCAATTCATCCTCGAAGGTGATCACACATCCAACGTGTACACCCATAGCTTCTACTTCTTTCCTGTTCTCTGCTCCGATATCGATGAATATGTTTTTAAGCGAAGGGGCTTCTTCCCGTGCAGCATCTCGTACGTGAATAGCCGGCCAACCGAATACCCCCTTAACGACGCCTTTCTCGGTATAAATATTTACGCGCTTCGATGGCGCAATCTGATGATCGGAACCTCCATTTCGACGAACGTAAATGTATCCCTCCTCTGTTATGTAGTTCACAAACCACGAGATCTCGTCGGCATGTGCTTCAATCACAACTTTATAAGTTGCTTTTGCATTAACAACGCCCACAGCCGTACCGTATACGTCGACCATGTGCGTATTAATGTAGGGCTTGATGTAGTCAAGCCAAATCTGTTGTCCGGACGATTCAAATCCTGTTGGCGATGAATTGTTAAGATACTTGTAAAGAAATTCTTTGCTCTTTTTATCCATTGGGAAACAATTAATATGATAAGTGATTAAAGTGGAATGTTGCCATGCTTTTTCTTGGGCAATTTAGCGACTTTATTTTCGAGCATGGAAAAGGCTCGTATAAGCTTGCTGCGGGTCTGGTCTGGAAAGATCACTTCATCTACATAGCCGCGGTGCGCCGCGCGATATGGATTGGCGAACTTACGCGTATAGGAGTCCACCATTTCTGCAAGTTTCGCTTCAGGATCTGACGCCTCAGCAATCTCCTTCTTGAAGATAATCTCCGCTGCACCTTTCGCACCCATTACAGCGATCTCAGCAGTTGGCCATGCATAGTTGAGGTCTGCACCGATGTGCTTTGAATTCATCACATCATAAGCGCCGCCATAGGCCTTCCGTGTGATCACTGTTACCCGTGGAACGGTGGCTTCAGAAAATGCATACAAAAGCTTTGCACCATTGGTGATAATAGCGTTCCATTCCTGGTCGGTTCCAGGCAAGAATCCAGGAACATCTTCAAATACAAGCAGTGGTATATTAAAGCTATCGCAAAATCGAACGAACCTGGCCCCTTTGACACTTGAATGAATGTCAAGCACACCGGCCAACGAGGCTGGTTGATTGCCAACCACGCCAATACTTCTTCCTGCAAGCCTTGCGAATCCTACGACGATATTCTCAGCGAAGTTTTTGTGAACCTCAAAGAAACTCTCATCATCGACAACACCATTGATCACCTCGCGCATATCATATGGCTGATTGGGATTCGTAGGAATGATATTGTTCAAGGCCGGTCGCGATTCCTCTCCCGCAGTGTAGTTCAACCGGGGTGCATCGTCTTCACAATTCTGCGGGAGGTAGCTGAGCATTTTCTTGATCTGAAGTATGCATTCAACTTCATTGGCGCAGGCGAAATGTGTGACACCGCTTTTGGTGCTGTGGGTGTTTGCCCCCCCTAGTTCCTCCGCCGTCACATTTTCATGGGTCACCGTCTTCACTACGTTCGGACCAGTAACAAACATGAAAGATGTGTTCTCAACCATGAAAATGAAATCTGTGATCGCCGGTGAATAGACGGCGCCGCCCGCACATGGACCCATGACACCTGATATCTGTGGGATCACGCCAGAAGCCAACGTATTGCGATAGAAGATATCGGCATAGCCGCCGAGGGAAACAACGCCTTCCTGGATACGGGCTCCGCCGGAATCATTCAATCCGATGATCGGCGCGCCGTTCTGCATGGCCAGGTCCATCACTTTAACGATCTTTTCAGCGTGTGTTTCTGACAGCGAGCCGCCAAACACAGTAAAGTCCTGCGAGAAAATATAAACCAATCTGCCGTTCACAGTTCCATATCCAGTCACAACACCGTCGCCAAGGTAGTATTCCTTATCCAGGCCAAAGTCCTTGCTACGGTGCATAACAAACTTGCCCAGCTCCTCAAATGAGCCTTCGTCCATCAGCAGCGTTACGCGTTCGCGGGCAGTAAGCTTGCCTTTCTTATGCTGCTGCTCAATACGCTTTTCTCCCCCACCCAATAATGCCTCCTGATTTTTTCTGTCCAGTTCGTCAAACCGTTCTTGCAATGTTTGATCATTTATCTTTCGCTTGCTCATTTACGTTGCGTTTGAGGCGATAAATATAACGGAATTACAATTCCCAGGGTGGTTCGGCTTCATTGACTGACCTTTTAAAATTCGTATCTTCACGCGCCCAAAAATCAGCCCTATGGAAAAGAAGATCGCCATCATTGACATGGGAACGAATACCTTTCACGTGCTTATTGCAGAGAACGATGTTCATGGCTATCACATCACTTACCGGGAAAGGCTGGCGGTAAAAATTGGAAAAAATGGCATTAACGAGGGCTTCATTACGGAGCAAGGTATTCAGCGGGCTCTCCTGGCCATGCAAAGCTTCAAAAACACCATCGATGAACAAGGCGTAGATCGGGTATATGCTTTTGGGACCAGTGCCCTCCGGAATGCCGCCAACGGCGACGAAGTGGTCAAGCGCATAAAGGCTATCACAGGCATCGAGGCATCAATCATCAGCGGTGATATGGAAGCAGAGTACATCTGCATGGGTGTTCGGGCCGCTATGGAAATTGATGAGATGTCTCTCATCATGGATATCGGCGGCGGTAGCGTAGAATTCATTATCAGCGACAATAAAAAGATATATTGGAAACGCAGCCTGGAGATCGGGGCTCAAAGGTTGCTCGAGCAATTCCAGAAAAATGATCCCATCACGCCCGCCGAGGTCGCCATCCTTGACCATCACTTCGAAAAAACACTGGTTGATTTATATGACGCACTTCAAAACTTCAAGCCTCACATCCTGATAGGATCGTCTGGGACGTTTGATACGCTAAGCGATATATTCTGCATAAAACATGATATTCACAAAGGCCCGGAAGAAATAGAAACGCCTCTAACGTTGGAGGGTTTCTATGCGATCTACGATGAGATCCTTCATAAGAATCGGGGACAACGCATGCAAATACCCGGAATGATTGAGATGCGTGTCGATATGATCGCGGTAGCCTGTTGTCTCATCAGACACCTGCTATCCAAACATTTATTTACCCGCGTCCGTGTCTCTACTTATTCATTGAAAGAAGGCGTCCTCGCCACCCTCATTCACGAGATTTCAACTCCAAAGAAAGTAACCGCCTAAGCAACCGTGTGATTTCATCACAGGCGTATTCATTCATAATTCATAATTTTTTCTCCATGTCCGACCCTATTTACGCATACGAGGCCCTCCACACTTTCGCGCTATCCGTCTTTACCAGGATCGGCTGTTCTCCTGAAGAGGCAGCATTGGCAACCCGGGTGCTATTGGCGGCCGACCTCCGTGGGATTGACTCACACGGTATTGCAAGGCTATCGGGATATGTGAGGCTATGGGAAAAGCAACGTGTTAACAGCACTCCTAACGTTCGGATTGTTCACGAGTCTCCTAGCACCGCCGTTGTCGATGGAGACGCCGGGCTGGGCCTGGTGGTGGCCCCCAAAGCAATGGAGATCGCTATAGCCAAAGCAAATCAAGCCGGTACGGGTTGGGTGAGCGTTAAGAATTCAAATCATTTCGGGATTGCCGGCTATCATGCTATGATGGCGTTACCTCACGATATGATCGGTATTGCCATGACCAATGCGAGTCCATTGGTAGCGCCAACTTTTTCAATCGAAAGGTTACTGGGAACGAATCCTATTGCTGTCGCGATTCCCGCTGCGACACAACCTGCTTTCGTCGCGGATTTCGCGACGACAACGGCCGCCAACGGCAAACTCGAGATTCTTCAACGCAAAAATCAACAAGCACCCGTTGGATGGGTACAAACCAAGACCGGAGACGCGTCTACTGATCCAAACGTGACCAGAAATGGTGGAGCACTTTTGCCGCTGGGGAGCGACCGGGAACACGGAAGTCATAAGGGATTTTGTCTGGGTGCGTGGGTGGATATCTTTTCAGCCGTGCTGTCGGGCGCGAATTATGGTCCATGGGTCCCTCCATTCGTTGCATTCCTTGATCCTCCAACGGACCCGGTAGGCGAAGGCATCGGACATTTTTTTGGGGCTATGCGCGTCGATGCATTCCGTCCGGCAGAAGAATTCAAGTTACACATGGATAACTGGATCTTGCGCTTCCGGTCAGCACGAACAGTGCCTGGCCATGACGCGGTAGTGATTCCGGGCGACCCAGAGCGTGAAATGCATAGTCAGCGAATGACGCACGGTATTCCACTCAATGAGAAAGTAGTCATCGACCTGTAACAGCTTGGAGAAAAACTTGGCGTAACCCTTTAGAACCCGGCAGTAATACCAGCTCTTAGGATAAGCGGGCTATTGTAAGGCGAGTAGCTTGTGGGCGTTGATTGCTTGTAGCTGAAGTTATACAGCGCCATCAGGTAAAATCCGGCTTTGCGACCGATGGGTTGAAAAAAACCACCGCCAGCCATGAAGCTGTTGAAGTCCTGACGTATGGTCTCGGTTCCAGAAATTGGAATCTCATAATTCAGATATTCATATTCCGCGTGCAAAAAAAACGGACCATAAACACTGAATCGCAGAAAGGGACTGACGCCAAAGTCGTTAGTACTTACCGACGGACTGATAGTCTTATACTGTGTGTACCGGTACGTGAATTGGAGACCTCCTGCCAGCTTTGGCGTTATTTTATATCCTATCAGTGGTGAAATGGAGACAAAGCTGGAATAGCTGGAGAAGCTTGCACCAATACCGCCTCCCGTGAAGATGCGATCGCGTATTGAGGGTTTGTCCGACATTTCTTCGTCACCCCATTGCGCAAACGCGCAGGTTCCGACGATAGAAAGGACCATCACGAGGGTAAGCTTTTTCATATCGTTCAATCTTTTTCTTCTACAATGAAGATGTCTTCTGATTCCTTCTTCATGAGATACTTTTCACGAGCGAATTTTTCCAATGACTCACGGTCTCCAAAAAGTTCATCCCTATCTTTCTCCACTTCCTTGATCTTCTCCTCATAATAACTGCGTTCATTATCGAGCGACCTTAGTTTTGAGCTGAGCTCATACCTTGTGAAAAAATTGTTGGAGTCGAGCGCGATCATCCAAATCAGAAAGAAAAACGCCGTCAGAAAATAAAAGTTCTTAAACGGCTTTGGTAGTTTCTTGAACATAAAAGCTTAAAAAGTGATACGAAGATAGAGAAATATTCGATCGCTAAAAAACGCCCTGTTCATGAAAGCCACGCTTACAAAACGAAAAAAGCCAGCGTTTGTTACGCTGGCTCTTCGATCTATCTTCATCGTTACAATTACATGTTCTTTCCGGGGAAATAGGCAACTTCGCCCAGTTCTTCTTCGATGCGAATCAACTGATTGTACTTAGCCATCCGATCAGACCGTGATGCGGAGCCTGTTTTGATCTGGCCGGTATTCAATGCTACAGCCAGGTCGGCGATCGTGCTATCTTCAGTTTCGCCGGAACGATGTGACATAACACTCTTGTAGCCATTCCTCCTCGCCAGATTAACGGCATCGATGGTCTCCGTAAGAGAACCTATTTGATTCACCTTGATCAAAATAGCATTGGCGATTCCATCGTCAATCCCTTTTTGCAAGCGCTTGACATTTGTAACAAACAGGTCGTCGCCAACCAATTGAACTTTGTCTCCGATGCTATCTGTAAGCGCCTTCCAGCCGGTCCAATCATCTTCTGCCATTCCATCCTCCAGCGAAATAATGGGATACTTCTTGGCCCAGTTCGTCCAGTAGTCCGCCATCTCTGCAGGCTTAAGTTTCTTCCCGGATGATTTCTTAAAATGATAAAGCTTTGCTTTGACGTCATAGAATTCAGATGCCGCGGGGTCTAGCGCTATAAACATGTCGACACCAGGTTTGAACCCTGCTTTCTCGATGGCTTTCAACACCACTTCGATAGCTTCTTCATTAGATGCCAGGTTAGGGGCAAATCCACCCTCATCCCCCACGTTAGTGGAAAGACCTTTGTCGTGCAGTACTTTTTTCAATGTATGAAATACCTCTGCTCCCATGCGAAGCGCCTCTGAAAAAGTGGACGCACCTACAGGCATAACCATAAACTCTTGAAAGTCGATTGCATTGTCGGCATGGCTGCCGCCGTTCAGGATGTTCATCATCGGTACTGGTAGCGTATTCGCACTGACACCACCGATATAACGATACAAGGGCATTCCTGCTTCCATGGCGCCTGCTTTGGCGATTGCCAGGGAAGTCCCCAGGATCGCATTAGCGCCGAGCTTTGCCTTGTTAGGGGTGCCATCAAGTTCAATCATGATCTTGTCGACGAGGTTCTGTTCAAACACATCGAATCCCACAACTTCAGCCGATATCTTCGTGTTTACATTCTCTACGGCCTTCAATACACCTTTTCCTAAAAACTTCTTCTTGTCGCCATCGCGAAGTTCTACCGCTTCATGTGTTCCCGTCGACGCACCTGAAGGCACTGCGGCCCGTCCGAAGGCGCCGGATTCTGTAAACACGTCAACCTCTATGGTTGGGTTTCCACGGCTGTCAAGAATCTGCCGGGCATGGATGCTTTCGATTAAGCTCATAATATTTTATTTATGGATTGGTGAAAGAATTAAGACTAAACTACGGCAGGCTCTAGTACGTTGGAATGGATCATTGCCACAAACTGATCAAAGAGGTACCGTGAATCGTGCGGCCCCGGCGATGCCTCAGGATGATACTGAACACAAAAAGCCTTCTTGCTTTTTAACCGGAAACCCATGATCGTACGATCATTCAAATGGACGTGCGTTACTTCGATATCTTCATTTTTTTCGATATCCTTTTCGCTCACAGAAAATCCATGGTTCTGCGACGTTATCTCACCTAGGCCGGTGGTTAGATTTTTTACAGGATGATTCAACCCCCGATGGCCATGATGCATCTTGTAGGTGGAGATGCCGCAGGCCAGCGCCAGCAACTGATGACCAAGGCAAATACCAAATAATGGCTTGCCTGAATCAAGTGCCTTCTTCACGGTTGTAATCGCGTAATCCATCACCGACGGATCGCCAGGGCCATTCGATATAAAATATCCGTCAGGCTTCCACGCAGCCATTTCTTCGAATGTTGTTTTAGCCGGAAATACCTTGCACAGGCACCCTCTTGCGGCAAGATTGGTGATAATGCTTCGTTTGATGCCGAGGTCCAATACAGCTACCTTAATCGTTGCATTTTCATCGCCGACGGTATAGGTCTCTTTCGTGGTGACTAGCGACGACAACTCAAGACCGTTCATTGAAGGTATCTTGCCTATTTCCTTGTGAAGATCTTCAACACTAAGCTCTGAAGATATAATCGCATTCATTGCGCCTTTGCTGCGGATGTAGCGAACCAGCATGCGGGTGTCGACATCTGAAATGCCAACAATGTTGTTCCGCTCCAAATATCTTTGAAGACTTTCACTGGCAGACTTACGACTGAACTCCTGCGCAAATTCATTCACAACGAGCCCAGCGATCTTGGGGCTGTCAGACTCCTGGTCAGCATCAAAGGCACCGTAGTTTCCGATGTGAGCTGTTGTGTTGACAATGATCTGACCATAGTAAGATGGATCGGTGTAGATCTCCTGGTACCCGGTCATTCCGGTATTGAAGCATATTTCTCCACCCGAGGTGCCGATTTTACCAATGGCTTTGCCTTCGACCAGCAAGCCGTCTTCAAGAAGGAGGTAAGCTTTTTTCTGCATAGCGGTGGCAAAAATACATCAGGAATTCTGTAATGACGTACCTGCGAAATGGTTTTTTGGAAATAGCCGACTTAAAAAAAGGGATCGAACGTTTGTTCAATCCCTTTTGATGGTTATTAAGTTCTAACACTTATTATTTATCCTTTTTCTTTGGCGTGGTCTTTTTGGGAGCTTCCTTCTTTGGTGCAACCTCCTTAGCAGCCCCCTTTTTAGGCTTCTTATCGCCATTTGCTACCGGCGTTTCAACTGCGGGAACTTCTGCCTCCGCAGTGCCCTCTTCACCCTTCTTACCGCGACGGCTTCTTCTGGTCTTCGCCTTCTTCACAGCGCCATCCTTCGTATAGAGTGTATTATAATCCACCAGTTCTATGAGACACATTTCAGCGTTGTCACCGATGCGTACATCACCCATCTTAATGATTCGGGTATACCCACCTGGACGATCAGCAATTTTTGACGCCACTTCGCCGAACAAGGTTTTCACAGATTCCTTGTTCTGCAGGTAAGAGAACACCGTTCTTCTCGAATGTGTGGTGTCGTCTTTAGACTTGGTAAGCAGGGGCTCAACATATTTCCTCAATGCCTTGGCTTTCGCTACAGTCGTAGTGATGCGCTTGTTCAGGATCAGGGAGGAAGCCATGTTGGAAAGCAGAGCATGTCTGTGCGCTGACTTTCTACCTAAGTGATTAATTTTCTTGCCGTGTCTCATGATTCCTAGTCTTCATCAAGTTTATACTTGGAGAGATCCATACCAAAAGTCAGGTTCTTCTCCGCTACCAATTGTTCAAGTTCAGCAAGGGATTTCTTACCAAAATTTCTGAACTTCATCATGTCAGAAATTTCAAGCTGAACGAGGTCACCCAGTGACTTCACATCAGCAGCCTTGAGGCAGTTGTATGCACGTACTGAAAGGTCAAGGTCGTGAAGAGGAGTCTTCAACAGCTTGCGCATGTGAAGCATTTCTTCATCAACTTGTTCGACTTCAGCATCCTTGCCAGTTTCGAGTTCCATCGATTTGTCAGAGAACAGCGCAAAGTGTTTGATCAGAATGTGCGCGGCACCTTCTAAGGCCTTCTCAGGATGGATGGAACCATCGGTTTCTATATCGACTACGAGTTTCTCATAGTCAGTCTTTTGCTCAACACGCGTGTTTTCAACGCTGTACTTTACGTTTTTGATAGGCGTAAAGATGGCATCGATAGGAATGAAGCCGAACACTTGCTCTGTCGGTTTGTTTTCCTCTGCAGGCAGGTATCCTCTACCCTTCTCGATCGTAAGCTCGATCTCGAACTGTGAAGACTCATCCAAATTGCAGATGACGTGCTCTGGATTCAGTATTTCGAACGCTGATGTAAACTTGGTGATATCACCCGCTCTGAACTGCTTTTGCTTTCTGATGTTAACAGTGATCTTGCTGTCAAAAGTATCAGCAACCTTTCTAAACCTTACCATTTTCAGGTTAAGGATGATCTCAGCCACATCTTCCACCACGCCTTCGATCGTAGAGAATTCGTGCAATACACCGGGGATCTTGATCCCTGTGATCGCATATCCCTCCAGAGAAGACAAAAGAATTCTTCTCAGTGCGTTACCGATCGTTACGCCATATCCTTTTTCCAGCGGTTTGAAGGTAAACAGCCCATGAAAATCATCGGCTTTTTCCATCGCAACCTTTTCTGGCATTTGAAATGCTAATATTGACATAGTAATGTTGTTAACTGTTAAAATTACTTAGAGTACAATTCAACGATGAGTTGCTCATTGATATTTTCAGGGATATCAGCACGTGGCGGCACGTTGATGATTTTTCCGCTCATGTCACCGTTATCCCATTCAAGCCAATTGTACTTCCTTGCTCCTTGTATCGACAGGCTGTTGGTAATGACCTCCAGCGATTTTGAGCGCTCACGGACTTCAACAACCTCACCCGGACGGAGCGAATATGATCCGATATTGACTACTTCGCCGTTTACCAGGATATGCTTATGCAGCACGAGCTGGCGTGCAGCGCGGCGTGTCGGCGCGATACCCAAGCGGTATACGGTGTTATCCAACCTGGACTCCAACAATTGGAGCAACACTTCACCTGTAACGCCTTTCTTGCGGGAGGCTGTATCAAACAGCTTGGCAAACTGACGTTCCAGCAGACCGTAGATATATTTCGCCTTTTGCTTTTCAGCTAGCTGCGTAGCATACTCTGACTGCTTGCGTTTTTTGCCACGACCGTGTTGACCAGGTGCATAGTTCTTCTTTTGAAGCGCCTTGTTGTCACCTAAAATAGGCTCGTTAAAACGTCTTGAAATTCTGACTTTAGGGCCTGTATATCTTGCCATGGTAATACCTGAATATATGCTTACTTAAACTCTTCTTTTCTTAGGAGGACGGCATCCGTTGTGAGGCAATGGCGTCACATCGCGGATCGCAGTAACCTCGATACCGGACCCTTGAATGGTACGGATCGCTGATTCACGACCTGCGCCTGGTCCCTTCACAAAAACTTCAACCTTGCGGAGTCCTTGCTCAAAGGCTTTGCTTGCGCAATCCTGCGCTGCAACCTGCGCTGCATAAGGCGTGTTCTTCTTTGAACCTTTGAATCCCATCTTGCCAGCTGAAGCCCAGGATATAACCTGCCCAGTGGTGTTGGTCATCGCAATGATGATGTTATTGAACGTTGCACGGATGTGAGCATGACCCACAGCTTCCACGTTAACAACACGTTTCTTTGCTTTATCTTTTCTCTTTTCAGTAGTTGCTGCCATTAATTGAAAAGTTTAACCTTTAGTTGCCTTTTTCTTATTCGCTACAGTCTTCCGCTTGCCCTTGCGGGTCCTTGCGTTGTTCTTTGTCGTCTGGCCGCGTACGGGCAAGCCTTTTCGATGCCGAAGTCCACGATAACATCCGATATCCATCAAGCGTTTGATGCTCAATTGGATCTCTGACTTAAGTGCACCCTCGATCCTGAATCTTTCGGATATGATAGAGCGGATCGCATTGGACTCCTCATCATTCCATTCCTTTACCTTCTTATCCAAGTTTACCTTGGCTTCTGACAGGATTTTTTGGGCTGACCTGCGGCCAATACCAAAAATGTAGGTAAGACCAATCTCACCACGCTTATTATCAGGAATATCTACACCAGCTATACGTGCCATAGTATCTTAACCTTGTCTTTGTTTATACCTAGGATTCTTTTTGTTGATCACATACAATTTGCCCTTACGCCGAATGATCTTACAATCGGCGCTGCGTTTTTTGATGGATGCCTTTACTTTCATTTTCGTTATTACTTGTATCTGAAAACAATTCTTCCTTTTGTTAAATCGTAAGGTGACATTTCCAACCTTACCCTGTCTCCCGGCAAAATACGGATGTAGTGCATCCTCATCTTACCCGAAATATGTGCCAGCACTTCATGTCCATTCTCCAACTGCACCCGAAACATAGCATTGGACAAAGCTTCTGAAATTGTACCGTCTTGTTCTATTGACTTTTGCTTCGCCACTTATATGAATAATTTTCCTCTATATACTTATGCGTTGTCAATATCTCCGTCCCTTTCTCTAATACTGCCACAGTGTGCTCAAAGTGCGCTGATGGCTTCCGGTCGGATGTCCTGATCGTCCAGCCATCACGTTCCTGAACCACATTCTTGGTTCCCCCGTTGATCATTGGCTCTATCGCGAACACCATCCCTGCAACGATCTTGATTCCCTTACCACGCTGACCGTAATTCGGAACTTCGGGATCTTCATGCAGTTTCTTTCCAACTCCATGCCCCACCAGCTCCCGGACAACGCCATAACCGAATCCCTCTACATAGTTCTGAATCGCAAAGCTCACGTCTCCGATCCTGTTACCCGCTTTCGCCTGAGCTATTCCCAGGTAAAGCGAATCGTAGGTCCGATTCAGCAATTGAAGCGTTTCAGCGCTTGCACCTTCCAAAGGGTAAGTGTAAGCCGAGTCGCTGTGAAATCCCTTGTAGTAGACACCACAGTCAACGGAAATGATGTCTGTTTCCTTGAGCTCATAAGCTCCTGGAAATCCATGCACCACCACCTCATTCACAGATATGCAAAGCGCAGCGGGGAAGCCATTGTAATTCTTAAACGATGGTACTCCTCCGTGATCTCTGATAAACTCTTCCGCCAATGAATCCAGATCTTTGGTCTTCACGCCAGGTTTAACCTTCCTGGCGACCTCTCCGTGGGCCTTTCCCAGAATCTGGGCACCCTCTTTTATGATCTGGATCTCTTCTGCCGTTTTTAAGTGAATCATTCAGCCTTTAAGCCGCAGCAAATTGAGAACGTCCTTTTACTCTACCCGACTTCATCATCCCCTCATAGTGTCTCATCAGCAGGTAACTTTCGATCTGCTGAAGGGTATCCAGTACCACTCCAACAAGGATCAACAGCGACGTGCCTCCGAAGAACTGTGCAAAGTTCTGACCTACACCAGCCTTCACTGCAAATGCAGGAAGAACGGCTATAGCGGCCAGGAACAACGCGCCAGGTAGCGTTATTCTTGATAAAACTGTATCGATAAATTCAGCTGTTTGCTTGCCGGGTTTTACGCCAGGAACAAAGCCTCCATTTCTTTTCAAGTTGTCTGCAATGTCGTTCGAATTGATCGTGATCGCCGTGTAAAAGAACGTGAAGATCAGGATCATCGATGCGAATAACAGGCTGTATTGCCATGAGTACGGGTCAGAGAACGTGGCGCCTATATATGCACCAACATCGCTATCCCTAAACATCCCTGCGAGCAACGTCGGAAAGAACATCAGCGCCTGCGCGAAGATGATCGGCATAACTCCCGCTGAATTCAGCTTAAGAGGAATGAAGTCGCGTTTGCCTCCGTAGAGCTTATTGCCAATGACTTGCTTGGCATATTGAATAGGTATCCTGCGCGTTGCCTGGGTGAGCGCGATGACCGCGACCACAATACCAAACAACACAAACAATTCAACAATAAAGAATATTGCATTACCAGGAAACTTGTCGCCTATTTCTGAAAGCAATGCCAATGGCAATCTGGATACAATGCCAATCATGATCAACATAGAAATACCGTTGCCAATTCCTTTATCCGTGATGCGCTCACCTAACCACATACAGAACATGGTTCCTGAGATCAGTATGAATACAGACGTGATGTAGAAGAACGGACTTGGATCGATGATCACAGCACTATCAACAGCCCCTTTCAGGTAGCTATATCCTTGAAATACCGTAATGAATATGGTCAATACGCGTGTGTATTGATTCAAACGCTTTCTTCCCGAATCGCCTTCCTTCTGCAGTTTTTGAAAATAAGGAACTGCAAATGACAGCAACTGAACGATGATCGAAGCGGAGATATAAGGCATGATGCCTAAAGCAAAAATGGACGCATTGTTAAATGCTCCACCAAGGAAGTTATTCAGATAACCGAGAATGCCTGTTGAGTTGCGGGCAGGATCCAAAAGGTTTGGATTGATGCCGGGCAGCACAACATATGAACCTAACCGGAAAATGATCAAAAACCCGATAGTGTTCAGGATCCTGACCCGGAGGTCTTCTATGGAAAAGATATTCTTTATGGTCTGAAAGAATCGTTTCATTTACTTCACGGTTGTGGCTGTTCCACCTGTCTTTTCAATTGCCTGAGTAGCAGCTGCTGAGAATGCA
>Ga0193753_10001359_pt1 | contig 20991 bp, 15 predicted proteins | sample H1c2metaG_FD_144925 | JGI IMG/M metagenome (GOLD analysis project Ga0193753, IMG submission 144925) | Soil microbial communities from a riparian zone of the East river system, Colorado, United States - H1c2 | ecosystem: Environmental > Terrestrial > Soil > Riparian zone | place: USA: East...
ACGCGGCAACTGAACGGCCGATTGCCCGAAGTTGACCTGCAACGTGACGGGCCCGCGCTGAACCACGAGCCACCGCGCCGCTTCATCGAAGTGCACGTTCACGAGGTCGCGCCGCCCGTCGAGCAGCTCGGGGGTCTGCGCACGCAACCGTGCGAGCGCCGAATACCACTGGTGAATGCCCGAGTGCGGCTCTTTCTCGAGCTCACCCCAGTCGAGCACCGATCGCCGGAACGTCTCTTCGGCTTGCGGATCAGGGACCTGATCCGGGCTCCACCCGAACGCCGCGAACTCCGAACGCCGCCCGTTTCGCACCGCCTCGACGAGCTGCGGATCCTGATGATCGACGAAGTACTGAAACGGCGCGCTCGCGTTCCACTCCTCGCCTTGAAACAGCATCGGCACGAACGGCGCCGTGAACATCAGCGCCACGCCCGCGCGCAGTAACCCGGGCGACGTCAGATGCCCGATGCGTTCGCCCTGCGCGCGATTGCCGACCTGGTCGTGGTCCTGGATGTAGCCGAGCAGTTGCGACCCGAGCAGGTCCCCGAGCGGCCGCCCATGCACGCGCTTGCGGAACTTCGAGTAGCGGCCGTCGTAGACGTAGCCGTGCGTCAGCGCGCGCGCGACGTCTTCGACGCTGCCGAAGTCGGCGTAATACCCCGTGCGCTCGCCGGTCAGCAGCGAGTGCACGGCGTGATGAAAGTCGTCGCTCCACTGCGCATCGAGCCCGAAGCCGCCCGCATCGCGTGCGTGCAAGAGGCGCGGGTCGTTCAGGTCGCTCTCCGCGATCAACACGAGCGGCTTGCGCAACGACGTGCCGAGCGTGTGAACCTCGGCGGTGAGCTCCTCGAGAAAGTGCACCGCCGACTGGTCGAACAACGCGTGCACGGCATCGAGCCGCAAGCCATCGAAGTGGTATTCCTTCAACCACATCTTCGCGTTGTCGATGAAGAACTGGCGCACCACGTCGCTGTGCTCGTCATCGAGGTTGACCGCTTCTCCCCACGGCGTCTTGTGCCGCGCCGTGAAGTACGGCCCAAACTCGCCGAGGTAGTTCCCGTCCGGACCGAGATGGTTGTAGACGACGTCGAGCAGGACACCCAACCCGAGCTCATGACATGCGGCTACGAGCCGCTTGAGGTCCTTCGGGGTGCCGTACTGCGGATGCGGCGCATACAGCGCGACACCGTCGTAACCCCAACCGTGGTGACCTGGAAACGCAGCCACCGGCATCAACTCCACGTGCGTCACGCCGAGCTGCTTCAAGTGCGGCAACCGCGCGATCGTCGAAGTAAACGTGCCTTCCGGCGTGAACGTGCCGATGTGCAGCTCGTAGATCAGCGCAGCCGAAAGCGGCGCAGCCCGAAAGTTTTCGTCGGACCAGGCGAACTCGTCCGAACACCAGCGCGAGGCCCCGTGGACTCCGTCGGGCTGACACCGCGAGCGCGGGTCAGGCCGCGGCTTACCGTCGAGCCGAATCTGGTAGTCGGCTTCGATCGGCGGCGTGTCCGCACGAAAAAACCCATCGCCGAGCGGCTCTGCCGTTCGCGGCCGGCCGTTTGCCACGACCTCGATGTCCTTCGCGCGAGGTGCCCAAATCTTCCAAATTCCGTTCATGCTTCCCTCTCGAGTAGCGCCACCGGAAAGCGTGACCATAGCGCGCCGACTGGCAAGCCATGTGAATCGCCCGTGAACCGATGCCCGGTCAGGGCATCGACCCAAGTACCTTCTACCACCGGAATCCGCGCATCGCGCGCGTGCAGCCCACCTCGCGCGACGAGGCGCGGCACGACCGTGATCAGCGACCCACCCCGCACGAACGCGACCACACTCGAGGCGTCGCGCCCCGAGGCGATTAGGGGCAGGTAGTCTCCCTCGAACACGTGCGGGTTTTGCTTGCGAAGCTGCAGCGTCTTCCAGGTGAGCCACAGCTTCGGCGTACCGATCGCCATGTCCGCCAGCACTTGCTCCGGAGTCATCGACGGCAACTGCGCCAAGAGCTGCGCCCGATGGGCGAAGTCCACCGGACGACGATTGTCGGGATCCACCAAGCTGAAGTCCCAGAGTTCCGTACCTTGGTAGATGTCGGGCACGCCCGGTGCCGTCAGCTTCAACAAGGTGCGAGACAACGAGTTCACGTAACCCGTGTGCTCGATGCCCGCAACGAACTTGCCGACGTCCTCCATCAGCTCGCGGTCCCCGATCACGCCGTTCACGAACTTCTGGACATTCGCTTCGAACGCCTCGTCCGGATTGATCCAGCTCGTCTGCTGTTTCGCTTCGCGAATCGCCTTTTCCAGATACTGCCACGCCCGATCGGCCGGCAGCGGATGCGCACCCACCAATGTTTGATAGAAAAAGTACTCGGTCGCCCGTGGAATGTTGGTGCGGTAGCGCTCGCTGCGCGCCGACCAGCGCTCGACTGCGTGCTCCCACTCCGCCGGAATCTCGCTGAGCACGAGGAGCCGCGCACGCATGTCTTCGCCACGCTTCGTGTCGTGCGTTGCACTACTCAACATCGCGTGCGGGCGGTTGCAGTCGACGAGCTGCCGGTGAAAGTCTTCGACCGTGATCCCGAACTTTTCCGGGGTCCCACCGACCTCGTTCAGCGCCGTGAGGCGCACGTGCCGGTAGAACACGGTGTCCTCGACCGCCTTCGCCGTGATCGCACCAGTGACCTGCTGCACGCGCAGCGCTACATCCGCTGCAGCCTCGTCATCGAGCTGGAGCGTGAGCGCCTTTTCCAGCACGGTCCACAGCTGCGGCTCGACCTGCGGCGCCATCTCGCGCGCGCGATCGATCACGAGGTGAATCATTTCGACCTCGTGCGGAGGCGGCGGCTGGTCGCGCCGCAAGTACGTCCGATAGACCGGATAACTCGCGAGCAACGCCGTCATCGCGGCATGCACGTTGCGCCGCGTGACATCGCGCAGCTCGATCCGCGCGCTCAACATGCGATGCGTTTGATCCACCAAGTGCTCGCGCTCGGTCGCGAGCACCTCGCGCAAGATCTGCAGCTTCGCCTCTCGCACCATCTCGGGGAACGGCGTCGACTGATCGGCAAAGCGCGCAGCGAACTCCGTCATCGGCACTTCGCCGTCCGAATCGACGAACACCTGATCGATCAGCCGCGCGAACTCGTAGCCAGTCGTGCCCTCCACCGGCCACGACTTCGGCAGACACTCGTGCTCGTTCACGATCTTCTCGACGACCAAGTACGCATCCGGCGCCGAGTTTCGCAAGCGCCGCAAGTAGTCTTCGGGGTCGCGTAGACCATCGACGTGGTCGATCCGCACGCCGTCGAGCGTGCCGTCACGCAACCAGTCCAAGATCAGCCGATGGGTCCGCTCGAACACGCGCGGCTCTTCCATCCGCAAACCGACCAGCGTGTTCACGTCGAAAAAGCGCCGGTAACCGAGCTCGGTCGTCGCGTTCTTCCAATGCGCGATTCGCCAGTTCTGCCGCTCGAGCCAAGCATCGAGCGCTTCGGTCGAACCGTTCAGCTCTTCGAGCGCAGTATCGACGCGCGACGCGAGGTCGGGCCGCGCCTCGAACAAGCGCTTCAGCTGCGCGTAGATTACCGACTTGTGCCGCGACCTTCGCGCCGTGCTCTCGCGATCGGTCGCCCACGGTGCCGGCAAGTTCTCGAGCGAGTCCGCCCAAAAGCGCATGTCTTCATCGCCGGGAGATGCATCGCGCAAGATCGCCGCGAGCGTTCGCGGCGCCGCCGGCAACCGATGATCATAGTAATGCACGACGAAGTGTTCGCCCTCGCGCACCAACTTCACGAGCTTCTGTTCGATCGCCTCGAAGTAGTGCTCGCCGAGGATCGGCATCAGGATGCGGTTGTCTTTGCTCGTATCCCAATCCACGTCGAAGAACGACGCGACTTCACTCGCGGGACCGTTCTCGAGCACGTCCCACCAGAGCGTGTTCGCAGTCGTGCCGATCGCCATGTGGTTCGGCACGATGTCGAGAATCTGCCCGAGCCCCCCGCGCTCGAGCGCCGCTCGCAGCTGCCGGTACTGCTCGACACCACCCAAGTCCGCATTCACGCGGCCCTGATCGACGACGTCGTAGCCGTGCGTGCTGCCCTTCACCGCTTGCAACACCGGCGACGAGTACAGATGACTCACGCCGAGCTCGGTCAAATAGGGAGCGATTTGGGCAGCGGAGTCGAACCCGAAGCTCGATGTCAGCTGCAGTCGATACGTAGCGCGTGGTAGTTGTGCCATGGCCTCACCGCTTCCACACGGCGAGAGAACGCGGAGCCAGCTCCCAGGCTTGCCCCGCTTTGCGCTCGACCGACTCGCCTTCGGGAATGAAGCCGCGCTGCGTGTCGAAGACCATCGTCCAAGCTTTACCCCATCGCGCGGGCGGAAGCTTGAAGTTTGCGGTCTCGTGACCGGCGTTGAACATCAAATAAAAACTATCGTCGACGACGCGGCGCCCGCGGTCGTCCGGCGTTGCAATTCCTTCGCCGTTGAGAAACACGCCGAGCACGTTGGCAGTCGCGTTGTCCCAGTGCTCTTCGGCCATCTCTTCGCCCGTCAGCGTGAACCAAGCGATGTCGTGCAAGCTCTTCGGATCGTGGCGCTGCAGCGGCCGGCCTTGAAACCAGCCACGCCGCCGGAACACGGGATGTTTTCGCGCGAAGTGGATCAACTTGCGCGTGAACGCGAGTAAGTCGCGATCGACCGTCTCCCAGTCGAACCACGAAATGTCGTTGTCCTGGCAGTACGCGTTGTTGTTGCCGCCTTGCGTCCGGCCGAGTTCGTCTCCGGCAGTCAGCATCGGCACGCCTTGCGACAACATCAACGTCGCGAGCATGTTGCGCTGCTGGCGCCCGCGCAACGCGCGAACTTCCTTGTCGTCCGTCTCGCCTTCAGCGCCGCAGTTCCACGAGCGATTGTGCGACTCGCCATCGCGACTGCCTTCGTGGTTCGCATCGTTGTGCTTTTCATTGTAGGAGACCAAGTCGCGCAACGTGAAGCCATCATGACAGGTCACGAAATTGACGCTCGCGTGTGGCCGCCGTGAGCTGCCTTCGTACAAGTCGGAGCTGCCGGTGAACCGATAGCCGAACTCGCCGAGCGCAGACCGCTCACCGCGCCAGTAGTCGCGAATGCAGTCGCGGTACTTGCCGTTCCACTCCGACCATAACGCAGGAAAGTTGCCGACCTGATAGCCACCGTCGCCGACGTCCCACGGCTCTGCGATCAACTTCACCCGGCTGATCACCGGATCCTGTTGCACGAGATCGAAAAACGCCGAGAGCCGATCGACCTCGTGCATGGACCGCGCGAGTGTCGCCGCGAGATCGAAGCGGAACCCGTCGACGTGCATCTCGTTCACCCAGTACCGCAGCGAATCCATGATCAGCTGCAGCACGTGCGGGTGACGCATGTTGAGCGAGTTGCCCGTCCCCGTGTAATCCATGTAGTACGCGAGGTTGTCGGGGACCAAGCGGTAGTACGCCGGGTTGTCGATGCCGCGCAGTGAAAGCAGCGGCCCATCGTGGTTGCCCTCGGCGGTGTGGTTGTAGACCACGTCGAGGATCACCTCCATGCCGGCCTGGTGAAGTGTCTTCACCATGTGCTTGAACTCGGAGACGACAGCGTTCGGACGATTGCGACTCGCGTACTCGTTGTGCGGCGCGAAGTAATTGATCGTGTGGTAACCCCAGTAGTTGCGCAGCCCACGATCGAGCAAGAAGCCATCGTGAAAGAACTGATGGATCGGCAAGAGCTCGACCGCCGTCACGCCGAGCGCGCGCAAGTAGTCGATCGATGCCGGGTGGGCGAGCCCCGCGTAGGTGCCGCGCAGGTTCTCCGGAATGCGGGGGTTCTTCTGCGTGAACCCTTTGACGTGGACCTCGTAGATCACCGTCTGATTCCACGGCGTGTCGAGATGCCGATCGTTGCCCCAGTCGAAGAACGGCGACGCGATCACGCTCTTCATCGCGTGATGCGCGCTGTCGTCGGGATTCGGCATTTGATCCTCGCCGTCCCCGTTGCTGTGGGTGCCGCCGATCAAGCTCTTGTCCCAAGTCGGCGAGCCGCTGAGCTCCCTCGCGTAAGGATCGACCAACAGCTTGTTCGCGTTGCAGCGCAGCCCGCGCGCCGGGTCCCATGGACCGTGTACGCGAAAGCCGTAGTGCTTGCCTGGACCCAGCTCAGGCAGGTAGCCGTGCCAGATACTGCCTACTCCCTTGGCCAATGGGAGCCGTTGCTCCTTCCCACCTTCGAACAAGCAGAGCTCGACTCGCTCGGCAGCTTCGGAGAACAACGCGAAGTTTGTCCCGTAACCATCGAACGTTGCGCCAAGCGGATAGGGTCGCCCCAGCCAAACTCGTTGATCCATCTCAGGGACGGCTGCTAGCGAAGGTCATACCAACGCGCATCACGATGGCAGCGCTGCAATTGACAGCACTGCTCCCACATTGTCGCCCCACTGAGGCTTTTTAGCCTGCTACCGGCCTAGACAAGTCGGCTGGTGACGCCTCGCTCGTTGGCGCTGGCTTCGGCAACGTGAATCGGAGGGTCGTGCCCTCCGCAGGCGTCGAGCGCACTTCGATCGAGCCGCCGTGCCCGATCACGATCTGTTGCGCGATGTACAAACCGAGACCGAGACCCTGCCCACGCGGACGCATTCCTTTACGTGCGTGAAACGGTTCGAACAAGTTCGGCAGGATGTCTGCTGGAACGTGACCACCGTTGTGCACAGACACCGCGACGTCCTCCCGCTGACCGTGAAGCTGGACTGTGATCTGCTCGGTTTGTGCACCGTGCGTAACCGCATTGCCGATCAAGTTGGCAAACACGCGCTCGAGCCGGCCACCGTCCCAGTTGCCTTCGACATCGCCTTCGCTTCGCAGATCGATCACGCGATCCGGATGCGTCGCCTGCACTTCAGACACCGCCTTTTGCGCGATCGCCGAGAGATCGACCGACTGGCGCGTGAGCGGAATGCCACCACCCAAACGTGCGCGCGCGAGATCGAACAGCTCGTCCAAGATGCTCCGCATGCGCCCGCCCGCGGTCGAAAGCCGGCCCGCGGTCTTGCGCACGTTCGCATCCGGCGCACCCGCGAGAAGCTCTGCGCTCATCAAGATCACGTTCAATGGGTCGCGCAAGTCGTGGCCGACGATCGCGAGCAGCTGTTCGTTCAAGTTCAAAGTGTCCGCGAGCGCTTGGCGCTGGCGGTGCAGCTCGAAGAACGTCTGCGCTTTGTGCGCGAGAATCCGCGGCTCGAGCGGCTTGTACAAAAAGTCCACTGCGCCCGCGTCGTAACCTTTGAACACGCGGTGCTGATCGCGCGTACCCGCCGTCACGAAGATGATCGGCACGTGCCGAGTACGCTCGGTACCGCGCATCAGCTCCGCGAGCTCGAACCCGTCCATGTCGGGCATTTGTACGTCGATCAACGCGAGCGCTACGTCGTGTTGAAGTAGCTGCTCGAGCGCTTCGAGCCCGGACCGCGCCTTGAGCACCGTTACGGCGTCTTGCCGAAGCAGCGCTTCGAGCGCGAGCAAGTTCTCGTCGAGGTCGTCGACGATAAGGCACTTCACCGGCAAGCGACCCGGACCGTTCAAGGTGCACCTCCACTAGCAAGTATCATCACGCCCGCAAGCTCTTGCACTGTTCCCACCCACTGCGGCGACGACTGTTCGATCGCGGCCCTTGGCATCTCGCTCGCGAGCGCAGTCTCGGGGCTTTGCACCGCGAGAGCTCCGCCCAGTTTCCGAATCGCACGCGCGCCGGCTGCACCGTCGTCGTTTGCCCCGGTCAAAACTACACCTAAAAGCCTCGCTGAATACGCGCGGGCCGCCGATTCGAACAACACGTCGATCGATGGGCGCGAAAACCGAACCGGTTGATCGATCGAGAGCGCAAACGTGTGATCGGCCTCGACCAACAAGTGATAGTCCGGCGGCGCGAACCAAATCCCGGGCTCGACCGGTTGTTTGTCCTCCGGCTCACGCACGGGCAACCGGCAGCGCTGGGCGAATAGCGGGGGCAACAAGCTGGCACGCCGCGCCGGCAGGTGCACGACCACGATGACCGGCAGCGCGTAGTCCTCGGGCAGCTCCGGCAGCAGCGTTCCGAGTACGTCGACCGCACCGGCCGAGCCGCCGACGACCACCGCGTCGGCACGGAACCTCGAGAGTGGCTGTTGCGCGGCGTTCATGTGCGTTGGTACCAACGCTCGCTGTTCACGAGCTCTTGATAGGCGTAACGGTGCTTCGAAAACTGGAGCGACTCGCGCGCGCCGAGCCCGAGAAAGCCGCGCCGGCACAGGGACTCGGTCATCAGCCCGAGTGCGCGCTCTTGCAGCTGCCGATCGAAATAGATGATCACGTTGCGGCAGAGCACGACCTGCACTTCCGCGAACACACTGTCGGTCGCCAAGCTGTGATCTGCAAACACGACGTGCTTGCGAAGCGACCGATCGAACACCGCCGATCCGTAGGCGGCCATGTAGTACCGCGACAGCGAGCCGTGGCCACCGGCGAGCCGGTGATTTTCGGTAAAGGCAGGCAACCGATCGAGCGGGTAAATGCCCGACTCGGCACGCCGTAGCGCACTCGGGTTGATATCGGTCGCGTACAGCGTCGAGCGCTCGAGCAGCTGCTCTTCGTCGAGCAGGATCGCGAGCGAGTACAACTCCTCACCGGTGCTGCACCCGGCGACCCAAATCCGCAGCAGCGGATACGTCCGTAGGATAGGCACCACCTGTTCGCGCATGGTCCGGAAGAACGTCGGATCTCGAAACAGGTCGCTCACCTGCACCGTCATGTGCTGCAGCAGCTCCGAAAACGCAGCCGGCTCGGATGCGAGCTTCTCGTCGAGCTCGGTGAGCGTCTCACAGCCGAGCTTGGTCATCGCGAACGACAAACGCCGGCGCATCGAAGCCATGGCGTAGCCCCGAAAGTCGTGATGGTAGCCGGTGTAAATGGCTTCCAGAAATGCCGCAATTTCGCCGTCGCTCGCTTCGAGCATCGCTCACCTCGCCATCCAGACGCGAGACAGCGACAGCAGCATGTCCACATCCAACGGTTTGGCAATGTAGTCGTTCGCCCCCGCGGCCAGACAGCGCTCCTGGTCGTCGCGCATCGCCTTTGCCGTGAGCGCGATGATCGGCAACCGGGTGTACTTGCCGCCGCGCGCACGGATCTGGCGCATCGCCTCGAGGCCGTCGATCTCCGGCATCATGATGTCCATCAGGACCAAGTCGATGTCCGGCTCGCGATCCAAAGCTTCGAGCGCTTCGCGACCGTTGCGCGCGATCACGAGCTTCGCGCCCTTCGGCTCGAATACACTCGTCATCGCGAAGACATTGCGCACGTCGTCTTCGGCCAAGAGAATCTTGCGGCCCTCGAACGCGGCCTCGCGGTCGCGCGCCGACTGCAGCATGCGCTGGCGATCCGGGGGCAGCTTCGACTCGACCTGGTGCAAGAACAACGTGACCTCGTCGAGCAGGCGCTCGGGCGAACGTACACCTTTCACGATGATCGCGCTCGAGTGCCGGCGCAAGCGCTGCTCCTCTTCGGCCGTCAAGCTGCGGCCGGTGTACACGATGACCGGCGGGAACGAGTACGCCTCGTCGTTCGCCATCTTCTCGAGCAGCTCGTAGCCGGTGCCATCCGACAGCACGAGGTCGGTCACCACGCAGTCGAACGTGGTGCTGCGCAGCTTCTCGAGCGCGTCCTGCACACCGGGCACGGCGACGATCTCGACCTCCGAGCTCTCGAGCAACCGGCAGATCGCGTCGCGTTCGATCGGATCGTCTTCGACGACCAGCAAGCGGCGCACGCGCGTGAAGCGCTCCTGGAGCCCACGCAGCGCGCTGATGATTTCTTCCTGCTTGACCGGCTTCACGAGATAGCCGGCCGCACCCATCGTGAGCGCGGCTTGCGCGTGGTCTTCCACCGACATCACGTGAACCGGCACGTGGCGCAGTGTCGGCTCACGTTTCAGGCGATCGAGCACGGTCAGGCCCGAGTGATCGGGCAAGTTGATGTCGAGGATGATCGCCGCCGGCGGATGCGCGAGCGCGAGCCGCACCGCTTGCGCCGCGTTGTGTGCGATCACGGTGGAGAACTCGAGCTCGTCCGCCGTGTGCGCGACGATCTCGGCGAAGCGCGAGTCGTCTTCGACGATCAAAAGCAGGCGCCGCGACGGATCGATCGCGCTCAGCGTCTCGGTGATCGGCTCGCTGAAGTTCACACCGTTGCCGCCGCTGCCGTTCAGGCCGTCGCCGCTGTCGGCTGCAGGCGGTTGACGGCGCGGCAGCGGCCGATGCAGCGGTGGCGCCGCTTCAGTGCCGGGCGAGGTCGCCTGCGGCTGCTGCATCTCGACCGGCAAGCTGAACGTGAACTTGCTGCCGTGGCCGACCGTGCTCTCGACGTACAGGTCGCCACCGAGCAAACGTGCGAGGTCGCGCGAGATCGACAGGCCGAGCCCGGTGCCGCCGAAGCGCCGGTTCGTCGTGCCGTCGGCCTGGCGAAACGCTTCGAAGATCACCGCATGCTGGTGCGCCGGGATCCCGATGCCCGTGTCCTTGCAGGCGAACGTGAACAGCCCGTCCTTTCGGCCGATGATCAGCCGCACCGCTCCCTGCTCCGTGAACTTGAACGCGTTCGACAGCAGGTTTTTCAACACTTGCTGCGCCTTCGGCACGTCGGTGTCGATGCCCGTGTCCGGCGCTTCGAGCTCGACCACGAACTCGAGCCCGCGCTGAGCTGCGACGGGCTGAAAGAGCTTCGTCACCGGCTCGACGAGCTTGCCGAGCGTCGTCCCGACGATGTGCACGTCGACCTTGCCGGCCTCGATCTTCGACAGGTCCAAGATGTCGTTGATCAGCGCGAGCAAGTCGTTGCCCGCGGCATAGATGCTCGACGCGAAGTTGACTTGCTCCTTCGTCAGGTTACCGAGCTTATTGTCCGCGAGCAGCTTCGCGAGGATCAGCGTGCTGTTCAGCGGCGTCCGCAGCTCGTGCGACATGTTCGCCAAGAATTCGCTCTTGTACTGGCTCGCGCGCTCGAGCTCCACCGCCTTGTCTTTCAGGTTGCGCTGCAGCTGTTCGAGCGCATCGCGCTGAGCGGTGAGGCTCGAGTTCGACGCTTGCAGCTGCTCTTGGCGTTCTTCGAGCTGGGCTTGCGTATCGCGCAGCGCATCGCCTTGCTCCGCGAGCTCCTCGTTCGCGACGCGCAGCTCTTCTTGTTGCGCCTGCAGCTCCTCGGCTTGCGTCTGCGACTCTTCGAGCAGCTCGCGCAGCCGCTTGCGCTCACCGACCGAACGCACGCGCGTCGCCAGCATGTCGCCGACGCGGTCGAGCAAATCCACGTTTCGCGCCGATGCTCCGCGCAGGAAACCGAACTCGAGGACCGCGTGCACGACCCCATCGGTCGCCGCCGGCAGCAGCACGACCTCGACCGGGTGCCGCGCTCCAATCCCGGACTCGATCCGCAGATAGTCGCCCGGCACGTCTTTGACCCGCAGCAGCTTCTGCTCCGTGGCCGCGCGGCCGACCAAGCCCTGGGATACGCCGAAGCGCTCCGGTGCGCCCGGTGCGAGGGCATAACCTCCGACCAAGCGAAATCCTTCCGGATCTGCGACGTAGGCCGCCGCGACGTCGGCCTCCATCTGTTGGACGAGCTGCTCGAGCGCCTTGGTCGCGAGCCGCTCGATCGGCATGTCGCCCTGAACGGTATCGGACAGCTTCAGCTGCGCCGTGCGCGCCCAACTCTCGGCTTCGAGTCGCTCGCGCTGCTGCAGCTCGCTTTCGAGCGCACTGGCGTACGTGTCCCCGACCGCCGCCACCTGCCGCCGCGACACGAACGCGATCACCGCAGCCAGCAACAGCACGAGCGCCAAGAGCGCAATGAACATCGCGCCGCTGTTGGCTTCGGCCTTCGCGGACCGGTCCTGTCGAAGCTGAGCCTCGACTTTCAGCATCTCGGTCAAGGTGCCGCGGAGGGCGTCGGACACGATCCTGCGTTCGCGAAGCGTGGCCGTTCCCCGGAAATCTGCGAGGTTCGCTCCGGGAGCCACCGCTTTTAGCGCGAGCTCGTTCCAGCGCTCGTACAGGTGCAGAGCGCGCTTGACTCGCTCGGCTTGGACCTTGTTGTCGGCCACGAGCAGACCCAACTCGCGCAGGGAGCTCGCGGGCGTCGAGATGAGATACCGCTCGAGAAAGCCGCGATCTTCGCTCAACAGGAAGCCGCGCAGCGACGTCTCCTGATCGATGACTTCGGCTTGGAGCTCGTAGATCTTCGCGATCACCTGGTCGGTGTGATCGACCCAGTGCGCCGTGTCGGTGAGGCGCGTCAGTTGCCAGAGCAGCAACATGCCGGCAGCGACGAGCAGCACGCCGGGCACGACCATCGCGAAGATCAGACGCCGCGATAGGGATGCATCAATGGATTCTCGGGCCACGCTGTGCGGCATATAGCAAGCGCAGGGCGAGGGCAAAAGCCGCGCTTGGGCACGACGATTTAGCCTGTGGTTTCGTCGAGGACGGACAAACCGATCAGCGTGTGGCAAGTTGGCACCCGAACCGCCGTGCTGAACATCGCTGACCCGCCTTTTTGGCAGAGTCGGATGTACGGACCGGCCTGACACTCAGAGCCTCATGCCTTCACTCGACACCTCCGCGCTCCTGCCCGTCACGAACAAACCGGCCGCGATCATGGTGCGCGGCGAAGGCGCGTATTTGTGGGATGCGGACGGGAAGCGTTACCTCGACTTCGTCCAGGGTTGGGCGGTGAACTGCCTCGGCCATTGCTCGGAGGTCGTGACGCGCGCCCTCGAAACGCAAGGCCACGTGTTGATCAACGCGAGCCCGGCGTATCACTCCGAGCCGGCGATGGTGCTCGCGCGTGAGCTCACCGCGCACGCACGCCTCGACTACGCGTTCTTCTTGGCGACGGGCGCCGAAGCCAACGAAGGCGCGATCAAGCTCGCGCGCAAGTGGGGCGCAGTGAAGCGCGAGGGCGCCTTCGAGATCATCACGACGGTGGGCAGCTTCCACGGTCGCACGCTCGCGACGATGGCAGCGAGCGGTAAGCCCGGCTTCGGGCAGCTGTTTCCGCCGAGCATGCCTGGCTTCGTCCACGTGCCCTTCGACGACCTCGCAGCGGTCGCACAGGCGATCACGCCGCGCACGGCTGCGGTGATGCTAGAGCCGGTTCAAGGCGAAGCTGGGGTCGTGGTCCCGGCAGCGGACTACTTGCGAGAGCTTCGCGAGCTGTGCACTGCCCGCGGCGTGTTGTTGATCTGCGACGAGATCCAGACCGGCATGGGTCGCACCGGCAGCTTGTTCGCGTATGAACAGGCCGGCATTCAGCCGGATATTCTCACGCTCGGCAAAGGCTTGGGCGGTGGCTTGCCGCTATCGGCGATGTTGTGTCGAAAAGACGTGAACTGCTTCGTGCCGGGCGATCAAGGCGGCACGTTCACCGGGCATCCGCTCAGCTGTGCGGTCGGGCTCGCAGTGTTGCGCGCGATCACGGCGCCTGGCTTTCTCGATCACGTTCAGCGCGCTGCCGCGCATCTCGACTCGGGGCTCGCGCGCATCGGTGCTCCGTTCGGAGCGAAGCCGCGCGGTGTGGGGCTTCTGCGGGCGCTCGTGTTGCCGGAGCCGAAGGGCCCGGAGATCGTCGCTGCGGCGATGCAGCGCGAGCTCTTGATCAACTCGCCACGGCCGGAGCTCCTTCGCTTCATGCCGGCGTTGAACGTGAGCCTGGCCGAAATCGACGACATGCTCGGGACGCTGCAAGCGGTGCTGCGCGACCTGCTGCCGCAGCTCTGAGCTTCACGCGGCCAGCTCCAGGATCACGGGTGCTCCCGCACCGGACTGCTGTGAATCGAGCGAAAACTTCGCGGCCGCGGTCTGCCCGAACGAACCAGTTGATGGTACGCAATCGGGCGTGAGGAGCTGGATTCGCAACATTCTCGCCTTGATCGCGCTCCTGCTCGGCTTTTTCATCTGGAGCTTCACGCCGTCGAAGCTCTTCATGCCGGCGGCGGTGCCGTACGTGGCGCCGCAAGCAAATCCGCCTGCGGGCATGTCGATCGCTGCGTTGCGCGCGGGCGAAGTGAGTGACCGGGCGATCTTCGCGTTTCGTGGAGGGCGCTGGTCGGATCACCGGAGGTTCGCGATGGGCGGCATTCTGGTCCGGCATCCGCGCGGCATGCTGCTCTTCGATACGGGTTTCGGAGCGCGAGTCGACCAACACGTCGCGAGCCTCGACTTCATGACGAAGCAAACGGCGCACTACACAAAGGGCACGCCGGTCGCCGTGCAGCTGAGGGCGGCGGGCATCGAGCCGAAGCAACTGCAAGCGGTCGTGCTCACGCACGCGCACTGGGATCATGTCAGCGGGCTCGACGATCTGCCTGGCGTGCCGGTTTGGGTCTCGCGGCCCGAGCTCGACTTCATTCGCGACGGCGGCAATGCGAGCGCGCTCGTACGCAGCTTCGGTGCGCTCGACTACGTGCCGTTCGATTTTCCGAATGGACCGTACCTCGGCTTTGCGCAGAGTCGGGATGTCTACGGCGATGGCAGCGTCGTGCTCGTGCCTGCGTACGGCCACACTCCGGGATCGATCATCGCGTTCATCGCGCTGCCGAACGGCGCGCGGTATGCGCTCGTCGGCGACCTGGTCTGGCAGAAGGAAGGTGTCGAGTTGCCGGCGGAGCGGCCGTGGCCGGTGCGTTTGTTGGTGGACAGCGACTCCGCGCAGGTGCGCGAGGTGATCGTTCACATGCGACAGATCGTCGATCGCATTCCATCGATGGTCGTCGTGCCGGCGCACGACGCGCGCGTGTGGAGCTCCCTTCCGAAGTTGTGAGCTTCAGCTGCGGGCGCGTGTGCCCGACGCCAGCCCCGTGAACGTCGGTGGATCGTACGGGGTGGTCGGGCCTTCTCCGAGCCGTGGCCGCCCGACTGGCATCGCACGCGTGGGGTCTTCCGAGTAGTAGCCTTCCATGCCCATCTCGGTGAGATCGAGGCCGATGACCTCGTCCTCGAGCCGCGGGCGATGGCCGATGAGCTTCTCGATCACGAGGAACGAGACCGCGGCGGCGGAACCAACCCAGGTCATGTTCGTGCCGATGCCGATGAGCTGGGCGATCAACTGGCCTGGATCGCCGTACAAGATGCCGCGCACAGGGGTCGTCACACCGTTGAGGCCCGCGCCGTACGAGCCGTCAGCGAAGATTCCGAGTGCGAACACGCCGAAAGAACCGCACACGCCGTGCACCGAGATCGCGCCGGCTGGGTCGTCGATCCGCAAGCGGCGCTCGATGAACAGCGTGGATTCGATGACGAGGACGCCGGCGATGCTGCCGATGAACAGGGCCGACCACGCCGGAACGAACGCACAGGGCGCCGTGATCGCGACCAAGCCTGCCAGCATGCCGTTGCACATCATCGTCACGTCGGGCTTGCCAAAGCGCTTCCACGACCACATCGCGCCCGCGACCGCACCGGAGGCGCTCGCGAGCATCGTGTTCACAGCGACGATCGCGAAGTGCGTGTCCATGCCGGACAACGTCGAGCCGGCGTTGAAGCCGAACCAACCGAACGCGAGGATGAACGTCCCCGTGACGATGAGCGGGATGCTGTGGGCGGGGAGAGCTTGTGAGTCGCCCCGCAGGTTGTACTTGCCGAAGCGTGGTCCGAGCAGGCTCGCGGCGACGAACGCGGTCACGCCGCCGGTCATGTGTACGACCGAGCTGCCCGCGAAGTCGACGTGGCCGTGGCCGAGCCCGAAGTTGCGGCCGAGGGTGGAGAGGAAACCGCCGCCCCACACCCAGTTCGCGTAGACCGGGTAGATCACGGCTGCGATCACGAAGCTGAAGATCATGAACGCGGAGAACTTCCAGCGCTCCAGCAGGGCGCCCGTCGGGATGATCGTCCCCGTCGCCATGAACACGAGCTGGAACATGAACAGCGCCGCGAGCGCGGGTGTCATGATCGAAGGTGGCGTACAAAAGCCGGTGAGCCCGAACAGCCCGTGGGAGCGACCCGCGATTTGAATCGTGAACTCTCGGGTGAGCCCGGACTCGAGGCCGAGCGACGACACGGCGCCGACCCCACCCATCTGCAAGCCGAAGCCGATCAGCCAATAGGCGATCACGGCGATGCTGTAGACGAGGAAGTTGATCGCCATCGTGTGTGCGACGTTTTTCGGACGCGAAAAGCCCGTCTCGACGAGGGCAAATCCGGCTTGCATGAACATCACGAGGGCCGCGGCCAAGATCGTCCACACGATGTTCAGCGCGGTTTGGGTTTGGGAGACTTGCTCCATCACCCCGGCTAACGCTCGTTCATCCACGCTACTTCTCCCGGTACTTCCGTTTCACTCAGTTCGCGACCCGCGTCCCGCGATACGAGCGCGGAGGTGCCCCGGACTCACGCGCAGCGGGTTGTGGCGGTTCTTGGCTCTGCCGAATCGATTCATGGGCATCGCGCGACGGGCCAAGCCCCGAGACATCGGTTTCAGCGTGCGGCTCTGGAGGCACGTGTGATTCGCGTGATTCGCGCGCTGCTGGCAAGGGCGGAATGCGTGATTCGCGCACTGCTGGCAAGGGCGGAATGCGTGATTCACGCGCTGCCGGCAAGGGCGGCTCTTGCGATGCGCGCGTGTGCATCGAGGGGTCGGCGAGATCGTTCATCAACTGCCGACCCAGCATGTTCATCGCCATCTTCAGCGCCGGAAGATTCACCTCCGCCGCGCCGATCGCAACGATGAAGCGATTGCCGAGCGCGCGGATGTGGAGCTTGTACTGCGGGAAGTACAGCGTCGTACTCTCGAACGGGCCGCCGACGTCGGCGCTCACGAACGCAGCGCACAGCTGCTGCAAGCGGCCGCCGACGAGCGCGAGCACTTCGGAACCGCACGCGGCCGTCACGTCACGGCCGAGCAACTCGCCCCGATCGCCGACTATGAAGCTGCCGAGCACCCCCTCGATGTCGCGCAACGTGCGCAGTCTGAGCGCGATTGTCTCGGGCACGGGGAGGCTCACAGATTCAACTGCGTCCGTAGCTGAATGAGGTTCAGATGCGGACGCGGCTTGATGCAGACGATTTCGCCGTTCGCGTCCCGGTGCATGAAAAACGTGCCGCTTGCGAGCGTAGTTTCGACCCCGGTTATGTCGCCGAAGCTGAGCTGCCGGCCGACGAGGCTTCCGATACGACACACGTACGCCGCGAGCGATGCAAGCTCATCGAGCTTGCCATTGCCGGCGAGAATGTTGCCTTGCGCGTCGAGATGCACCGAGTGCTCGAAGTCGACGGCGCGATAGACGACGCCTGATTCCGGTGCTTCCGAATCGACGATTTGTGGCGGCGTCGGAGTTGCGGAGACCGCGGACTCCTGGGCAGTCGCGGGTGATTCGCGCACGGCCACAATTGCAGTCTTCGAGCGACGTGGTGGTGGCGGTGGTTGTGACATACGGCTTCTCGGTTTGCGCCAGACTCGACGAATCCCGCGGCGAGGTGAATCGAAGTGAAGTGGGTCACGCTCCGCAACTCCGGACTAGAGCGAAGCGAGGTGTCGCTCCTGCGTCACTGGCATTGCCGACGCGTAAATTCAAGTCCGTATGCGCCAGCGCGAGGTACGGAAAGAATCACGCCTAACATTGCAAAGGTGAGCTCACTGGAAGCATTTCAGGGCGTCAGGATTTGCACGATGCCTGTGCGTGGCGTTGCTGCAGACGCCATCGATGCGCCCCCGAAGACGTAGAATTTGCCTTCGAACGCAGTGGCGCCGATGCCATGCAAAGGACCGGGAAGCTTCGCTTTATAGGTCCACTTGTCCGTCTGCGGATCGTAGGTCTCGGCGCTGTCGCGCACCGAGTACGGCTGCACTAGGATCTCGCCGCCACACGCATAAATGCGTCCGTCGATCACGGCTGCCCCGAACCCGCTGCGCGTATCGAGCATCGAAGGGCCTGCGGTCCACATGTTTGTCTTCGGGTCGTAGATCTCGACGGTGTTGAAGACCGAGCCTGCGCCGAGACGACCCCCGAGCGCGTAGATCTTTCCATTCAGTACGACTGCTGCAACGTGGTCGCGGCGTGTCGACATCGATGCGAGCACTGACCACTTGTCCATGGCCGGATCGTACTTCTGCAGTGCCATGTCGTTGTCGCCCGTGCCGCCGACGAGATAGAGCGCGCCGTCGAGCGCGACCATGCCTGCGGCGTGTCGTTCGTGTACGAGTGCTGCACGCATCGTCCACGTGTCGGCCGTCGGATCGTACTCATACGTCTCCGTGCCGCCGCCACCCGTGAAGTAAACCTTCCCATTGAGCGCGCCGAGCGAGGGATGCTCGCGGCCTATCGGCAACGCGCGTTTCATTTCCCAACTGTCGGCTTTCGCGTCGTAGACCTCGAACGCGGTCATGCCACCGTAACCACCCGCGACGTAGATCTTGCCGTTGAGCTCGGCGACTGCGAGCTCGGTGCGGATCGTCGGCATCGCTTTGCCTTGGCTCCATGTGCCGGGGCCGGTCGGTGCGGGCGTAGTTGGCATCATCATGCCGGTGCTCGCGTCGTCGGGAATGCCCGCGTCGTCGCCGGCGGCATTGCCTGCCGTACCTGATCCCGTGCGACCCGCGGTACCGGTCGAACCCGCAGTGCTCGTGCCCGCCGTCCCGCTGGAAGTGCGTCCGCCGCTACCGGCTGCAAGCTGGCCCGCAGTCGCTCCGCCGCCCCCCGCTGCAGCGCCGCCGGCTCCCGAGATGGGTGTGGAGGGTGCGGCGTCGTCGCCGCTGCAAGCGGCGACGAGCAGGAGCGCTACCGCGGAGCTCACGAGACGGATGACGCGCGACTCGGGTGTGACTGCGAACGACATGCGCTGCAGTCTGGCACGGACGTCGAGCTGCGAGCTACGCTGCCCTGAGTTGAGACATCGGCGTTGAGACACTCAGTCGCAAAATCAGCGAAGTGGTTCGTAGGGCGTGTGCCGAGCGAAGCCGAGCACAGCTTCCTGAAGGAGTACTTCGGGGATTCGCTGGATACGCGGTCCTTGCGGATCGGGGCCTCGCTCGGACGGCGCTCGTGGTCGCCGTTTGGGCATCGGATCAGCCTCGTTCGCAGGCACTTTCGTGGCGGAAATGCAGCGGGTGAGATCGAGCTCGAGGATCCGCGTGTGGCGTCCGTGTTTGCGCACGAGGCGATGCACGTCTGGCAGCGGCAGGGAGGGCGGCGCGTCACATGGGAGGCGATTCCGTTGCAGGCGGGCTACTTGGCGGGACGCGATCCGTACGCGTACGAAGCTTGTGAGGACCCTGTGCGGATGCTCGAGCGCTTCATGAGCGCGAACGTGGAACAGCAAGCCAAGATGTTGGAAGACTTCGTGTACCTGCAGCGCGTCGGTGCGAATGTGTCGATGTTTGAGAGCGTGGCGCAGCACATTCGATCGAGATGCGTGGGTTGATGGAGAGAGGATTGCGATTGCTGACGCGGGTCTACCTCCTCGCACGGGCGCTGCCGCTCGCGGCTGCAGCGCGTCGGGGCGGACGACGCACGGGTGGGCGCGGTTGTGCCGGCGTTTCAAACTGTGGCGCAGCACGTTCGATCGAGATGCGTCCGTTGATGGAGAGGCCATTGCCAGTGCTGGTTCAGGTGATCGTTGTGTTGCTGCTGCTGCTGGCTGCAGCGTGCGGCTCCGATGATGCACGGCCTGGCAGAGATTCGTTGAATGCAGGCGCTGCCGCAGTGCCCGGCGCGGCGGGCGTGGCGGCTGTTGCGGGTATGTCGAGCGCGGGCCGTGTATTGTGTGAGTCCGGGCGGATGCCGGCGATGTCGCCCCGCAGCGTGGTTGAGGTCGTCGAGATGCTCAACGCGATGCCAAAGCCGGTGACGCTGCCGTGTTTTCTCGAGACCTTGGCGCGCCCGCTCGCGCTGCAAGCCACCTCGAGCGTGTTGAGCGCGCAGCCGGCGGTCGGCAAGCGAAGCCCGCGCGTATTCGTGTTCATGGGTCCGCTGATCGTTTCGGTCGCTCCGGACGGCGTCGGTCGCGATTTGCTCGAGCTTGGCGAGCAGCGAAGCGAAACGCATTCGCTCAAAGCAGAGCTCGAGTTTCCGATCACGGCGGAGCTCGGTCCCACCGATCCCTATACCCGGTTGCGCTACGATGACCGCCTCAGCACCTGCGACTTCTGTCACGCCGACCCCTCTCCAGCGCCGGAGCTCTCGTATCCATACGCGCTCATCTCCCGTGCGATGCGGCCGATTCCGCGAGAGCGAGTGGCGATCGAAACGTTGCGAGTAGAAGCGGAAGCGTGTGACCACGACAGCGAGGCGGAACGGTGTGAGATGCTGGACGCGTTGTTCGACGCGACATCGCAGCCGAGCGAGGCAGAGTTTCCAGCGACATATCGAACCTTCTTGTAGGACGCTCGAACCCGGAACGGCACGTGCTGGAGTCGTTGTCTTGTCGCTTGCCTGGCCGATCGGGCGCGCCACCCGCGCAATCACGGCCGGGCCACTCGGGCGCGCCACCCGCGCCGGCAGGAGCCATCGTGCCAACCGTGGCCACGGCAACTTCACATCTCGTCGCGACGGGAGTGGATCATGGTTGGGACCCGGTCCAGACAGGGTTCGATTGTCGGCGCGAGTACGATTCACGGACTTGCCGCAGGCTGTGCCGCCGATTCAGATCAGGACGCCGGTCTGGCAGCTCTTACCACCGAAGGAAACTGTCGAGCTCGCGATGCGGCGGTGTCACTGCCGCCGCTGATGGCTGCGGACGCGTGACGTATCCGAGAGATGATTGAGCACCGGTCATCTGACGATCTCATAAGAGTCTTCGGACAGGCTTGATGTCAGTTGCGGAAAACTTTCTTGATCTTTTTATCAATAGAGGCTTGACGTGTTTCGCGACGACGCTCGCCAACATTCGCATCTCGTATTCTCGATATCGATTGCCGCACCGACGTTGCGCCGTGCGGTCGCGCGATTCGAGTTTTGATTT
>Ga0193753_10001361_pt1 | contig 20973 bp, 17 predicted proteins | sample H1c2metaG_FD_144925 | JGI IMG/M metagenome (GOLD analysis project Ga0193753, IMG submission 144925) | Soil microbial communities from a riparian zone of the East river system, Colorado, United States - H1c2 | ecosystem: Environmental > Terrestrial > Soil > Riparian zone | place: USA: East...
TTGCAGATTTTCGATGAAGAGCTGGCGCACAATCCGCACGACCGCGTGCTTCGTTCGGGCCGCGCACGAGCTATTCGTTATCTTGCGCATGCGCACCAACGGAACGGCAATCGGGACGAGGCGCGGGCAGCCGCTCGGGAGGCGATTGCGGCGGAGGAACAGTTAGTAGCGGAGTCGCCGGGGGACCAGCGCGAACGCAACGAGCTGACGATTTCACGCAGGGTTTTGGAGAGCCTTTGAAGGCGGATTTCCGAACAGGCGGCTGTACTCGCGGCTGAATTGCGAGGAGCTTTCGTAGCCGACACGGCGGCTGACGGATGCGATATCGAGGCGTTCGTTGCGGAGCATGCTGCGCGCTTCCTGCAAGCGGAGCTGCTTTTGATATTGCAGCGGACTCATGCCAGTGATGCCGCGAAACCATTGATGGAAACCGGAAGCGCTCATGCCGGCGCGGCGGGCGAGGTCGTCGATGCGCATGGGCTGGCGGAAATTGTTTCGCAGCCAGGCGATCGAGACGGCGACGCGCTGGGGCGGACTTTCGGCTTGCGCCATGCGGTGTAGAACCGCGCGGCTTTCATCGAGTAACAGGCGGAAGAGAATTTCACGCTCGATCATGGGGGCGAGGATGGGGATTTCGCGCGGGCATTCGAGCAATCGCACGAGGCGCAGGACGGCATCGAGCAGAGCAGGTGGAGTGGGGGCGAGATAGAGGCCGCGCTCGGGCTCGCTTGCGGAAGGAATGGCGAGGCGCGCTTCTTCGATGAGCGGCGCGATTTTCGCGGGGTCGAAATGCAGGCGCAAGCCGAGGTAGGGTTTGGCGGCGGTGGCGCCGAGCATGCGCGCGGAGGTTGGAAGTTCAAAAGAGGAGACAAGATGGTGGCCGGGGCCGTAGGAATACACTTCGTTTCCGAGGACCACTTCCTTGTTTCCTTGAGCGGCGATGCAGAGCGCCGGCGAAAGAACGCCGAGCAGAGGCGTCGAGGCGGACGAATAGCGGACCAAGCATAGAGAGGCGATGGCGGTTTTGTGTTCGCCGTCGCGCGGGGCGAATTTGGCCACGAGGCCGCGCAGATCGGCAACATCTGAGGGAATAGGCATGAGATTTAGAGGATTGGGCATATCATCCGCGCCAGGCGTACATCCAATTCACATATGGCGAACGAACGAGTATGGATGGTGACGGGTGCATCACGAGGATTGGGCCGCGCTCTCGCCGAGAAAATCTTAGCAAACGGCGATCTACTGATCGCGACGGCAAGAGACACGAAGCAACTTCGGCCGCTGGAGGAGCAATATGGCTCGAAGGTATTTGCGCTGGCGCTCGATGTGCGGAACGCGGAGCAGGTTCGCTCGGCGGTGAATGCGGCGGCGGAGCGCTTCGGACGGATCGACGTGCTGGTGAACAATGCCGGGTATGGTTTTATCGGGGCGTTCGAGGAGATGACCGAGGATGAATTCGAGGGGCAGATCGATACGAATTTCTGGGGCGTGGTGCACGTGACGCGCGCGGCGCTTCCTATTTTGCGGAAGCAGGGCTCGGGGCGCATTCTTCAGGTGACCTCGATCGGCGGGCGCGGCGCGGGGCCGGGGTTGTCGGGATATCATGCGGCGAAGTTTGCGGTGGAGGGTTTTAGCGAGGCGCTGGCGCAGGAAGTTGGGCCACTGGGAATACAGGTTTGTTTGGTCGAGCCGGGCGGATTTCGCACGGATTGGGCGGGGGCGTCGATGGCTTACACGAAGCCGATGGACGTTTATAAGGACTCGGTCGGGCGGCGGCGGCAAATGATACAGAGTGGTTTCACACCCGCGGGGGACCCGGAGAAAGCGGCGACGGCGATTCTGGAACTTGCGGCGCTGGCGCAAATGCCGCTACGGCAGCCGCTGGGGACCGATGCGACGATTCTGTTGAAGTTCGGTTACGAGCAGGCGCTCGCGGAACTCGCGCAGACGACTACATTGGCGCGGACGACGGATGCGGCGGATGCCGATCCCAGGTTCACGCATGGCATTCTTGACCTGCTCAGAGGCTCGCGGCACGGATTGGATTGAATCAGTAGCCGATGTTTTTTAGCGCCTGCCGGCCGAGGCGCTCGCGCAATTGTTCCAGGTAGAGACTGGCGGGAGAGACCGGAGTTCCTTGCGATTCGATAAATCCTTGCGGCAATAGCGGGAGCTCGGGGCCGGGGTCGAAGGTTTTCATTTTCTGCCGCAACTGCTCGCCGCGATTGCCGATGGCCCAGTTAGCGGAGCCGGGCGGCATTTGGATGACGTAGTTTTTCGCGACATTGTTCCAGGCGACGCCCCAGCCCATGGTCCAGCCGTGGCCCGAGCCCATGGAGCCGCGATTCATCAGGTCGATGCCGCCTTCGGGGGTTTCGCAGCTATCGATCAAGAGGCCGGTCGACCAGCGTTGATGCGGCTGCACGTGGCCGTCGCCGTGGAAGACGCAGTGGAGCACTACGTTTGGGCCTTGCTGGCCGGGGCCGACCGCGATGTAGAAGACGTTGTCGCCGGTGGCGGTGCAGCGATCGAAGAGAAGTTGCGTTCCGTTGGCTGAAAAATCGGCGGGCTTGGCGGCGCCGGTGATGGGAATGCTTTGTGTAACGTCGACGCGCTCGACGGTGATGCGGCGCGCGGTTTTGCCGATGCCGATCGCTTCGGTGGTATCGACGATGTGGAGATTTCGGACCCAGCCGTCCTTGACGCCGGACATTTGCAGGCCGTTGAAATGCTTGTCGCCCAAGCTGACGGCGCGCGCGGGGGCAATCAAGCTGAAATTTTCCAGGCCTACTTGCGAGATCTCGCCGGTCTGTTCGATTTTCACGACGGTCGCGCCTTGCGGGCCGAGATATTTGGCGTCGTAGGAATCGGCGAGCGGTACGTCGAAGGTTAATTTTTGGCCGTCGATGGCGACGATGGTGCGCTCGGTCGTCAGGTCGCGCGAGACCCAGGTTTGCTTTTTGCGCGTGCGTACCAGCGTGTCCATTCCCATGAGACGCACCCACTCGGGGGTGACGGGACGCGTGATTTGGACTCGGTCGCCGGGCTTGAAGCCGGATGTGTCGCGCACGCGGAGCGTCATGGTTCCGGCGGGGACGTAGGCGTCGGCGACAGACACAGGGGAACCTAGCGGAGTGATTTTGCTCGCGCCGGCTATCGAGAAAGCCAGGTGGGGATCGCCGGTCATCTCGATGATGGCGCCGTTCTCGCCGCGGAGCACAACGCCGCTTTTCGTGATCTTCAGCGTGGATTTTACGTGGAAACGTCCGGACGAGAGCACGATCGCTCCGGGAACGCCATCGGGCTGATCGAGGGCGGCTTGGATCGAAGCGGTGTCGTCGCCGCCGGATGGGGAGAGCGTCTTCTTCACGGGGAGATCGGGCAGGGCGACACCGCCCGCCATGTAACCGGCGTAGGAAAAATCGAGGATTCTATCGCCGGTCTTGAGGCGTTGATAGACGAGCTTGCCGGAGTGGTCCAGGTGAACCCATTGACTTTGGGCGGCCGCCGCTACCGATGCGGCGGAAAGCGCGATCAGGACAAGGCGCATTACCAATAGATTTTGAGGCCGCCCTGCAATTGACGGGGCGTGTTGGCCTGGCTTGAAATCGTGCCGAAGGTGGCGTTGTTCAGGTTGGTCTGTGGCGCGCCGAAGGTGACGCGATTGAACACGTTAAACGCTTCGCCGCGGAGATCGACGTGGAGGCGTTCCGTGATGTTGAAGGTTTTGGCGAGGCTTACGTTTTCGTTCAGAGTGGGAAACTGACGCACCTGCGCATTCTTGCGCGGGGCATTTCCGAGAACACCGACGGGCTGGGCCGGGAATGCGCTCGCGTCCAGATATTTGTCTTTGGCAGGGTCGAAGGACGATCCGGAAATGGGCGCGCGCCAATCGTAGGTTGAAACGACGGGCCGGTTGGAGCCGTTGAAGATCGGTAACGTGCCGTTGGCAGTTACACCGATGGGGAAGCCGGTGTTGTAAGTCTGGATGCCGGCGAGGCGCCAACCGCCGAGCAGATAGTCGGTGAAGCCGCCCTTGTTCAGCCAATGGCGGCCTTTGCCCAAAGGCAGGTCGAACACGGTGCTGAGTTTGACGGTGTGGGTCTGGTCCATTGTGGCTACGGATTTCTCGAGGTTGGGGTTGGCGGCGTCGACCGAAGTGCCGCTGCCGCTGAAGCTATCGGCGTTAGTCAACAGCTTGGCGAACGAGTAACTGCCTTGAAATTGGAGAAAGCCTGTTGACCGGTAGTTGACCTTCAAAACTCCCGCGTGATAAGTGGAATGGCCGCTGCGATCGCCGCCGCCGGCTGCCGCATCGATTGTCAGGTACTGCGGATAGGCGCGCAGGGCCTGGCTTACGGTCTGCGAGCGCTGAACCGCGGAATTAGTGAAGTTCGCGTAGGGGATAGGGATGCCGGCTGAGATCGCCTGGGCGGATGTGATCTTCGCGTTCAACAGGCTGATGGCCTGGGTGGCGCCATATTTCGCGATCAAGGCGTTCACGGTGGACATGGGCACTTGATTGAGGTTCATCAAGGCGGCGTTCAAGTGCGAGCCGGCCACGCCGTTGTAGTCGGCTTCGATGGTCAGGTGTTGGCGGAGTTCGTGCTGCACGGAGAAGGTCCAGTTGTCATACTCTTGCGGGCGAGAGGAGTTTGCGCCGTTCCAGTAATCGACGTTTCCGTTGTTGGCGAAGGCGGGGTCGATTTGCGGCGGCAATGGATAAGAGGGCAAGCCTTTGTCCCAATTGAATGCCGGAGTGATGCCCTGGTCGGTGGAGGCGAAGTTATATTGGCCGATGAAACCGGAATAGTGACTGCTCGATTGCAGCACCGTGACGCGTCCGAAAGAGCGGCCGCCAGCGGCGCGAATCGTGGTTCTGGCATTCGGGCTGTAGGCAAACCCGAGGCGCGGCGAGATGGCGCCGTAGTATCCGGGAATCAGGCTTCGGACACCTTGGCGGCCGGGTCCGTTTCCCGCAAAGATCAGCGCGCCGGGATAGTTGTTCACGGTGGGATTCGGAGTAGTTGGTGAAAAATCCGAATACATGTCGCCGCCGGCTACCGGCGGCCGCGTGAACTCGTAGCGCAGGCCGTAGTTGATGACTAAGTTGCGGCGAACGTGCCAATCGTCTTGCGCATAGAACCCGTAGTAACTGTAAATCTGTTTCAGATAGCGATCTGTTTCTGTCGCGCCGGTATCGCCAGCGCCAAGGAGAAATGACGCGAAGGAACTGCCGCTGGTGGCCGAAGTGGCTCCTGGAACAGCGGTTTCGAGAAAGCTGAAGCCCGCTTGACCGGCGATGTTCTGCTGGCCGAAGCCGTTGGCCTCCTGTTTGTCATAAGAGAAACCGAATTTGAAGGAGTGCGAACTGCGAACCAGGCTGAAATCGTCTTTGAAAATATAACTCGGCTGCTCGGTACCGTTATCTGCCGCGCCGCCCCAGGTGGTGAACTCCGAGAAGGCGACGTTCCCCAGGTTCACATTACAATCGACCGCGTTGATGATGCATACTTTGCTCTTCCAGTTCTTACCTACGTTGACCGAGAAAGAATCTTTGTTGAAGGTATTGACGCCGAACGAAGCGTGGTTGAACATGCGGGGAGAGAGAGTCCAGTCGTAACTGACGCGGTGAAGGTCGGCGTTGAAGGTCGACTGCAAGAAGCTGTTGAACGGCTCGGGAAGTCCGGCGGGACCGGAAGATCCGGGCTGCAGTAGATCGCTGCCCCGGTTGAATAAGTAAGAAATGCGCTGCGTGGAACTGATGGCGTGATCGATTTTCACACTTACTTTGGTAGTCGATTCGGCAGAGCTGCCGCCGCTCGAGATGTAGTTGTTACTGATATAGCCGATGGTTCCGGGAACGAGGCCGGGGCGATTGGGAGCGAGTGTGGATTTTGCAAGGGCGAGGTACTGATTTGAGACCGCACTGAAGCGGCTGAGGGGGATCTGATTGCCTGCGAAAGGATCGCGGATCAGAGTGGTTGTGCCGGCCTTGGTGCGGGTGGTGGCCGGATCGTAAATCTGCAGTAGTTGGTTCTTGCTGTTGACTAAGTGGGAGAAGTTGCCCTGGAGCATCTCCGGGGCGGGCACGCTCAAGATGGAACCAGCGCTGCCTTGGCGATTGCGGAAGCCTTCGTAGGCCACGAAGAAGAAGGTCCGGTTTTTGCCGTTGTAGAGCTTAGGGATCCAAACCGGGCCGCCGAGGGAGCCGCCAAAATCGTTCTGCCGGTAAACGCCGGTGCTCTGGGCAAAAAACCCGCGCGCGTCTACGTAGTCGTTGCGGATGAAATCGTAGGCGGAACCGTGCAGCTCGTTGGTTCCGGATTTGGAGGCGAAACTGATGATGCCGCCACCGGCCTGGCCGTATTCGGCCTTGAAGCCATTGGTATCGACGGCGAACTCGGTGATGGCTTCGAGCGACGGCGTGAGATAGGAGGTTTCGGTGGTGTTGCCTTGGCGGTTGGTGTTGACTGGAAGTCCGTCGAAGGTTGCGGCGAACGCGCCGCCCTGCCCGCCGCCGAGAGCAAGGTTGGTGCTGCCCTTGGCCTCGGGAACGGTTGCCACCAGGTCGAACGGACTGCGCATGGCGCCGCCGACCACGAGCGGCAGTTGATCGATCAGAGTGTTGGGGACATGGGAGGCGATTTTGGCGTCCTCGGTTTCGATCTGCGTGTTGCGCGATTGCACTTCGACGGTCTGCTGAACGGCTCCGACCTGGAGTTGGACGTCGACGCGCGCGGTGGCTCCGGCGGCTACGATGATGCTATCGATAATCGTGGTTTGGAAGCCGGGGGTGCGGACCTCGACACGGTAGGTCGCGGGGTTCAGGTTCGGAGCGCTGTACTCGCCCGACGCGGAGGCGGTCACTCGGGTGACGGCGCTGGTTGCGATATTAATGACATCGACCGGCGCATTGGGTACGGCGGCGTTGGATGAGTCCGTCACGACGCCTGCGATGCCGCCACGTTCCGATTGTGCGAGACAAAGCGCCGTAGCTAAAAAAAAGATCAGAAAGCCAGATCGGTTCATAAAAGACTACTCCCTTATTGGCGTACACACCACGGCTGTCGACTTGGAGCCGGCGGCGGCCAGCGTGAAATTAACCTGTGCAGACGAGGTTATTCTATCGGCGCGCGTAACACAAGGGACTTAACGGTCAATTGACAGTCAACGATTCGCTCGCGCCGGTATTCGAATGGCTGCGCCTGGGTCGTGTCCGGTCTGTCTGTATCCTACAGACATGAATCGCCGCTTATTCTTAGGCTTATCTGCCGCTACGGCTCTAACCCGCCGATCGTTTGGCGAAGCTGCGGCCAGCAACAAGCGCGAACTTATGCTCAGGTGGCTATCTTGGCAGAACGAGCCCAATTACACACCCGCCGCCTTTTTCCTTCACTTCGGAGACGGCTACAAGACTGGTTCCGGGGCGGCGAAACGGCATCTGGAATTCTTTCACTACACGGACATGGATTTTCTGAAAATCCAATTCGAGCAAACATATACCCGTCAGAATTTCCTTCAGAAACCCAGCGACTGGTCGAAGCTCAAGCTGGCCAAGCTGGACTTCTACGAACCACTTTTGCAAACTGTCCGCGAACTTGTGAAGAGCGAGAAGAAGAACTCACTCATCCTGATGACGCTCTACTCTCCGTTCATGTCTGCCGGTCAATGCGCAACTACACCCACACTCGTACAGCACCTAAAAGAAAATCCAGAGGCGGTGAAAAAAGGATTTGAGATCCTCACCGAGAGTCAGCTGATATTTGTGCGCGCCTGCATCAAAGAGGGCATCGACGGGTTCTACGCCTCCACCCAGGGCGGCGAGGCTCAGCGTTTTGGCAAGTCAACCATCTTCAACAGCTACATAAAGCCCTTCGATCTGGTGGCAATGCGAGAGATAGCAAGCACTTGTTCGTGCAACATCCTTCACGTTTGTGATTACGTTGCTCCTTATGCTGACTATGATGCTTACTACGATTACCCAGGTCACGTTGTAAACTGCAACGTCAAATTGGTGGATCGGCGCATCTCCGCACAGGAGATCAGTAGTCGCTTCAAACGCCCTTTCATGGGAGGCATTGACCGCCATGGCATCATTGCGACGGGTTCGGCAGCGGAAGTGGAAAGCGAAATTCGAAAGTTCGTGAAGGCGGCTCCAAAGCCGTTTATGCTCGGGGCCGATTGTACTGTGGAAGCGAACACGGACTGGAAGCGCCTCAAACACGCAATTTCTGTGGCGCACAGCCGGGCCTGATCGCATTTCGCCGGCACCAGCGGATCGAAGACAATGATGGTTCGAGTGAAATATTTTTGGAGTAGAGAAATTTGGCGTAAGAGCTATTTGGTGGCGAGAAGACGATCGATATCGTCGAGGGTAACGATGCGGAAGATTAGAGCTATGCCGTCCTCACTAGCCGTCAGGATACGCTGGCCGTCGGGCGAAAAGACTGCACTAAGCACTTTGCGGGCATGGCCGTCCAGATTGGCGATCAACTGCCCGCTCGCGGCATTCCACACCCGCGCCGTCTTGTCCACGCTAGCCGTCACCACGCGCTGGCCGTCCGGCGAAAACGCTGCACTATTGACTATGTCCGCGTGGCCTTTCAGTTTGACGATCGGCTGGCCGCTCGCCGCATTCCACACTCGTGCTGTCTTGTCGAAGCTAGCCGTTACCACGCGCTGGCCGTCTGGCGAAAACGCTGCGCTAACGACGCCGTCGGAGTGGCCTTCGAGCTTGGTGATCAACTGCCCACCCGCCGCATTCCACACCCGCGCCGTCTTGTCCCAGCTAGCCGTCACCACGCGCTGCCCGTCCGGCGAAAACGCCGCATTATAGACCGCGTACGCGTGGCCTTCCAGCCTGGCGGACTCACTTGCAATCGCATGCGCGATCGCCTCGCGCGACTGAACCGTTTTTTCGACAGAGAATGCCCGTGTCGCGACTGCGAGAGCCTCTACTCTGTTGTCCTGGAATATCAAGGACTCGGCCTTGGCGGCCAACTCGCGCGACTCGGCCACTTTTTGTTGCGCGCGCGCCTGAAGCGTGGCCCGGTAGGCTAGCAACGCAAGGCCGACCGCACCCAAAAAGAGCGCGATGAGGACATACGAGAAAATCTTGGTGCGCCGGGCAGAGGAGCGAACCAGTTCTTCTCTCCGTTCCGCGCTTTCGCGCAGCTCTTTTTCCGTGGTCAGTTGGCGCTCGAAATTTTCTAGCCTTTCCTGCTCGTCCTCTTCGAATTTCTGATGGCTGGCATTGAGGAACGAATCGATTTCAGCGATGGCACCGGCGCCAACATAGTGTTCCGACCATTCCGGCGCGGGATTAATCCGGGATTTCCATTGTAAGGCAGAGGAGAGATCGAGGCCGGTGAGCAGATCTCGCGTTTTGTTTTGCCAGCCGCGTGCGCGGTCCAGCAGTTCGAGCAACGTTTTCGCGTCTTTTACCTCGGCCGGGAGCCACTCCTTCGCGAGTATGTTCCAATTTTGAATCAGGCTCTCATGGGCGATATCGATGTAGCTATCGGATTTCAATTCGGCGCCAGCCGAGATCAGAAAAGCCGCTTCGCCTTTGCGAAAAACATTCAAAACTTCGTTGACGCGCTGTTGTTTTTCCGGCGTTACCGCGTTGCAGAGCGCCCATAACTCAGAAAGGCGAGCCGGATCGCGCCGCTCGCGATTGCCGCGCCCGCGAGCGGTGAGGCGCTTAAAGACGATCTCGACAAACTTGGGATTGGCGACCACGGCGGGAGCCCCTAGGAGCTCATCGGCGTGCTGGTTGAGAGCGCCGGCAAATCCGCCGATTGCGAGGTAATCATCGAGACTGATGGGCCGGTCATTCTCAGGAGATAAATCCCGCCAATGAGCCCAGGTGCGCATGAGCGCGTGCTGCAGGATTGGAAGCTCATCCGCTTCATCGCCCGCATCGTTGAGGATCCGATCGACGAGGGCGGAGGAGATTTGCACTTGTCCAAGAGGACCCACAATGGCTTGGCGACGCTGCTCGCGAGTTAGCCGGGGAACGAGGTATTGCGATTCATTCAGCGCTTCCGGAAATTCAGGGAATTCGGCGCAGTCGCCCAGATAGTCGGTCCGCATGGTGATGACCACATAAATGGGCAGCGGACTGCGAGAGGCGGCCAAAAGCAGGCCGATGAAGGCGGAGGCTTCGGAGGCAGAACTGGAATCTGGCGTGGACTGAAAGGCGAGATCTTTGTAACGAAAGAGCTCCTCAAACTGATCGACGACGACGAGGAGGGCTCGCTCGGGATCGAGGTGAGCGGCGGCAAAATCAATCAGACCGTGGCTGGTGGCGCGCAGCGCCGCCACCTCGCAACCAAGCGCATGCGCCAAGTTCGAAAAGGGGACACCCGACGGGCGGCAACGCGCGATGCGCCAGCTACGGCCGGGTTCGAGCAGCCGGCCACGCTCTAAAGCAGGAACGAGACCGGCAAGAACGACCGAAGATTTACCCGAGCCGGAGAGGCCCAGCACGGCAACGAAACGATTGCGAGCAAGGCGATCGCAGAGGTCCAGCACCTGTTGATCGCGGCCGAAGAAGAGATGGGATTGGGAGGGTTGGAACGGGGGGAGGCCGGGGTACGGATTTTCGAGCTTGGCAAGACGTTCGAGGACAGCGGCGAAGCTCATGCCGATGCGCCTCCGGTTTGGTTGTGCAGCAGAGCGGTGAAGAAGGGTTCGAGCCGCGTTTTATCGAACGAGCCGAACTGCTCTGTGATGTGAATGGTTTTGTCGAGGGCACGGATCTGTTTGGCCCAAGCTATTTTGGGCTGTTGCGGATCAAAAAGACAGAGCCCACGCGATTTGCGTGGAGAGGAAAGACGAAAGAGCTGGTTGAATTCGTCGGCGCACCAATCCGCATCAGCTTGGCCCCAGACAAGAAGAACGCCGTCCGATTGAGTGAGGTAGCCGGTGTGCTGGCGGGGATCGTCGCTCCGGAGAAACTGGAAGTCATCGGCATAGTGGGAAGCGATGCGATCGGCATTCTCGGCCTCGGAGATTTGGCGAGAGTCGTAGATCAGGTAGACGCGCGGCTTTCCGGCGGCAGGCGCCGGCATGCTGACCTCGGATTTCAATGCGGCGAACACTTCCTCTTTCAGCTTTTCCGGAGTGAAGACGGAACTCAAGAGACTTTTCTGCGGGTACTCGAGATTTTGAAAGTAGGATAAGAGGCCATCGTGGTTCGTGTTCGCGAGCGATGGCGAGGGCCAGATGAGAAGCCGCTTCCGCAACCGTATGGCCTCTTCCGCCAACCGGCGCGTGTAGCCGAATTCGTCTCCTGCGTCACTGAGAAGGAGAACGGTGAGACGGGAGGCGGCCACATGATGCACCGGATCGATTTCATTTTCAGGAAGGACACGATAGCTCTGCGCGTGCAATTCGCGGGAGAGGATGGAGTGAGCGTTCTTCAGGTCCGCGGAGGGATGACGTGGATAGAGGACGACCGGGGTGAAATGATGGCGCATCCCAAGGAGAAGAGCGCGGAGGTTACGGATAAGAACGTCCCATTGGCGCTCGAACGGAGCGGCGCCTATTTTGGCCGTTCGAAGGCCGTTGTGCATGGGGATATCTGAAGAGCCGGGGATCAGGTCATTCCAATAGGCGTTGTCTTCGATCGGCAAGATCGGACAACGGAAGCCAAAGAGCTCGGTTTGGAAGTTGGGGCCCGAGAAGATCTCCTGTTTGCGGCTAGCGACGAGTGTGGTGAAGCGACGGCATTCCTTGTGAACGCAATACGGACTGTCGATGTAATGCGGGGAAACGAGGGAGATCAGCACCGCGGACGATTGAAGGCTGGCCGGTATTTCCTGATTGAAATCCTGAGATCTGCCTAGAGCGTCTTCGTCGATCCAAACGCTGGCTCCCGGAAGGAGCCGCGGAAGGGCGGATTTGAGCCGTTCGTAGAAGGCGCCGATCCAGACGCGATCATCGGCGTGAGCATAGCTGATGAAGACGTCGTGCTGGAAGCCCGGGACGAAGGCCATTTAGGGAAGACTAGTGTATCTTAACGTTTCCTCAGGTTTGATTGACGTTTCATCACTGCTACCGGGACGCTGGTGGTGACGCTCGACTTCCGAAAAACTCAACAACAACCCCGAGAGCGGCGTTTGTGGCAAAGAAATGCGGCCAATAGCGCGAGACCCATTCCAACTAGAGTGAGCCGCGCCGGCTCCGGTGCTATATACAACTGGACAGGAGATCCGTCTGCATCGAGAAGTCTGAACTGAAACTGAACATTGGCAGAGCCGCTTTCGATGTTGTTCCCGTCGCTGTCGGCCTGCAAATGAAAAGCCTCGTCGAAGCTGAAAGCTTGGCCCAAGGTGAAGGGCGCAGTGTGGACAGACACGGAGATACCGGTCGGGCTGCCAAAATTACCTGAGCAAGCCGTGCCTTGGGCGAAGCTCCCAAAGCAAGTAGTTGTTAGAGATCCTACGCTCACACTTGCGGTATTAAAAGTTGGCGGATCCGAACCGTTAGAAAGCCCGATTGACTCGATGAGGTCTATTTGACCCTGTCGGATCGGCCCAGTCGTATACAGCGTCAAGCTGGCGTTGCCGGTTGCGATGGCCCCACCGGTTTGCGGTGCCGTGAAACCCAAAATGGGATCGGCAAAGACGGACGCGCTAAAGTTCGCCCCGACCATGGAAGCCGGTGAACCTGGAACTGGACTAGTCAGTGTCCCTGAAGCAGTGGCCGTTGAATGGCCGGTGCCGGAGATGGCGTCTTGCGCCAGCATCACTAAACAAGAAGTCGGATTGCTTTGTTCAATGCTCGTCCCAACAGGTGGGCCATTTTCAAGTGAGCATTGTGTGTTGGTCACGATTTCGGCGCTGAGAAACATTGAAAAGACGCTTAACAGCGCGAAGAAGAGCACGGGTTTGGCGAAGCGCATCATTTTCCCGGCTACACGATATCACTTTTTGAAACTAGAAAAATAGGGGAAAACCCTCGCTTTTCATGCTTGGCGTTGAACGTGGTAAATCATCAGCGTTGGGCTGCGCTAACAGAGCAGATAGATGGCTCCCTTGAGGTATGTGGCGGACTTTCCTCCGGTCTTCGCTTATACGAGTGAGGAACAAAAGAATGATCCGCCCGACATTGCACGAGCAAACAATGAGACCCTCAGCGCAACGACTGAGGAACAGAACACTTCGCAGCGCTGCCGTCCTCGGTTTCGCACTCATGGCCGCGACCTTTACCGGTTGCAGTTCAGGTCCAGGCGCTGGAATACATAGGCCCAGCTATCCGGCGCTTACACAATCGACCAGGACTTACAACTGGCTTGTTGTGAAGTGTCAACTGTCCGATGCCCCCAACATACCGGCGGGGCTGGACACTAAGATCCAGCAGTTCTTCGGAATTTCCGGGACTGGATACGGAAACATCACCGATTACTTTCACGATGTCTCGTACAACCATGCTTCCGTCCTGAGCGACAAGACGGTCGGATGGGTTAAGGCTCCTTTCAGCACGGCCAATCTCCAAACCGGCCCGCTGGCCCCCGCGAGTGGCCGTGCGCAACGCGTAGCGCAGTGTCTGAATGCGATCGCGGCGGATCAACTTCCTGATCTCGATCAGTTCTACGGAGTCGTGGTGATCAATAACGTTGTGCAGGACGGGGGCGCGTGCTCGGTCGGACAGATACCTACGGTAGTTAGAAACAAGACATATCAACTCGCGTGTCTTTGGTTTGACCCAAAGAGTTTGTACACGGCGTTCGCAGCGCATGAGTTTGGCCACGGTTTGGGTCTGGTTCATTCGTTCGACGACTCGCAACAAAAGTGTGGCGGAATCCCGGGAGAGTATTGCGATCCGTGGGACATCATGAGCGCACTGGGAACGTATCAATTCCGCGATGCGAACTGGGACTGGCCCGGACAGGCCGGTATGGGGGGCCCGGGCATGAGCGCTCCCGACCTGTTTCTTATGGACTGGCTGCCAGCCGATAACATTCGTTTCTATCCAACCCGGCAGGGTGGGGAGCAAACGTTCACGCTTCGTGCGCTCAGCCGGGCGCGCGCCGGACAGCCCATGGTCGTCATTGTGCCCATACCCAGCCGGCAGGGGGCGAGTCAGTTCGTGACCGTGGAATATCGGCAAGGTGACGGGTGGGATGCCGGATTCGGCAGTTCCCCGGCAAAGGGAGCGGCAGTTCTGGTACACCGGGGAAACTCTGCTCCTTCTCAGCAGCTATCGATGTTGATCGAGAACCGTAACGGCGGCGCACTCCAGCCTTGCGGGAAACTCATTTTTACCTTCGATAACGGAATCGTGTTTCATGTCACGGCGGAAAGCTTTAACCTGGCGGATGGGTCGGCAACTGTATCCATGGGATTCGGTACGACGGGGAAATTCGTGTACTGCCCGAATCTGACGGTGACGAGCCCTGGGGGAGTCGTCTTTGTGAAACCGTAGCGGGCCTCGTGCCGCGTTGCGGCAATGAAATCAGTGTGGTCGTCGTTTGGGATCAATCAGACTCTCCAGCTCGCACATCTGTGCAAGCGTCGCCTTGGAATCGACTATGTTGTCCGAAGGAAGAACAGCGACAGCCGCAACATGAAGTCGCGCAAAAGCACCAAGTACAGCCTGGACAAACTTATCCGTTTCGGAATCAAGGTTCTCGCCGGAAGAAGACATTACGTCCTCGTTTCTTCTCGGAACCGTTGCTGGGGGTTGGGAGCCCCTCAAGTTTATCACCGCGCGTAAGAAGGCTCACTCGGAGGCCAGATACCTTGTGCAAACCGTTCTCAACGTCTCGATTAAGCCAGTTAGACTTCCGGGCTTTGATATAAAGTCCGCCGCTCCAAGCGCGATCGCTCTTTTTTTCTCGGTTATATCGCTAGAAGTCGTGAAAATGATGACGGGGATAGAGCGTAGAGTTTCTCTGTCCCGGATCTCCGTTAAGACTTCAAAGCCGTCCTTTCTCGGCAGATTCAGATTCAGGAGAATTAGATCTGGCCGTGGCGACAGTTCGTTACCGTGGCTTTTTTCCAAAAACCAGATACCCTGCTCTCCATCCGGCACTCTAAAGAAGCGAACGGGAGTGTCGAGTTCCTTCAACGCAATCGTGATAATGAAGTACTCCGCGTCATCGTCTTCGATGGACAACAGAACTCGCTCGGCCATACACATTTGTTGCTGTGCAGCCGCTCTGGTTACCTGGAATCTTTTCTAGTTCGTGGGGACTAGAACCGCGATTACAGGCCGCGGGGCAGAAGGGTTCCTCGGGCTTCGGCCAAAGTGTCGAACTTGTCTAGATCTGTCCAGCCACGGCACCACCGACTTTGGCGCATATTTCTTTCACGAGCAAAACCAACCCCTCGAGATCCGCTGGTTTTTCTAGATATTCGACACCGAGATCCTGACACCTCGCCTGGTCGCGCTTCGAAAGCGCATTTGTAAACATCGTCACGGGCAAATGCTTGAGTCTTTCGTCTGCCCTGACGGATTCGAGAACACTCCAGCCATCCACCATCGGCAGAAAGACATCTAGGAGCACAAGACGCAAATCAATCGCGGGATCTTTGACCAATTGCTGAATTTCCTCAAGTGCTTCCGCACCGTCTCGCGCCCTTTGGAGGCGTACGTCGGGACAGATTTCCTTAAATAGCTCGTTGAAAACGAAATAGCTACCGTCATCGTCTTCGACTTGCAAAATCACTTGCTCACTCATAGGGTGACTGTAGTCTACGCTAAGATGCATGGAATCCTGGCCGCCGGCGTAGACAAGTAAGAGCCGGTTCCATTTACTCCAATAGCTGCTAGTATTCCCGCCACCTGTCTCCTACGGTGCAGACTTGCGCGTTCCTTTCTTTCGGACCGGCTCCGGTTTTTCCGCGGTGGCGGCGATCCCAGCCGCACGCAGCTTTGCGATCCGGCTGATGAGGCTCACTGGAACCGGTTTGGTGAGCGGGAAATGGACCGTCCCCTTTCGAAGGTCATAGCCTTTGAGCTCATCTTCCAGCGCCGCGAAGAACGTTCCTGAGGCGGCAAACAGCGAATAGTGTTGCTTGAAGCCGGCGAAATACAGCATCGGCTTTCCATGGAGCTTGTATCCGGGCATGCCGTACCCGATGACCTCCAGTGCCTCCGGAACAGACCTTTTGATCGCGGCGCGCACCTTTTCGAGCTTTGGCCGCACCGCCTCGGGCTGCGCAGCAATGTACTCGTCAACCGACTTGGGAACGCTCTTTTTCATACCCGTCATTCTATGTTTCGGCAGGCGGTTTTTCATACCGGTATCCGTCTGGCGCTCCACCTCCAACACGCAGACGGCAAAAAACGACCGTCCGCGCCACAGATTGCAATGTTCGGCTATCTGCTTACTACAATAAGGAAGCTATTGATCAATCCGGATGCAGGATGGCGATGATCTGGATCAAGCGACTCTTGTCGACCCTGCGATCGTCTTCCCCCGACCAGCGGCTGGAGCAGCTTGGCAGGGATCTCCATTTCGGTTTCCGCAATCTGCGCCGCAGTCCCGAGTTTGCTTTAGTTGCCCTGCTTTCTCTGGCTCTCGGTATAGGAGTAAATGCCGCGATCTTTACACTGCTGAATGGCTTGGTGCTGGAGACGCTTCCGGTGTCCCATCCCGAGCGTGTGGTGGAAGTACAGGCGTTCAATCGGTCCTTGGGAGACTACGAAAACTTCTTCAGCTATCCTTTCTACCGTGAATTGGCTGCGCGCAATACAATTTTCGAGAAAGTTACGGCACAGTTTGGTTTCGGCATGCTCGACTTGCAATTCTCGGAAAGACGGCAGCGGCTGAATGGTGTGTACGTTAGCGGGACCTACTTCGATTTTCTGCAGGCTACCCCTTATCTCGGCCGATTGCTTACTGCAGACGACGATGGAACTGCTGGCGCACACCGCGTATGCGTTCTTAGCTACCAGCTCTGGCGTAACGCGTTCGGCGGAAATCCACGGATTGCCGGGACAATGATTTCGCTAAATGACAAACCAGTTGAAGTGGTTGGTGTCACGAAGCCAGAATTCACAGGTCTGGAGCTACAGAATGCACCGGACCTCGAACTGCCGATGGCTGCGGTGGATTACCTTGCCTTGTCCATGCATCGGGACGACGCGCATTCCCACTGGTCGCAAATCATGGCACGGTTAAAACCGGGAATCAGCGCGCAGAGTGCTTCCGGACATCTCCGCTGGACTCTTCGAACGTTCGCTGCGCAATCTGCGCACAATGGATGTCGCCGAAGATCCACGTCATCTGGTGTTGGCGGAAATCAATCTCCTCTTAGGGAACGGGAAGCTTTACGCGCCCGAGTCGATTTGGGATGACCTGCAGCAGCGCGTTTTGCAGATACCGTCGGTCGTATCAGCGGGTTATGGGTTTCCGAGTCCACTTTCAGGCAACCTGATCGTCTCCAACGTGGAGATACCGGGCAGGCAATCCGTGGATCACTCGGCGCTCCAAAGCCTCTGGGAGTATGTTTCCCCAAATTACTTTCAAACAGTCGGGATTCCGCTTCTTGCGGGCCGTGACTTTACTTCCGCGGACCGCAAAGGCGCGGCGCGGGTCGCAATTGTAAATCAGAAATTCGCTAGCACGTACTTTCCCGGCCAGAATCCGCTTGGCAAGCAGTTCAAGAGCGGCTTGGATTCCGGCAAGCTCCTCACCATCGTGGGAATTGCGAGGGACCTGCCCGCTCTCGAGCTGACAGAAACGCCGAAGAACGTCGCCTATCAACCCATGCTGCAGAGCCCGCGCGACCGGCAAGTACTGACTACGCGGCTACGTGGCAAGCCGGACGATTTCGAACGTCAGTTAGCCGGTCTGATTCACCGTTTAGTTCCGGCAATGCCTCCCCAGCAGTTTCAAACAATGGCCGTGCAGCGTGATTCCAGCATTGCAGGACAATGAATGCTGGCACTGCTGTCCAGCGTTTTCGGCGCGCTTGCACTGGCTCTTTCGACCGTGGGGCTGTATGGCCTGGTTTCCTATTCGGTAGCCCGGCGAACTCGTGAGATTGGCATACGCGTCAGCGTCGGGGCAAGTCCGTTTGACGTGCTCAGCCTGTTTTTCCGCGAACATCTCGCGCTTGTTCTTACCGGCGCGGTCGCCGGATCGATACTCGCTCTCAGCGGAGACCGGTTCGTTCGCAGCTTGTTACATGGCGTGCCCGCGACGGACGGTATTTCCTTGTGTGTTGCGGCCGGAATTCTTCTCTCCATCGCGGCGATTGCGACCCTTGTGCCGGCCTCGCGCGCAACACATGTCGACCCGGCCGAGGCGCTGCGCTCTGAATGAGTCAAGGCATCACTGTCTCGTAGAGCACCGCTAATACGGGTGGATCAATTCGACGGTCACGCCGCCTTTGGCGTCGGTATCCATATAGGCGTACTGGCCGGAGTGCGGTTTGCCGATGTCGCCCCAGGCGCCTGACTGCCAGACGGAATAGCCGAGCTTTTGATAGCGCGCGATGGCCGCATTCAAATCCTCGACGGGCATTCCGATGTGCTGCACTCCTTCGCCGTGGCGCTTCAGAAAATCGGCGTAGATGTTAGGAGGATCGGTGGGCGGGATGATCCATTCGTAGGTGAACTGGGTATGGCGCTGCCAGCCCACATCGAAGGTAAGCAGCAGCGGCTTGCCGCGATAGCGCGAATCGTCGCGCGGCGTGGCGTGGGCCATATCGAGCGCGGGGAGACCCAGCGAAGCCCAGAACTTCGAGACATCCGGCGCCTCGCGAATAGCGGTTGCCAGATGGGAAACAACGCCCGGCGGTCCGGGAGTGGGCAGTGAACCTTGGACTAGTCCCAAGACATACTTGCCGCGCGGTTCGGTATCGAAATATGTATAGGACAGCGGGCCTGCGTCGCCGGGCATGGTCACTTGCTCGAGGACGGGTACATCGGCGTGGCCCAGCCGATCGATCTCCGCTTTGACCGCCTCCGGGCTCTCAACGTGGTGGACGATGGCGAAGATTCCATCGCCGTGCCGGTGCAAGAAATCTGTGTAGGCGCCGGAGCCGGATTGCGGCTCGATCATTACGATTGCGAGATTGCCGAGATTTCCGGTGACGGCGTGGATCGCGGCGGTTTGGCCGCGGCCGCGATAACGTTCCTTGACGGTGATTGTGCCGAGGTCGTGAACGTCGCGCAAGCCGAACTCTTTCCAGGCGCCCACCACGGTATCGACATCCTTCACGACCCAGGTGACTTGGCTGACTTTCTTGTAGAAGTCCGGCATGCCGGCGGCGGAGCCGAGCGCGCCGAGGAGTAAGAAGCCCAGCAGCAGACGGGTAGACATTTGTTACACAGCGTAACAGCTTACTGAAAATCGGTTACTGAAAATCGATCACGTCGCGAGAGAGAGGCATCGCATGGGTGAGTTTTTTCGCGAATTTCGAATCCGCCGGGATGGCGGTTCCTTTGACCGAGTAATTCTCTATGTCATCAAGGTTCAGCGGCGTGCGGCTTTCGAGCGTCATGCTTTCAAAGACGAACGGCAAGGATGTCGTATCGAGCGTGGAAGGCCGGTCGCTGATTTGAAAGTGCAGATGGGGACCGGTGGTGTTGCCGGTGTTGCCGAGGAGTCCCAGTTTGTCGCCGGTTTTGACGCGATCGCCGACGTGGACCGTGGCGCTGTGCGGAGCCAAGTGCGCGTACATGGCGTAGCGGCCGGAGCCGAGATCGAGGAGCACATGATTGCCGGCGATCTGGGGTACGGTCAAGTTAGTGGGCGCTACTCCGGGCGGCTCATCGGGCAGGTCGCGCATCACTTCGACGACGGTGCCGGGCGCGACCGCGAGCAATTCCACTCCGTAGCAGAGCCATTGCTCGGATTTTTTGCCGTCGCCCCGAAAGGCTTTGCCCTGGCGGTCGATTTTGATCCAATCGATGGCGAATTGCTCGGAGGGGTCGAGCGTTCCGTTCATCGGATTGGTGACAAATCGATGCGGTCCGACTTCGAGACAGCAACCGTTCGCATTTACCCAGCCATCGCCCTTGAAGGGCGGAGCAAGAACGATCACCGGCTGCAGATTGATCTTCCAGGGCGGGCTCGTCGCGGTCGATTCCGGAAGATTTTTACTCTCCGGCTGGATAGAATGCACTCGCAAAGCGATGGTGCAGGGCATATCGCTCGGGTGGGCAAACGTCACGTCGAAGAACATCACGCCCGACTGGCCGGCAGTGAGCTTGGAGGAGTAATTTGCCTTGTCGAGAGTCGATGGTAGCGATAGGAGTTTTAGCTGGCCGGTGACCTCTTCGTCTTTGAGTGAGATCACGCGATTCGTTCCAGCAGGCTGGTTGTTAGAGGGATCCACGACCTCGACGGATTGAATGGCGGTGGTGAGGCTCCAGCAGTTGGTGAATTGCGCGGCGAAGGCCACATGCAGGAGGCCGTCGGAGCCCTTGACGGGATAGATGCCCGAACCGATCAGATGCCAGACTACGGGGCCGATAGTGAGCGGATAGCGCTGCCCGTCGCCGCTCGTTATCGGTGCGAAATAATCGGGAGCATTTTGACATCGGTTCTGGGCATGCGAAATTCCTAGCGTGGCCAGAAGCAACAGCAGGCGAGAGACGGATTTCGTCATGATTGGATCAATGGTATCTTTCGTGTCAAAAGCGGCGGCGGATCTCGCAAATAACATGTGAGGGTTCCAATGTCTTATTTGTCTTATTTCAGGTGGCGGCGAATGGTGTGGTCCACGATTTTTGCCGCGATTCCGAGCAGTCTTTATGCGGTCGATGGAGTGGTTCTTATCGACCAGAGCCACGCTTTGGCAGGCAACGTAACGCCGGGCGACGCACCCGGTTTTCCGGTTACGATTTCTCAATCCGGGAGTTACCGGCTATCGGGGAACCTTGTCGTCCCCGATGCCACCGGTTCAGGGATTCAGATCACGGCGCCTTACGTGACTCTTGATTTGAACGGCTTCGGCATTATCGGGCCGGTGGTTTGTAGCACGGGCTCAACCGATGCGGCAA
>Ga0193753_10001362_pt1 | contig 20948 bp, 26 predicted proteins | sample H1c2metaG_FD_144925 | JGI IMG/M metagenome (GOLD analysis project Ga0193753, IMG submission 144925) | Soil microbial communities from a riparian zone of the East river system, Colorado, United States - H1c2 | ecosystem: Environmental > Terrestrial > Soil > Riparian zone | place: USA: East...
GGCTCCTCGATCCGGTTGAGAACCTTCACCGTCTCGGTGATCTGTTGCAGCAGGATCGCCTCTTCCCAATCGGCGCTCTCCTGCCCCAGCGCGTCGATGGTCTTGATCATGAAGGTGCCGGCGCGCGTCGGCGTGGTGACTTGCGTCGTGTTGCGATTGACCTGCGCAATGCTGGTGACGGCGCGTTCCCACGTCGCGGTGCCATCGGTGCGCGGCGACCACTTGACCCAGTAATACACGACATCGATCTCGCCGGTCGGTATCCACGTCAAGGTCGTGACCGGGCCGTTGGGCGTGAGATAGAGCGCGGCCGGCGGCAACGGCAGATCGAGCAGCCCGCGCGGCGTGAAATTGTAAACCACCGGCTGCGCACGACGGCCGATGTTGTCGAACGCGATCAACACGGCTTGCCACGGGCCCTGCCGCATGGTCGGCACGTCTTGGATCACGCCCGCGATCTGGCTGTATCGCCGATAGTCGCCGGCAGGGCCGCTCAATTCGAGTTGGTAGCGAGCCACCCGCGCGTCGGGCGATGCGCTCCACGACAGGATGACGCCGAACTGCGGCCAGCCTTGGCCGTCGAGGTAAATATACTCCGTATGCGTGAGGTTCGATGGCGGCAGCAGCGGACCGCTCGGCGTGAGCGAGAATGGCGGCGGCGGGATCAGAACGCCGTTGATGATGTACTCGAATTTTTGCCACAGCCATTGCGTGGCCGTCACTTCGTAGAGGGCCTGCCCGAGGTCCTTGACGCCCGAGACGCGCCACGATGTCGGCTGCACGGCGGCTTCGGCGGCGAGCCACATCGAGCCGATGGGGATCGGCTGGGTCAACCCGCTGCCGACTTGGATGCGACCAGTCGCTTGATCGATCATCGCCAGATTGGTCAGCGTAAGGATCACAGGCGGCACGACGCCCGCCGCCGATCCGACCGTCACGTAAATCGTCCAGCCCGTCATGTTGGCGAGCATCGCGTCGGGCAGTCGGTCGAGCGCGATGGCGTTGGGCAACGGCTCGGCCAGCGTTCGCCCAGCAAGTCGTGCGCCTGCGCGCTGCGGATCGGAAATGTCGATGATGTCGCCCGGCCGCAGATCGGCATTCTCCAAGCCGGTGCGGAAGGTCACGACCTCGGTCTCGAATTGGTTCGTATAGATCGCCCATCGACCGAAGCGCTGGGCCTGCCCGCGCGACGTGCAGCCGAAGGCGTTCTGTGTCGGCGCTTCGCGGTAGCCCTGCTGCGCCACCATCGCCTGATCGACCACCAACTCGGTCGCCTGATTGTATTGATCGTCGGGGTCGATCCATGTGACCGGCACCGCCGTCCAGCGCGAGCGATAGTCGGAGCCGGCATAGTCGAACAAACCGCCGATGACATCGGCCGGACCGAACAGTCGCGCCGCGATTGGCACCGTGCGGTCTTGCGTCAGGAACACGGTGCCGTTGGCGAAGTAGAGTTGCCCGATCATCGAGGACGCCACGGCGTTCAACACCGTGAGCGCATCCTGCCGCGTGTTGATGACGCAATTGCAGGCCCACAACGGCTCGTAGCCGCCGAGGCCGTTCGGCACCCAGGTATCGTTGTTCACCGCCGCTTCGTAGAAGCTCCACTTATCGACCGCGTTCACATCGAGGAAGCGGCCGAGCCCCCATCGTTCGTTGGTCAGCAGCGCATACAGGATCCACGCCGGATTGTTGGTCCACTGGACATAGAAGCCGCCGTTCCAGTCGCCGCTGTAGGTGCGGGCGCGCGGATCATAGTTGTTGGGGATTTCGACCATGATGCCGTCGAGCAGGTAGGCGCGGCTCGGCACACTCGGGAATTGCTGGGCGTCGACCGTGAGGGTGACGACGCACGTGTCGTCATAGGCGATGTTGCCGTCGACGATCTCGACATAGCTCGACCAGATGATGCTCGACGCGGTGTCCGACGATGGCGGCGGCTGAAGGTTCTCGACGCGGATTTGGATGCTGCCCTCGGTGTAGGGCAGTTCGATCCGCATCGCCCGCTGATAAGGCGACATCGTCTTGCCGCTGATTTGCTCGGTGAGCACGTTGGTCCACGTGCCGCCGTTCACGCTGATGTCGATGGCGAAGGTCGCCGTGGTGCCGACCACGTCGCCGTTGCTCATGTTCACATAGAGCGCCGGGATTTGCAGGACGATCCGGCATGCCGACAACGGCACGTTGAGATTGCGCACGACCGGCTGGGCGAACAGGCACTCGACGCCGACGCCAAACGGGCTTTCGGCAATCGAGAAGCCCGAGAAGGCGTCTTGGCTCGGGTAGCCCCAGCGGAAGTCGCCGGCCAAGATCGTGAATTGAAAATTGCCGGCCGGGTCTTGCACCACCGTGCCGTCGAGATAGATGCCCTTCCAGATGGTGTCGACATTGGCGAAGCCGTAGACCACGCCCTCGCTCAAGACCTCGACGATGCGCACCGTCGAGCGGCTGCGCAGCGTGTTCGGCATCTCGACCGGCTGATGCGGCGTGGTTTGCGCGCCCGAGGTGCCGCCCGACTTGCCGGTGCCCTTGGCGGCCACGCGGTTGAGGTTGCGGGGATCGGCGATGCGACGAACAACGATCTGTGGGTCGTCGTCGCGCTGGGCCATTTCAGAAATCCTCCGCAGTGAGCGCGGCAGAGATCACGACCGAGCCGACGAGATGCGTGCCGAAAACCAGCGGCACCGGGCCGCCCTGCTGGCTGTTGTTGGTCACGCCGTTGAACAGGAACGACGGTCGATCTTCCGGCCGCGCAAAGTCGGTCGGGCTCTCCTGGCCGACTTGTGCCTGCGGTGATTGCGTGAGCAGGCCAGCGACCCCGCCCAGCACCATCGACGCGCCCACGGTGACGAGGCTGCCGTAAGACAACCCGCCGATCAGCGGCGCGGCGAACGCTGCACCGAGACCGCCGGTCGCCACGATGGCCGCGCCGATCAGCACCGTACCGGCAATGATGCCGCCGATGCCCTTGCCATCACCGCCACCCGCCGCGCCGGTCGCGGGCACGAGATGGATCGGCATGTCGGGCACGTTCATGCCGAGCGCACCCGGTGGCAGCGCGTTTCGAATATGCGGCGCGCCGACCACGATCCGCCAGTTGCCCGCGCGCAGCGCCTGCCGCATGCCGGGCCGAAGCATGATCAGCGCGCGCACCGCTTCGGCCGGCGAGCCGACGTCGATCTGGAAGTGGCTGCCGTGTTGTCGACCGACTGCTCCGTAGACGAACACGTCGCGGATCATGGGTGGCGCAGCGCCAGCGAGACGTGGCGGATGTAGCGCGTGCGCGGCACGAAGCCCGAGAGCCGCGTCGGATCGACCGCGCGCTGACCGGCGGCATGCTGCAGGATCAACGTCTTGTCGTGCACCAGCGCGCCGTGCATCGGGACTTGATAGTTGAAGTTCATCAACAGCACGTCGCCGGGCTGGGTCGCCTCGCCGACGCCGATCTTGACGAAGCCCGCGCGCTCGAAGTTGTCGAGGTAGAGATTTTTGCCGGCGCTCCACCACGACCAGTCGCGCGGGCCATCGTGGAACACGATGCCCTTCTCCCGATACCAGTCGCGAATGAGCGAGCAGCAATCGTGCACGCCGTGGCGGAAGCCGCGGCCCAGCAACGGCGCTGGGGTGAGCATGTCGCCCCAATAGAAGAAATCGAACAGCGGCCAGCACATCACGAAGAACGGGATGCCGAGTTGCTGCTGATAGACCATGTCGGTTTCGGACGGGCAGCCGAGGCCGTCCGGGTGACTGTGAAAGAACGCCTCGGCCTGGGCGGCGCGCATCAAGTCGTCATCGGTCAACAGCACGTCGCGCTCGGGCGTGCGGCTGCGATTTTCGAGCGCGACATAGGCCCCGCCCTCGACGATGCCGACCGCCTCGTTGGGATAGGCGCTGCCGGTGTGCGCGATGGCGGCGTCGTGCACCTCGAGCGTCCAGCACGCCGGCAGCACGGGCGACAACGGCGCGAGCGCGGGCTTGAGGTTGTGTTGCATCACTTCACCTTTCCGACGCCGGGGAAGAACCGCGCCGGCAGAACGCCGAAGCGGCCGAAGCGCAGCGTGCAGCCGTTGAAGGTGCGCGAGCATTGATCGTTCTGCGCGCCCGTGCCTCGGTCGTTCACATCGAAGTAAGCGCCGCCGGTGTAGGGACAGGTTGCGTGGGTGTAGTCGAAAAAGCCGGCCGGGTTCCAGACGCGATAGACGTGGCTGCACACGTCGCGGAGGATTTGGCGACGCGGCAGTTGCGTGCCCTCTTGATCCATCCGGGTTGCCAGTTTGAACACGATGGTCGTGGCGTTGTGGCTGGTCTTTTGCGCCACCACGAAACGGTCGAGCGAGATGTACGCCATGTAGTTGGGCGTTGCGCCATCGTCGAGGAAGCGGCGCAGGGTCAGGATGCGATAGAGATCGGCCCCGATCAGGCCACGATAACTGTCGAGCAGCAGATTGCCGGCGCCGAAGATGTTGGAAATCGAAATGTTGGGCTGCGGGAACGCGCCCTTGGTCGTCATCTCGAAACCGTCCGCCTGCATCGGCAGCGGCGAGTAGAGTTGCCCGCCCCAATAGATGTCGGTGTCGGCGTCGGTGGCGCTGGTGAAGTAGAACATCTGCCCGCCAAGCTGGGTCGTGTCGAGCCAGTAGAGCGTGATCAGGCCCTCGGTGACGAGGATCTGGTCGCCCGTGAACGGGTGGTCCGCTGGCGCTGGCGCGTCGGTCATGGCGGCGGGAGCGGCTGCGGGTTGAATGAGCGCGTGAAGGTGGCCTTCAAGGTGCCGACGATGCCGGTGTCGAGATTGCGGTCCGTGACCGAGGCCGACCATGTGTCGACCGTCACCAGCACATAGTCGGTGCCATCGGGCGGCATGATGTAGAAGCCCGCCCCCGCCCACTCGGTCAGAAAATCGTCGAGCGTCTTCAACTCGTCAACCGAGGTGAACGGGAACGACAGGTCCCAAGCCGGCCGTGCCGGGTTGAGCCCGCGCGTCGCACGATGCACGTAGCCGTCGCCATAGTCGGCGGTGTCGACGGTGAGCTTGGTCGTGCGACCCGCGCCCGGCATCGGGCACCACGGCCAGAAAGGTTGCGGAGGATTTGCCATGTGACCCTCACGCGCTCTTGCGAACGTACAGCGTGCCGCCCGGCCGCTTCTCGTTGTTCACGACGTCGAGCACCGCGGCCTTGACCTTGCGGCTGAACTCGACCGCCTGGCCGGCATCGGCGGGCTGCTGACCGCCGCTCATGTTCAAGGTCACGCTCACGTCGCCGGAATTGCTGTTGGCCGGAAGGATGGTGCCGGCGGTGCCCGGCACGAAGGTCTCGGGGCCGCGCTCGCCCACGGTGTAGGCGCGCCCACCCATGACGGGGCCGCCATCGGCAAAGAACCCGCTAAACAGTTTCGTCAAAAAGCCCGCGCCTTGCGCCACCACCGCGCCGCCGCTTGGGCCTTGCGGCCCGCCGCCGGCCGCGAAGCCCGAGGCGTTGGCAGTCGGGTCGCCGCTCGCGCCGCTGATCAGCGCGTTGAACGCCGCCGTGGCGATCCAGCGCGCCGCCATGTCGGCCAGCATCGCCGCAAACGATTGCGCGAGCTTGGCGAAGTTGATCGTGCCGGTCGTCGCGAACTCGGAGATCGCCGACGACATGATCTGGAAGCTCGAGGTGAACAGTTGCTCGCCCTGCTTGAAGGACGTTTGGCTTTGCGACATCTGCAACGCCGCGTGAGCGAAGCCCGCGCCCATCTGGTCGAGCCCCGTGCCGAGGCCCTTGTTGACTTCGGCCTGCAGCGCGGCCGCGTCGGTCGCGTCTTTGGTGGCTTGCGTGTAGGCGTCGGTGTTGATCTTGCCGTCGGCGTAAGCCTTGTTGAGGTAGTACATCGTGTCGGCCAGCGCCTTGGTGCCGTCGCTGTACTTCGTGTTGATCTGGTCGGCCTGCTGCTGCGTTTGCTTGAGATCGTCGAACTGGAATTTCGCCTGCACCAGTTGCTCGACCAGCGGCTTAAGCTGATCGCGCTGGGCGATGGGAATGTCCTTGAACTTCGCCATCTCAAGGCCGACGTCCTGCGCCGCCTTGGCGATGCGCTCGGCCTCTTTGGTCGGCAGATTGCTCGACGCATTGAACGCATCGATGCCGGCCTTGGTCGCGGCAAGCTCCTCATTGAGCCGCTTCACCGCCTCGGCATACTTGTCGACGCCGGTCGCCTTCGCGGTCGGGAAGTTGTTGAAGCCGCCGCGCGGTGCCGTGACCGTGGTCGTTGGCAGCACCGGCGTGCCGCCGGTCTCGCCGACTTGCGGCGACATGCCCTCGCGGAACCGCTTGAGCGCCAGCAGCTTGTCTTGCACCCCGTTCTCGAAGTCCTTGGCGTTGGCAGCGCCGAACAGGCCGCGCAGTTTGCCGATCAGGTCGGTGAGCACGATGTCGCCCACCATCCCCCATTCGGTCCACGCCTTGATCATGTCGTGCACCCAGCCGGTGCCGCTCGACAGCCAGTCGACGAGCCCCTTCAACTCGTCGTTGGTGCGCGTCACCATCAAGGCGAACTGATCGCCAGCGGTGGTCGCGGCATCTGTCGAGCCCTTCAATCCCGCCATCGCCTTGCCGATCAGGTCGATGGTCTGCTGGATCGCCGCCACCAGATTGGGCGAGAAGAAATCGTTGATGGTGATGGCGGCTTCGGCCTTGGCCTTTTGCTTCGCCAGCAACAGCGCGTCGGAGAACGCATCGAAGCGCTTGATCACATCGTCGGGAATGATGGCGTCGGCATACTTGGCGCGCAGTTCGTCCGCCCCGGCCGCCAGTTCCTTGAGCGCCGGGATGGCATCGCGCCCCGACTTGCCCATGAACGTCGAGGCGAGCGCGACACGTCGCGCGGGATCTTCGACCTTGAGGATGGCGGCGGCAGTGCGCTGCACCACGTCGGCCATTTCGGCCGCGTTGCCCTTGGCATCGATCAAGCCGACGTTGAGTTGCTTGAAAAAGTCGATGGCTTCCTTGTTGCCCTCAAGCGCCGTGCCGACCGTGCGCGCCGCCTTGCCCAAGAGCGCGCCCGCCTGATCGGCCGCCACGCCCGACTGCTGCAGGGCGACGGTGAACGCCTGCATCTGTTCGGCGCCGAGCCCCATCGTCTCGGCCTTTTCGCCGAGATCGCCCACCTCCTGCACAAGCTCGCGGATTTTATCGATGCCCTGCTCAATCGAGAAAATCCCGATGGCGGTTTTCAGGAGATCGCCAACCTTCTCGACGGTGTGGCCGAAGCCCTCGACCACCTGGCTCATGTCGCTGAAGTCCTTGCGGACCTTGGCGACATCGGCGGCGACATCGATCAGCAGCGAGGCAACCTTGGCGGCCATGTTGCCTCCCCTATTGCTTGATCACCGCGCGCATGCGCTCGGCAATGGTGCGCGGCTCGACGGGCTTCTCGACGCTGCGCCCGAGCACGAAGAAATCCTTGGGCGCGTAAGTCGGCGAGCCCTTGCCGGCCCACGCATTGGCCACCAGCGACATCAACATCGCGTTGTGGATGTCGGCGAGATCAGCCGGCAGCGGATGACCTTGATTGACGAACAACTGCCAATCGACGAACTCGGCGATGGGCATGTCGCGCTCGATCTCGGTCACGGTGCGCCCGAGCGCCAGCGCCAGCCGGTGCAGGAAGAACCGCTCGGGCTTTAGTGGGAAGGGTGATGCTCCCCCGCGCCGTTGGTCGTGATCGGCTGGCTGGGCGCGCGCGAGTTGACCTCCTGCGCGCCCGTGATCAACGGCAGGATGTCGGGCGTGTCGCACATCGGCCACGCCATCACGGCGCGCCAGTCCGCGAACACCTTCTCGCCGTTGTCGAGCCAGAACGCCGACGCGGCCAGGACGACCGACGCGGCGGCGTAGTTGTTGCCGCCCGTGGCCGTCCGGACATCGTTCATTTCGAAAGCGGCCTCGCAGCCGCACTGCCGAAGCTCGACAGTGCGACCCGCCAGCGGCAACTCAATCGTTCGTGCCATCGATCACCTATGCGCTGGGCTGCGCGGCCAGTGTCGTCGGCCCTTGCATGAGCGGCGCTTCGACCGCGACCATGGTGGGATCGATCGGCAGGTCGGTGATCGGGCCCGAGATGTTGCCGCCCACGGTGTAGGCGATCGCCTGATCGACGCCGACGCGCACGTCGAAGCTGTTCACGCTCGCCTTGAACATGAAGCCGCTGCCGTCGTTGAAGATGCACTTGAAAACCACGTTCTGCCCCGAGCGGTAGAGATCGCGCAGGGTCTTTTGCATCGGATCGGCGGCGTCCCAGAAGCCCGTTGCTTGCCACGTCGAGACGGCCGGCAAGCCGCTGATCGTTTCGCGCGCGGTATCGCAAAGCGTGGTGACATCGATGGTCGTGCCGGCGGGCGACGTGAACGTGAGCGTCGCCATGCAGCTTTCGCCAAACGTCACCTCCGACAGCGTGCCCAGCGTGGCGGCGTTCAACTCGCCCGTGGTGTCGCTGCCGACAAGCTCAACGGTGAACGGGTCGGCGCTCGACACATCGCCCACGGCGAACGGCCGCCCGTCGAGCGAGCGCCAGCCGAAGCCGTTCGGCACGACGACATCGCCCTCGACGATGCCCGCAGGTGCCGCAGCGAATGTGATCTCGGCGGGCGCTGCCTTGCTCGCAGCAGTCGCGGCAGCGGTCGGCGCACCGGCCGCAGATTGCACGAAGAATTTCGTGCCCTGGCTCGACAGTCTCATGGATAGCTCCCTTACTTGGTGAGTTGAGCCGCCTCGCGTTCGGTCTCGGCGTTGAACACCTTGGCGAACTGATCGATGGCGGCGTTGTCGGTGGCGTCGAACGCGGGCACGACCCACGGCATCGCGGGCACCGCGCCGCGATTGGCTCCGCTCTTTGTCGAGCGCTGCGCGGTTCCCTTCTCGAGGAAGCGCCAGTAGAAGGCCGCCATCTCCGTGGCGTTGTTGAGCTTGGCCTTGCGATGATGGCGCACGAGCCGGGCGACCTTGGTGTTCCCCGACACGTCGACCGGCCGCATGATGATCTTGCCGGTGATCACGTTGGCCTTGCTCGACACGCTGATCGCCTGCGAGCGCACCAGAAGCCCGGTGATCCTGTGACGCGGCCCGCCATAGGTGGTCGACTTCACGGCGGCGGCGATGATCTTCGTGGCAGCGCGCACCGCCTTCCGCGCCACCCGCTTCTCGACGGCGTCGGCCATGTCCTTGAGGTTCGCTACTGCTTTGGCGATGCCGACGATGCGCATGCCGCCGTTAGCCATCGGGCGTCCCTCGCCAGTCGGCCGCGCCCGTCACGGGCACGGGCTCGACGCGACGCGACCACACGACGTAGGGCACGACGAAGGCGAGCCGCCACCATTCGCCGTCCGCCATCGGATCGATGTCTTGCGGCCCGACGACGCCGCGAAATTGCAGCGTGTTGTCGGTCGTCATGTAGCCGTGGAAGATGTCGCGCAGCGCGACCACGGCGGCGTCGAGCCCTTGCGATCCCGTGCCCGACTTGGCGAACAGAGCGGCGATGATCTCGCCCGCTTCGTCGACGTGCGGCGTGCCGCCCAAGCTCACATCGGTTCGCGCCGTCGAGGTCAGCAGCGCCGAGCCCCACGTGTCGGGCAGGCCGTCCGTGACCACGGCGAGGTTGATCACCTCGACGAACAGCGGCAGCGGCGGCGAGTTGGCGCGCCAGCGCGCGATGAACTGGTCGAGCGGCTTCATTGATGGCCCCCGCGCAACAGCAGCTTGAGCACGACGGGCGCGCCGCCATAGGCGGGTGCGGCCCGCCATTCCTCGACGGTGTAGTTGGCCGCCATCGGCCCGGCGGTGCGCACCTTGTCGAACTTGAGCGGGCGCGGCCGCGCGGGAAACGCCAGAGCGAACGCCGACGCATCGACCACGCCAAGCTGGTCGGACTGCAGCGCAGCGCCCCACGTGTCGTCGACGCCGGTCATGCCGCGAATGAACATCTTGACCGACACGGTGCCGCCGCCGTCCGGCTGTTCGTAGTTGACCGCGTCGCCGAAGAAATTCACCAGCGAGCGCCACGCCTCCGCTGCGATGTCGACGCCGGTGCTCATGGCGGTGGTGCCGGTGCTGGGACCGCCTCGGTCGTGGGCTGGCCCTCGTTGCCGATGCGCACGCGGTGATCGATGTAGAGGTCGAGCATGTTCACGTACGGCCCCAACAGCGGATCGCTGGTGCCGCCGCCCGATTTCGCGGCGCTCGTCACGAACAGGTTTGCCTCGGAGAGCTTCACCTGGCCGACGTCCGCCACGGTGATGTCGCTGATGGCACCCATCAGCCCTGCGCCCGCGCCGCCGGCTTTCTTCGTCGCCCACAGCGGCTGGATTGCGCCAAGCACCACTTCATAGAGATCGGCGGGAATGTCGGCCCACCCGGCGGTGTACGTGATGCGCGCTTGGCTCTGGCGCAGCGTCTGCGACAGATCGTGCACCCACGAGTTTTCGATCAGCGTGAACAATTTGCCGGTGCGCGCATCGAAGCGCACCACGGCGGCGTCGCTCGCGTTGCCGTGCATGATCACGTCGTCAATCGACACGACGGGAAAGCAGCGCAGAAACACCGAGCCGCGCGGCGGATAGTGCAGCATCGGCGGTTCCATGTAGTAGCGATGCGTGGTGACGATGTTGCCCCAATCGTCGGCGAACTTTTGCGGCGGCGCACAGAGCGCGCGCGAGGTGTACGCCTCCATGCGCGCCCAAATGCCGGCGATGCGTCGGTTCAGCCAATCGTCGCTCAAGTCGTCGGTGACGCCGAGATCGCCCTTGATCTCGTCGAGGATGTCGGGCGCGCTCATGCCGGCACCAGATCGCGCAGCAGATTGGCGACCAGCGGCTTGATGGTGCCGATCTCGTGACCGTTTTCGAACAGCGTGCCGTCATCGTCGAGCTTGAACGACACGGCGCGCGCGGTCTTGCCCGTGACCTTGATCCAATGGCCGTCGTTTTCCGCCCCGTTCGGCATGATGCCCTTCGAGGCTTTCGCGGCCTGCCAGTCGCCGAAGCGCAGCACGCGGTCGCCCTCGACGTAGTCGACATCGGGCAGCCAGAAGCCGCGCGCAATCGGCACGGCGAAATCGCGCTCGGTCTCGACCGTCGTGCCGTCGCTCAACTCGACGCGCAACGTCATGTGACGATCATCGGCCCATGTGAAGCCGACCGTGGCGATGCCGACCAGCAGCGGCAGCCAAGCGTCGGTCGGTGGCTCGTCGCTGGTGTCGCGACGCGCGCTGAAAAGCCCGTTGCGATGACGCACCACAGCGCCCGCAGCGTGTCGGCCCGCGACCCAGATCGGCGGCGGCACGAAGGGCGGCAACGCCTTCTCGGCGACCATGCGCTCGATGTCGGAGCGGAACCGTTCGAGGTGTTCGCCCAGCACGTCGGCGACCAGCGTGTCGAGATCGGCGCGGTTCATGCTGCCCTCCGTAGACGTTGATCCAGCAGCAGGCGCACGCGCGCCGGACTGATCGATGCGCCCTCGCCCGTGTCGGGCGCTGGTGTGGGCGCGGGGTCGGCCGGCTCGTTTTCGGCTTGCGACAGCGGCACGTATTGCATCTGCACGCGCGGCTCATCGCCGCCTTCGACCGGCGGCAAGCCTTCCTCGGCGCGCACTTCGTTCGCTGCCAGCCAGCCGCCGTTCAGGCCCTGCGCATAGGCGGCATATCGAATGTCGATCTCGGTGCGCAGCATCGCCGACAGATCGAAGCGGATTTGATATTCCTGCTCGAAGCCGAAGGCGTATTCGAAGCGCTGCTGGATCGCTTCGAGGTGGCCGGACAAGCACCCGGTGAGATAGGCGCGCGTCAACATTTCGGTGTTGCGGTAGGTCACTTTGGTCATGTCGCCGAGCATGAACGTCGGCACCCGGAACACGCGCGCCACGTCCTCGACGCTGTAGCGCAACTGTTCGATCAGTTGCGCGTCCTGCGCCGTGATGGTGAGCGGCTGCCAGCGCATGCCGCCGCCCAGCAACGCGGTCTTGCCGAACTCCTGCCCGCGATAGCTTTCGTCCCACTCCTGTTTGTAGCGCTTGGCGAGATCGTCGCTGATGTGCTGATCGCTCGACAGCAGGCCGGACGGGCGCGACGAGTTGCCGAAAAACTGTTGGCTGTCGCGCAGAATTTGCAGGCCCAGGCCGCTCGACGCCGACGCGGCGAAAATCGGCGTGACGCCCAGCAGCGGATAGCCCGGCATGAGCGCCAGTCGATGGTGGATCATGTCGCGCTCGGGGACGACGGTGTTGGGCACCAGCCCGGCCAGAAAATCCTCGCCGCACTCGTAGAAGATTTGCCCGTCGTCGTTCAGCAGCGGCTTCACCCGATACGGGTTGAGCACGTGCAACTCGGTGGGCTCGCCGCGCCCGTTGCGCCGGCTGATGTAGCAATAGGTATTGCCCTGCAGCAGATACGATTGAACGAACGCCAGCAGGAAGTCCGCGCACGTCTGGAAGTTGTTGGGCCGGCGGAACAGTTGCACGTAGTAGTCGCGGCGCTGCAGCGTGCGCGCGCCATCGTCGAGGTCGACTTGGAAAATCTGGATCGGCAGCTTGGCGATGTCGGTCGCAATCGTGTTCACGCACGCATAGACCGCCGAGAAGGCGACCAGCTCCAAGCCACGATGCGCGCCGTTGCGGTTCATTTGCCACGCGCCGATCTGGCCGCGATCACCGTTGCCCCACGGTGGCGAGGGCCACAGCCAGCCCGCGCCGCGCGACTGCCCGGTGGCGCGCAAGATCGTGTGGGCGAGCATGCCGCCCATCCGCTGCAGGAGCGTCGGACGGTCAGCCATCGGTCGGCTCGCGCTCGACCGGCCGCGCCATGTTGAGCGCGCGCATGTCCGCCGCTTCGGCCTTGGTCATCGTCACGACTTCGCCCGTGCGAATGAAGATGCCGCGATGCTTGAAGCCGGCAATCGCCTGCACCTCGATCTCGTGGGCAGCGGGCTTGATGCGCTTCGCCATTCGTGCCTCCCAAAAAAGAGGGAGCGCGGGCCCCCAGAAAAGCCCGCGCTCCCTTTCAAAAGACGACGCGCACGGAGTGAGCGCGCCGCCCCCTCTTACGGTGCCGGGAAGCCGGTGATTTCGACGATGCCGGCGGCGCGGCGCATCATCCAATAGATGAAGCGCTCGGCTTTGATGCCCAGCAGGTTCTGTTGCCAGAACGAGACGAGCGGCGTGGGCGGCGTCGCCGGCGCGCTGTCCATCTGCACCGATGCCTCGGTCGAGGTATCGATCAGCACCTCGCCGTCGTCGGCCACCATCAACTGGGTTTGCTCCAGCAGATCGATGACGCCCGCCGGCACGTTGCCCGACGTGATGACCGGGATGCCCATGAGGTTCTGGCTCGTGCCCTGCGACACCGCCTCGGTCGAGCCGCCGCCCGGCTGGATGCCGCCGGTCGATCCCATGCCCATGCCGGGGAACGCGAACACGTCCTGAGCCGTGCGCAGCGTGGCAAGGAACATCGAAACGGTCGGCGACATCAGCCACACCGGCCGCGTCAACGGGATGTTGTTGGCGACGTTCGTCATGTAGAGCATGGCGGTGGCGAGATCGGTGGTGACGTCCGCGACGGTCGAGCCCGTCGACGGCACCTTGTGCGCCGCGTTGGTGATCGATGCCGGGCGCACGCCAGCAATGGCGGTCACGGTATCGTCCAGCAACTGGGTGTCCATGAACTGCGCGATGGTGGCGAGCATGTCATCCCGCACCAGCATTTCGGCGCTGGGCGTCGAGAAGCGCGCGAGCTCCTGTGTGATGACGACGATGACCGCGATTTTCGCCCACGGGATCGTCACGTCATCGAAGCTCAATCGGCTGACAGGCTTCGAGAGCCCTTCGCCGACCCACCCGGCCGACGCGCCCGCCGTCTGTCGCGGGATCTTCACGTTGAACGGCACCGTCCGATAGCCGCTCAACCGGCCGAAGATGGTGAGCGGCCGCAGGAGGTCGATAAATTCCTGCACCATCACCTGATAGACGATCAGTGGCGATGCCCATGCCGGGTCGGTGGTGGTGCCCGTCGCGACCGCCGCACGCTGCAGCCACGCGGCCGGGTCGTTGGTGTTGCCGATGGTCGCCGCATGGCGCAGCACCTGCATCACTTCCGGCGTCTCGTGCTCCCAGCGCTTGGCGATCTCAAGCGCCTGCATGAGATTGCCCTTCGACAGCGCGAGCGCGCCGACGAAGCGGGTGAACGTCTGACCGGGGAACGTCTTGAACTTCCGCGCGTCGGCAGTCGCCGGCAGCAGCGGGTTCGGTGCCGGGCGCGCCGTGCTCATGGCCTGGCGCTCGGCTTCCTCGAGGCGGACGACTTGCGCATCGATGTCGCGCACCTCGCCCTGATCCTTGTCCCATGCCTTCTGTTCATCCTCGGTGAACAGCCGATTGTCGTTGGCTACCAGATCGGACAGCGCCGTCATGGCATCCATGTGCGCGTTGCGCTTTTTGCGCAGCGCTTCGATGTGCTTTCGCATTGGTCGTCCCCCTACCCAGCGCGCAGCCGGGCGAGTGTGAGTGAACGACGCCGGCTCTCCGCCGCGACCCGCGCTAATGCGCTGGGCTCGTGGTGGAACAGTCGACGGATGGTCGTGTCGCTGGCGACCGACCGAGCGAGGGCGAGCGCCGCCGGATTGGCCGGCACGGGCACCACGCTGTTTTCCAAAAGCTCTTGGCCGATGAACTCGTAGCCGGTCGGCCATCCTTCGTGTTCGGGATCGTCGTCGGCCCAGATCGCCTTGGGCATTTCAGTCGGCAGGAAGCCGACCGACATGGCGCGCAGTGCGCCCGCGTCGACGATGCGCCAGATTTCATCGGCGAAGTCCGACACGCCTGCCGGCAGGAACGTCGCATCGGCAATCAACTGCGTGCCCTCGACGCGCACGTCGGTCGTGCCAATCGGCGGCTCGCGGCTGTTGTGCCCGAACAGCATCACGGGATTTTTCTTGTACTGCGTGAGGTCCCAGCCGGACGCGCGGATGATGTCGCCATAGCGATCGACGGTCTCGTCGCTGGCGACGAAGGAGATCGTGCGCGGCTTGTCGGCCGACTTCTCGATCTCGGCGGCACGATAGACGCGCTCGCCCTTCTGCGGTGCTTCACGCTTCATGGCGTCCTCCGGGGCTGGCGTGCGACGGGCGCGGGCTTGGCCGATGTCACTCGATTGCGATTGCGCGCGGGCTTCGCCGACTTGTTGATCGTGCGGCTGCCTCGCATGTCGCTCGTCATCGAGCCGTGCACGCCGCGTGGGCGCGCGCTTCCCTGTTTCGTGGGCATAGGTTTCCCCGATGTTGTGGTGGGCAACGTGGTGTTACAGTCGCGAGCGAAAGGAGACCGCCTATGAACTTCGCTCACTTGCGATTTGCCGATGACGTGTTCGCCGTCGTGCAAGCGCTGCAGGCGGTGCGGCCGATTGCGGCGAAGGATGCGCGCGAGGTGTTCGACGGCGCACCCGAAGGCTGGTTCGTTGTGGTGATGCAGATTGATCAGCCGCTCGACATCATCCGCATCGTCAACAAGGTGACGCGCGCCGGCCCGTTCGATGACGGTCTACTGAGTGCGCAAGTCGAGCCCGAGGGCGATCACTACGTCGCCACGTTTCCCAATCTGCGCGGCCATCGGCAGACGGTGCACTAGTCGTCGAATTGCAGCAGCGCGGCGATCACGAAGCAGAGCGCGGCGGCCCACAGCAGCCAGCCCAAGATGCAGCCGAGCTTGATGTCGGATTGCAGCGGTCGACGCGGCGGCGTGCGCTCGACCCGCACAAAGCAGAACGTGAGCGCGGCGAAGCCCAAGACGCCGAACGCGATAGCGGCCTTGGTCGCTGCACTCATGGTCGTCGCCTCGTGACTAGATGATGTGCAAGCTCGGCTGCGCGGCGTTGTCGAGGTAGCGCCCTATCGCCATGATCAGCGCGCACATGCCATCGATGCGCCCGGTCGACTGCGCCTTGTGTGGCATTTCGTTGAGATTTTTGTCGCGCTGCACTTTCAAATTCGACGCCATCACCCGCAGCACCGGATTATCGCCGTGGTCGAGGCGACGCCCTGCCAGCAGCGCGCCCAACTCCTTCGTCGGCTCGCTGTACGACCTCGAGCCCTGAATAAACTCCGCCATGTTGACGCCGTGGCTCTGACACTCGACGGACATCTGGGTCGCGTTCCACGGGTCGAACCCGATCGATCGGATGTTGAGGCGCTTGGCGTCGGCCAGGACGGCGTCGCGGATCACGCCGTGATCGATGACGTTGCCGGGCGTGCTTTCGATCCAGCCCTCGTCGACCCACTGGCGATACGGCATGCGGTCGCGGTCGGCGCGCTCCTCGATGGTGTCGCTCGGCATCCAGAAACGACAGGCGATGTGGTGGATGCCGGCCGCGTCGGCGGCGTAGAGCTTCACATAAGCCGAAATGTCGATCTTGCTGCTGATGTCGAGGCCGCCCCACACGTCGCAGCGGTCGAGCTTGTCAGGATCGAACGGGCCGCGGCTGTTTTCCGCCCACTGATCCATGTCGATTGCGCGCTCGGTCATCGGCGAGCGCACGTTCAGCCGCAGTCGCTTGAACGCCGCCAGCGCACCGGGCGAGCGTGACGCCTTGGCGGCCTGCCGTTCGAGGTCGTCGAGCTTCACCGATATGCCGATGTTGGGATTGGCTTTCGCCCACGCGATGGGATCGTCCCACTTGTCGTCCTTGTCGATGGTGGCGATGAACGCAAAGCAGGCGTCATCGATCACCGTGCCTTCCAGCACCTTCACGGCGTAGTCGTTCTCCTGGCTGTAGACGCTCTCCGGGTCGTCATCGCCCGCCGTCGTGATGATCCACAGCAGCGGTTGCCGGCGAGCGCCGAGCGCAGTGTCGAGCACGTCGAGCAGCGCGCGCGTCCGATGGCGGTGCAATTCGTCGATCAGCACGCAATGGGGATTGAGACCGTCGAGCGTGCGACTGTCCGACGACAGCGGCTCGAATTTCGATGACGTATGCTCGACGTTGAGGTTGAGCTTGAACCGGGCCACGGCGTTGCGCAGCGTCGGCGACGCCGCCACCATGCGCTTCGCCTCGTCGAAAATAATCCGCGCCTGTTCGCGCTTCGTGGCCGCCGCGTAGACTTCGCCGCCGGGCTCGCCGTCACACACCAGCATGTCGAGCCCGACGCCCGCCAGCTTGGTCGACTTGCCATTTTTGCGCGGCACTTCCTCGTAGACCCAGCGGAAGCGTCGCGTGCCATCGGCGCGCTTCCAGCCGAACACGCTGCCGATTGAAAACTTTTGCCAGCCCGACAGGTGCACCGGCTTGCCGCCCCACTCGCCTTTCGAGTGGCGCAGGAAGCGCGGATAGAACCCGATGCGATGTTGAGCCGCTCGACGATCCCACTTCAAGCCGCGCGCGGGCCCCTCGATCAGGTCGCGCAAGTGTCGCTCACAAGCGAGCTTGATATAGCGACACGCGACGATCTCTCCCGAGACAACCGCACGCGCCCAAGCTGTCACTTCGTCTTGTCCCGCGCGCTCTGCTGCGCTCGGTTTTGCGCTCCCGTAAGCCGGCGTGCGTTTTAAGTGCGACACTTTGCGGCGTGGTTTCATGGGATGGGTGCCGACGGCTTAAGCCGCCTCTCCTAGATTGAGTGCTCGTCAACGCGCTGTTGCGTTGATTAACACCCAAGAGGAACTACAAATGGCTACGAAGACTGACACGACGAAGACCGCTCCCGTTGCCCCCGTTGCTGCTGCCCCCAAGGCCGCAGTGAAGAAAGCCGCCAAGAAAGTCGCGACGAAGAAGGCCGCAGCAAAGCGCGCACCCCGCGCGAAGCCCGATCCGAAAGTCGTGGCCGAAGCTGTCGCGCTGCTCAAGACGAAGAAGGGCGCGACTTACGCCGAGATCGCTGCAGCGCTCAAGCTCAAGTCTAAGGGTGACAAGCCGCATCAGTCACCCGCAGCGCAAGTCCGCGCGCTTGTGCGTGATCGGGTGCGCATCGCGCACGAGATCACAGACGGCGACTATGATGCCGAGCGCGGCGGTCAAGTCTATCTGATCAAGTAAGCAATCCCCCCGACTGCAAAGCCCCCGCTCAACGGGGGTTTTTTTTGGGCTGCGTCGCGCGCGTCACGCTCTGCCCCCTATTCCCTAGCTCGGGATATATCAGTTGAGCTTGTCGGGCTTCTCGTCGAGATAGGCCGCGAGATCGCCCGAGATCAGCGAGCCCCGAGGCCCGATGTCCCCGTGCGGGGCTGCTGCCCCCAGATGCGCGCGCGCTGCTGGCGAGAACCCGATCTCGCCGCACGTGCGCAAGATGATCTGCGCTTGCGCGTTCATCACTCGCATATAGGGGTTGATCCCGACGCTGCCGTCCGAGCGCTGCACGACTTGCCCCAAGCGGGCGACTTCGCGCGCTGCCCTGCGGTGCTCGACGTTCGCCAGACACCACACGATCATCACATCGCGATCAGTCCCCGATAGCAGCCCCATCGGCGCATGGTCGACCGCGTAGCGCCACGCCGCGCGTTGCTCGTCATCGAAATCATCCGGGCAGGCCCAGAGATCGCCGACGCCGGGCGGCTCGTCGGGGATCGGCCGATGTGCCGGATTGCCGCGCAACTTCACAAGCGCTGCTGGTGTATTCGGTTTGGTTCGTGCCATTGTCCCGCCCCCTCACAACGTGGTGTTGCCAACGATGGACAAGACGCCCCCTCTTTTCGTGCCACTCCGTGCAGAATATTTCCGCGCCTTCGCAGAGGGCAGCAAGACCGTCGAGTGGCGCAAATTCGGCCCGCGCTTCAACGATAAGACGCTCTATCGCGGCCGCTCCATCACGCTGTCCAACGGCTACTCGGGCGCTCGCCTCTATGGTCGCATCACGGCGCTTGAGCTTAAGCCGGCCGAGGCGGTGCCCCATGCCGGGACGATTTACAAGCCGAAGGACTTGTTGGTCGGCATTCACGTCAAGTTGATCTCGCTCAAGCCGCAGCCTCCGCAGCGCTCGTGAGCCCGGCCGCCGCCGCCTCGTCTTTCGTCGAGGCTTCGCCGCAGTAGGAAAACACCGCGTTGGGCCGGCCGCCCATCGTGCCGCCCTGGCCGAGCGCCGAGCGCGACACGTTGCCCTTGAGGCCCGGCTTGCTTTCGAGCTTCCACACTGTCGAGTGATCGAAGGATCGGATCAGCGCCGGGTGCGCCGGGTATGTGCGCAATTCGAGCCCGGCCGCGCGATAGAGCCCGCCCAGCTTGTCGACCAGCGCGAGCGCGAGGCCAAGTCCCTGCCAATCGGGCAGCGTGACGAGGCGAGACACGCCCTTGATGTCGTGTCGCGCTCGGTGCGGCCGATGCAGCACGCCAGCGAACGCGGTCGGGCGCCCCTCGACGAACAAGCACCAGCAGGCCGCCGAGCGGTGGAGCTCGCGCGTCAGATAGTGAAACGGAGCGAATAGGTCCCACGTGCGGATGCCGACGCGCCGTAACTCGACCGCCACGGCTGGTCGTCGTTGAACCGACCTCCATTGGAAAGTCATCGTCGCCGGCTCAAGCACCCAATCGGGCTGCAGCCATTCGACGATGTCGTAGTGGCACGACGCCGCCACGAATTGCTTGCCGTTGCGCCGCACGGCTTTCTGGACGGCGTGCGCGCCGATCTGCGCGACTTGCCTGTCCACGACGCTGGTGAACTCGTCGACGACAATCGTGCCTTCGATCTCGAGGATGCGCCGCGCAAGGTCGACGCGGAACTGTTCGCCATTCGACAGCACGGCGTGCGGCCTGAGCCACGCCGGGATCGTGTTGAAGCCCACGGCCTGACATGCGGCGGCGATCTCCCTCATGGCGAGCGTGTTGTCGAAGTCGTCGACCACGCTCGGCTTGCCCCAGATCAGCGACGGCATTGCGCCGAATATGCTGCGCAGGATCGTCGACTTGCCCGAGCCCGATGGCCCGACGATCAGGCCGACCGACCAATCACGCTCGTCTATCGGCAACTCGCCCTTCCATGTGAGCCGCACCGCTTCGGCGGACGGCACATCGAACATCGCCTCAAGCTGGCGAGCGCGCGCCGACTGCGAAAGTTGGCTTTCGACCGCGAGATCGATGCTCGGCATTTCAGTCGCCTTTCCAGATCAGCGCACGAACGGCGCAGTCCTTGGCCTCCAAGAGCTTGCGCAACGCCACGGTGCGCTCGGGATTGCGCGGCAGCGTGTCGACGATGATTGTCGCCAGCGCGTGGAACTGGATCGACACGTCCTGCAGCTTGGGCGGCAGGTGCGCGTATTCAAAGAACTGCAGCATGGGATCGCTCATCGTCCGCTCTCCATCACGAGATCAATGCTCGACATCGCAGTCCATCCCGTTCGAGACGTTCAAGCACCTCGCGTTGATGTTGCTCCGACGTGCACGTGATCAGCACCGAATAGCCGAGACCATCGCCCAACTGCATCGAACTGTCGCCGGCCGACGTGGCTCTGCGCAGCGCCTGCTCGACCGATTTCTTTTCGAAGCCAATCGACTTGAGATCAACGCCCAGCTTCTGCAGCGAGCCGATTTCCAGCGCCAGCAGGTTCTTATCCCACGCGCTCAAGTCGTGCAGCCGATTGTCGGCGATCAGGAAGCCACGCTTGTCCTCGTCCGACCAGTTGACCGTCACAGCCACGGGCACCTGGCCCATGCCGACCTTGAGCGCCGCTTGCACCGCGCCGTGCCCGGCGATGATCGTGTCGTCCTCATCGATCAGCACCGGCTTGGCGAAGCCGAACTGTTCCAGCGACGCCGCCAGCATGTCGATTTGGCGCGCGGTGTGCCGCCGGGAATTTTTTGGATGGGCTTTCAACACCGCCGGGTCGCGCATTTCCCCGGTGCGCACCCACGGCTCGTCGCCGTGCTCGGGCAGCGCGGGCTTGGCGGCAACGCGGCGCGGCTTCGAAGTCATCGGGCGATTTCTCCGAAAAACGCGATGGAAAAAGCGGCGC
>Ga0193753_10001363_pt1 | contig 20927 bp, 13 predicted proteins | sample H1c2metaG_FD_144925 | JGI IMG/M metagenome (GOLD analysis project Ga0193753, IMG submission 144925) | Soil microbial communities from a riparian zone of the East river system, Colorado, United States - H1c2 | ecosystem: Environmental > Terrestrial > Soil > Riparian zone | place: USA: East...
CGTCGCCTTCCACCCCGCTCTCCGCCTGCTTTTCCAGCTCGCCGCGGACGCCGCGAATTTCTTCCACTAGCGTCTTCGTCTTGTCCCATTTGGTCTTGAGCTGCGCAAGCGTTTTACTCGCCGTCGCCTTCTGCCGGAGGACATCTTCGATTCGCTCGCCATGGTCGCTGCCGGTCGCAGTTTCACGCCGCAGGACCCGTTCTTGCACTTCTAAATCGTCCAACTGGCGCGTGAAGTCTTCAATGGTCGCGGGCGTGGCGTTCTGTCCGAGCGCCAGGCGCGCGCAGGCCGTATCGAGCACGCTTACCGCCTTGTCCGGCAACTGGCGCCCGGCAATATAGCGGTGCGATAGCTTCACTGCCGCGGCTACACCTTCGTCCAGGATGCGCACCTTGTGATGAGCTTCGAGCGCACCCACGATGCCGCGCATCATGACCATGCATTGGGCTTCGCCCGGCTCTTCCACCTTCACAACCTGAAACCGGCGCGCCAGCGCTGGATCTTTTTCAAAATATTTCTTGTATTCCGACCAAGTAGTCGCCGCGATGGTTCGCAACTCGCCCCGCGCCAACGCCGGCTTCAAAATATTCGCCGCGTCGTTCTGCCCCGCCTGTCCGCCCGCCCCGATCATCGTATGCGCTTCATCGATAAACAAGATAATGGGCGACGGTGACTTCTTCACCTCCTCGACGAGCCCCTTTAGCCGGTTTTCGAACTCGCCTTTGACCCCGGCGCCGGCCTGCAGCAAGGCGAGATCCAACGTCCGAAGCGTCACGTTGCGCAAAGGCTGCGGCACGTCGCCCTGGACAATACGCAGGGCCAGACCCTCCACCACCGCGGTCTTGCCGACGCCCGCTTCGCCCGTGAGAATGGGATTGTTCTGCCGGCGCCGCGTGAGGATGTCGACAATCTGCCGGATCTCGAAATCGCGGCCCAATACGTTATCGATCTTCCCGGCTCGCGCGTTCTCCGTCAGGTTGACGGTGTACTGATCCAGATTCGGCGTCTTCCCGGCTACCGCCTTCCCTGGCGCGGCTTCGACGGCCGGCGCTTCTCCTTCCGGAGACCCCGCGACTATTTGCCCGAAATCGCGGCGCAGCGTTTCCGGCTCGATCGAACGCAGCTCACCGCTGAATTCATGAGCCATTGCCTGGAGTTCGCTATCGCCGAGCAACGCGAGCAAAGCAAAACCGGAGCGGATTTTAGTTGCCTTGAAGTCGAGCGAGCCGATGTTCCACGCCGTTGTCAGAACTTTCAGGAGAGAAGGGCTAAAGGAAGGGCCGCGGCCATTGCCCCTTTGGAATTTGTCAATCGACCGGCTCAAATCCCGAGTCACTCGCGATTTGTCAATCCCGAAGCGGTGCAATGCCCGATGCAAGTCATTGTCCTGCCCATCCAGCAGCCTCAAAAGGAAATGCTCGATCTCGACGTTGTAGTGGGTGCTCGAAGCGCACAGGTTCGTCCCCTCGTCCAGCGCTTTTCGCGTGGTCTCGTTGACCCTCTCCAGAACCGGTTTCAAAGTGTTCACCATTGCGTCTTCACCTCCTCCTTGTCCAGCCAAGCGGACCTCAAATGAGTGTACTGCCGAACAGTGCGCTCCTGTTACATTGCAGTTTTCTAGCCACATTTCCCCTGAAACGGTCTTGAGTCGACGCTCACAACCCAACGGAGGAAGAAATGTTCAGCTACAGTGTCAAATTCGTTTGTGGATCGCAGAATGCGGCCACCGGGGCTGCCGTCCTTTGTTCACCCGTGCGCCAGGGGATCTACGCCACCGAAATCAATATCCACAATTTTCAACGCGATAAGGAAGCGGTCATCGAGAAACGGGCCATTCTGCTCGTCCACAACGATTCGCCCGACGGCCGCGAGCCGAAATTTGTTAAAGCGCGCGCATTCGACAAAATCACGCTTCCGGCGGACAGCGGCACAATGGACGATTGCTGCAATCTGGCTGAAAAATTGCAGTTCGCGTCCGGCCGCCTCAATATTGGCTTTCTGGAAATCGTGAGCAGCGTCGAGCTGAACGTCACCGCTGTCTATACGGCGACGGACGTCAAGTCGGCCAGCATCAGCATCGATGTTGAAAGCGTTGCCGGCCGCCAACTCGTTTAGTAAGTCGCGCGGCCGCCGCTCACGTCGTAACACTGGCCCGTCACGAACGAACAGTCCGGGCTGGCGAGAAAATGCACGACGGCCGCAACCTCTTCCGGGGTTCCCGTTCGCCGCATCGGTATGCGCTCGGTCATGTAATTGACCTGCTCTGGCGTCAATTGATCCAAAATCTTGGTATGAATCACCGCCGGTGAAACGGCGTTCACGCAGATACCGCTGGTTGCCACTTCTTTTCCCAACGACTTAGTAAGTGCAATCACGGCCGCCTTACTCGCCGAGTAAGGAACCATATTAGGGTTCCCCTCTTTGCCGGCAATCGAGGCAATATTCACGATCCGTCCATATTTCCGGCTGAGCATGTGTGGCGCCACAAGCCGGCAAAAATGAAACAGCGCCGTGAGATTGATGGCGATCGTCCGGTTCCAATCTTCCTCGGTCTGCTCCCAAATTGGCGCCGCTCGCCCGGCAATACCGGCGTTGTTCACTAAAACGTCGATTCGCCCGGTGCGCGCAAGCACGCTTTCGACGGCGCGCTCTACGGAATCGCGCTTCGAAACGTCGCACTCGACCGCAAACGATTCGCCGCCGAGTGAATTGGCGACACTCGTGGCGCCATCGAAGTCTAGATCCGCCACCGCGACGCCTGCCCCGGCTGCCGCCAACCGCCGCGCAATCGCCTCGCCAATCCCGGTGGCCGCGCCGGTAACGATGGCCGTCTGTCCGTTTAGTTCAAACATGCCGTTATACGATGGAACTGGATGGCGCTATCGTCCAAAGTCTTTCGCGTGGCCGCGCTGCTGCTTCTGCTCAGCGCCGTATTCTGTTTTGGCGCCGATCTATCACAGGGGCCTTGCCCGGACGACGGCCCGGCCGCCTCGGATTGTTTTTGCTGCTGTACGCACGTCATTCCCAGTAGCCATACTACTTGCATGCCCGAAGAGCATTTCACGTTCATGCCTCCCGCGGAGCGCGAATTTCTCGTCTTCGTGCCGCCTGCGCGTCTGTTTCGCCCTCCCCGCGCCTAGTCTCCCGTCTCCATCCCTCAAATTCTAAAGTCAGGAGTTTTTATGTATCGACAGGCTATTGCCTGGTCGGTGGGGCTGGGCCTCTATGCGCTCCAAGCTTCGCCGCAGGTGTCTCTATCTGCCTTAACGCCGGATCAACTCGTCGAAGCGGCCGTCGAGGGTAATGGCGACTTACTCTCTTCGAAGCAACGCGTTCGACAAGCCCAAGGGTTGCTGAAGCAAGCCGGCGTCGGTATCGCGGACAACTTGGAAGTCGGCGGACTTGCCGGCCAACCTGTCGGAAACACCGGTGAGGACGCCGTCAGTGTTACTTACGCCCACACCTTCGAAACCTTCGGCAAGCGAGGCAAACGCGTCGCCGTCGCCCGCCGCGAAGTAGCGCTCGCCGAAGCTGAGTTTGACGACCGCCGCCGAACCCTGTCGCTCGAGGTACGAACGCGCTACGCAGGCGCGGTGGCCGAACGGCGCAAGCTCGAAGTCATCGATCGCCTCCTGGCCGTCAATCGGGAGTACCTGCGTCTCACCGAAGCGCGCGTCCAAAAAGGAGACGCCGCACCGCTCGAGGCCGCGCTATTGCGCGTCGAGCTGAATCGGGATCAAGCGCGCCGCGCTTTGACCGAGGGGCAGCTCCGCGCCGTGGTACTCGAGTTAAAAACCGCTCTCGATATCCCCGCCGCCGAGGCGCTCACGCTGTCCGCGTCGCTGATTCCCCCATCCTTTGTGGACGATTTACCGCGTCTCGAAGCACACGGGTTCGCCAACCGTCCCGATTTGACCACCCTTCGTATCGCGGAAGAGCGCTCGGCGGCGCAAACCAATCTGGCAAACGTCGAAACGACGCCCAACGTCACGTTATCGGGCCAGTATTCGCATACCGACAGCGCCTTCGCTCTCTACGGCCTTACGCCCGCCGGCGCTCTCGCGCCAATCGGCGATCACGACAATTCCATTGGCCTCGGTGTATCCATTCCGCTGACCACTGCGCGCCGCAATCGCGGCAACATCGAAGCTGCCGTCGCCCGTCAAAGCGAGTTCACCTTGCGCCGAAAATATCTCGAGAGAAACATTCCTACGCAGATTGAGGCGGCGTACCGGCGTTGGCAGGCCGCCCGCGAAGCCGCCGCCGTCTTCAGCGGCGGGCTGATTGAGCAATCGGAGAAGAATCTGGCCGTCATGCGCCAGGCCTACACTCTCGGCGAACTGCGCTTGATCGACATTCTTAACGAACAGCGCCGCGTGCTCGACACCGAGCTCAGTTCAATCGATGCCGAGGCCGACCTGTTCCGTTCCTACGCCGAGCTGGCGCACGCCGTCGGAGGTTCACTCCAATGAAAATAGTTCTCGTCGTTCTTGTGTCTGCGTTGCTCGCGTGCTCGCGGCCTCCGAAACAAGAGGAAGCTCCCGCCGAGCCATCGAAGCTTCTCGTAATGACCGCCGAGGCCCAGCGGCATGTCGGCCTCGAGACAACCCGCATCGCGTTCGAGGATTTGAAGGAATATTTGCATGTCGTCGGCGCCGTGCAGCCAATTGATTCACAAATCGGCCACGTGAGTGCGCTCGCGCGCGGACGCGTCGAAGCGGTTCACGTACGCGTGGGAGACCGCGTGCGCCGTGGGGAATCGCTCGCCACATTCGAAAACATCGAAGCTGGAGAGCTCCGCGCCGGCCACCAGGGCGCTCTCGCCGAACTCGAACGGCTGAAGCTGCAAGCGGCCGCCGCCCAACGGGTCGCCGAACGCAATCGCGAATTGAGCGAACTCGGAGCCATCGCGAAGAAGACTTCGGATCTCAGCCAACTGGAAGCCGAATCGGCCGCCGCCAGCGTGCGCGTGCAAGAAAACGTAGTGGCCGGACTCGCCAGCCGCGCGCGGCGGTTCGGCGTGGAGCCTGTCGGCGTCATCCGCGCGCCGTTCGCCGGTGTCGTCATTCAGGCACAAGCCGCGCCCGGGGACCTGTTCGATTCGAGCCGTGAACTGTTTTCGATCGCCGACCTTTCCCGTGTTTGGGTACAAGCAGAGGTCTATGAACAGGACCTCAGCCGCGTCGAAGTCGGTCAATCCGCCATCGTCACCGTTGACACCTATTCGAACGAGAAATTCACTGGCCGGGTCACTTACCTAAGCGATCTGCTCGACCCGCGCACCCGAACCGCTCGCGTGCGCTGCGAAGTTGCCAATCCGGACATCCGGCTGAAGGTGGATATGTTCGCCTCGATCGAATTGCCTACGCATTTCAGCCGCCGCGCCCTTGTTGTACCGGTTTCCGCTATCCAGCAAATGAACGGAAGCGACGTCGCATTCGTGCGCAAATCGCCGGCGGCCTTCGAGCGAAGAACCGTCAAGCTTGGCAAAACGCTCGCGGACACCGCCGAAATAGTGTCCGGTCTGAGCGAAGGCGAAGAAGTCGTCAAGACCGGTTCTTTCCATCTGAAATCCATCTCGCTGAGCGGCCAGATCGGGGAGCAGGAATGAAAAATCTCGTTGCCGCCGCCCTGGAATATCGCGTCGTCGTCCTTATCGCTACCGCCGTCGCCGCCGTGTTCGGCATTTTCGCCCTCTCTCGCCTGCCGATCGATGCCGTTCCCGACATCACGCCGAACCAGGTGCTGGTGCTTTCCAAAGCGCCCGCTTTGTCTCCGCTTGAAATCGAACAGTACCTCACATATCCGGTCGAGTCCGCTATGACTGGGCTGCCCGGTGTCACGCGTATCCAGTCGGTTTCGAAAAACGGCATTTCGTATGTCGCGATCTACTTCAAAGAAGAGGTGGACATCTATCGCGCTCGCCAGCTTGTTGGCGAGCGTTTGCGGGAAGCGAAAGACTCCGAGATCGGTCCCATGGCGACCGGACTTGGCGAGATTTATCAATTCAAAGTGGCCGGAAACGGCCTTTCCCCAATGGAATTGCGCACCATCCTCGATTGGGATATCGCGCCGAAATTGCGCACCGTGCCGGGCATCGTCGAAGTCAACTCGCATGGCGGCGAGTTGAAGACCTACGAAGTGCAAGTGGATTACGATAAGCTCGCGGCCTATCGCATCCGCCTGGAGCGAATCATCGCCGCTCTGCAATCGAACAACGCGAACGCGGGTGGCGCCTATCTGGAGCGCTTCGAGCGGCAATCCTTGATTCGCGGCGAAGCGCTCATCACGAGTCTTGCCGATATCGAAAACATTGTCATTGGTTCGTCGGGCGCCGGCACCCCGATTCTGATCCGCAACGTGGCGACGGTTCGTTTTGCACCCATGGTCCGGCAGGGCTTTGCCACTCAAAACGGCCAGGGCGAAATTGTCATTGGCGTTGCGATGATGCTGATCGGCGAAAACTCGGGCGCGGTCGCCGAACGAGTTAAGGCCAAGCTGCGGGACATCCAGCCGTTTCTCCCCAAAGGCGTCAGTATCGTCCCGCTCTACGATCGAACCGATCTTGTGCACCGAACCATCGCCACGGTGCGGCGCAATCTCATCGAAGGTGGCCTGCTCGTCGTCGCCGTGCTCTTGCTCCTCTTGGGAAGCTGGCGAGGCGGCTTGATTGTTGCGACCGCCATTCCGCTCTCCATGCTGGTGGCGTTCACCGGCATGCTCGAAGCCAATATTTCGGGTAATCTCATGAGCCTCGGCGCCATCGATTTCGGTCTCATCGTAGACGGCTCCGTGGTGATGGTGGAAAATATCATCCGCCATCTGGCTAACCGCCAAAACGGCGATTCCGCCATCGCGACTATTCGCGAAGCTGCCCGGGAAGTCGCTCGTCCGATCTTCTTTGCCGTCGCGATCATTGTATTGGTCTACGTTCCGATCTTGACCCTGGGCGGCGTCGAAGGAAAAATGTTCCGGCCCATGGCCGCCACCGTGCTATTCGCCTTGCTCGGTTCGCTAGTCTTCGCGCTCACTCTAATGCCCGCGCTGAGTTTCTTCGCCTTTCGAAAAGGTGGTGTTCCGCGCGGGGAAACCTGGCTAATGCGCCGCCTCCACGCGCTCTATGAACCGCTGCTGCGGAAATCGCTGCGCCATCCTTTTGTTGTTTCGGCCATCGCGTTCGCGGCGTTCGCACTATCGCTGTTTGCCTCCACACGCCTCGGCGCGGAGTTTCTACCGCGCTTGGACGAAGGCTCCATTCTAGTCATGATGTATCGGCTCCCCGGAATCTCGATCGAAGAATCGTTGCACGGCAACGAGATCGTCGAGAAGATACTGCGTGGATTTCCAGAGGTGCGCGATGTCTTCTCGCGCACTGGCCGGCCCGAAGTGGCTACCGATCCCATGGCGCTCGATCAAAGCGACGTTTATGTCACCTTGAAACCAACTCGTGACAAGCCCGCATTGATCGAAGCGATGCGAAAGCGCTTGGTCGAGGAAGCGCCCGGCGCCGCCTACAGCTTCTCGCAGCCTATTCAGATGCGCATGCAGGAATTGAGCGAGGCCGGCTTGCGATCCGACATCGCCGTGAAACTGTTCGGCGACGATCTCGGCGTGCTCAAACAAAAAGCCCATGAAATCGCCGCGGTCCTGGCAAAAGTGCCAGGCGCCGAAGACACGCGTGCCGAGCGCGTGGCCGGGTTGCCGTACCTGCGCATTCGAATTCGCCGCGAAGCGATCGCTCGTCACGCGCTCGATGCTACGGACGTGCTCGATAGCATCGCAGCCATCGGCGGCAAAGTCGTTGGCCAGGTAATGGAGGGCAATCGCCGCTTTCCGCTGCAAGTTCGTTTCGCCTCGATGGATCGGAATTCCATCGAACAGATTAGACGGCTTCCGGTCGGCGACAATGAGGGGCACTTTATCCCACTAGCGCAACTCGCCGACTTCGTAGAAGAGGAAGGTCCCGCGCAGATCACCCGTGAAAACGTACAGCGCCGCATCAGCGTGGAGGTGAACGTTCGCAATCGGGACTTAGCAAGCTTCGTTTCCGACGCCAGACGTGCCGTCCAGCGCAAGGTCCTTCTTCCCGCCGGCTATTCGCTCGAATGGGGAGGGCAGTTCGAGCAGTTGCAAAGCGCCGGCAAGCGGCTCGCCATCGCTGTTCCGCTCGCATTGCTACTCATCTATTCTCTGCTCTATCTGCACTTCCACTCGTTTCGCATCGCCGCCCTGATCTTTCTGAATGTGCCGTTGGCCGCTACCGGCGGCGTCGCGGCGCTGCTCGTCGGCGGCATGCCGTTCAGCGTTTCCGCCGGTGTCGGCTTTATCGCGCTATTCGGCGTCGCGGTCCTGAATGGACTCGTATTGGTCGCTTACATGATCGAAAAAGGCGCTTTCGAGGGAGCGATTACGCGCCTACGCCCGGTGCTCATGACGGCCCTCGTCGCAAGCCTGGGTTTCATTCCCATGGCTCTTTCCCACGGAGCGGGAGCCGAAGTCCAAAGGCCGCTCGCGACCGTAGTCATCGGCGGCTTGATCACGTCCACGCTTCTTACGCTACTGGTTCTCCCGGCGGTTTTTCTCCGGATCGATGGGCGCGACAACAATGCGTAGCACCTCGCGAATTTGCAGCGTATGTCTGGCATTATGAGCGCCGTACATCAGAATCCATTCGTAGCCATCGAGCGGACCGTATACTAAATGGCTCACCAGATTCCGCCGCAGCGCAGGTCCCATCGTCAACTTGTCGCCTACCGAGGCGTGACTGCTCAAAAACTGCTCGACCACTTCCGTAGCATTCAACCGCCCGGTTGGACAAACTATCGACGGCGCGTGAAATTTCCTCGACCGGTCTAAAGCGTCTTTCAGTAAGGCATCGATCGGGGTGGGGTCGCGATCCACCGGGGCAACTGGCGCTTGTCCCAGTCGCTCCAAAATCTTTGTCACCCTGCTCCCTACGATGGCCAGATGCTCCACAATCTCCAGCACGGACCATCGGTCCGGCGCTGGTTTGAACCTCCACTGCGCTTCCGATAGCCCCTCTACCGCCGCAAGTACGCCATCCCGCGTCTCGGCCAGATACTCCAGCGCTTCCATGACGTTATTCGACGCGATGCAGAAGAATCGCGGTACTATCGAAATCTCCCCGAAGCGTTACGTCTATTCCGCGGTCCATCAGGTACGCTCCGCTCGAAGTGCCCAGCGGCCTCCCGTCCATTGATTCCAGACGGTAGAGGCCGCGAGCGTCCAAGCCCTGCAAAAGAAGCGCGGGCGGCGGCGTGTTGTATTCCTGCGAGTGCCGGAAGGCAAACAGCACCCCTTCTTTTCCATCCGCCGATACATACTCGTTGGCCGTTGTGTCGCTCAAGCGCGGCGATAGCAGCCGGTACAAATTGCCGAATTGGACCGTCGTGCGAATGCGTTTGTCGAGCGCCACCATGCGCGTCGCGAGATCGCTATCGGCATCGGTCCATTTATTCAAATTGGCTCCGATACCCAGCGCTCCTTGCATCGCTACCAGAAAGCGGTATTGGAGCGGCGTGCTGCGTCGATTCATGTTTGGCACGTCGGTGACCCACGCCGACATGAATTTCGCCGCGTACGCTTGCGAAAAGCCTTCTTGAATCCGCAGACGGTCGAACGCTTCCGTGTTATCCGACGTCCAGACTTCATCGACATAGCTGAGCACGCCCAGATCGATGCGTCCGCCGCCGCCCGAGCACGATTCGATCTCGAGATCCGGATGCTTTTCACGCAGCCGCTTCATGATGTCGTAGTAGTTCCAGACATATTTCACCCACAATTCGCGCTGCCGGTCTAGCGGCGCTTCCGGCCAGCCGGGCTCCGCGAATATCCGGTTCATGTCCCATTTGAAATACCGGAGCTTATAGGTGCTCGCGAGTTTGTCCAGCACGCCGAAGATGTACTCGCGCACGTCATCGCGCGCCATGTTTAGAATCAACTGATTGCGTAGTTCGCTGCGCGGCCGGCCCGGGAAATTCATGACCCAATCGGGATGTGCCCGATACAGATCGCTATCGGGATTCACCATCTCAGGCTCTACCCACAAGCCGAAGTCCATGCCGAGGCCGTTGACCTTTGCGATGAGGCCATTCAGGCCATTCGGAAATTTCTCGGGATTGACTGTCCAATCGCCGAGTCCGGCATGATCGTTGTTTCGTTTGCCAAACCAGCCATCGTCCATGACGAACAATTCCACGCCCAGCTTTGCTGCCTTCTCCGCTAACGCCACCTGGCCTGCTTCGTCGACGTTGAACGTAGTGGCTTCCCAGGAGTTGTAGAGAACCGGCCGCGGCCGTGCTTTGATCCCGCCCGGCTGGATGTCGGTGCGCTCCAGATCGTGAAGCAAGCGCGAAGCTTCGCCAAATCCGTGCTGCGCATAGCCTGCGTAAAAAGCCGGCGTCTCGAGGGATTCGCCCGTTTCCAGTTTGTACGCGAAGTCAAACGGATTGAATCCACCTGTCACGCGCACCTGCCGGTACGGGGTTTGTTCTACACTGATCCGCCAGTTCCCACTCCAGGCCAGCGCGCCGAACCATACGCGGCCATGCGTCTCATCCGCTTCACCCTGATCGATGGCAAACCACGGATTGATGTTATGCCCGGTGTGTCCGGTGCGGCTTTCGAGAACTTTGATGCCTTCATGAATCGGTTCGCGGTTGAGCTGCGTCTCTGCCGCCCAGCGCCCGCTCAGGTAGGAGAGCCGATAGCCTTCGCCCGCCGGCAAGTACCACGCCGCCGACTGCGCACTCTCGAGCGAGATCGCTTGTTTGCTCCGGTTATGGATAATCGCTTTCCGGCTAATGGTCCCGGCATGCACGCCATAGTCGAGCGCGACCTCAATGTCGTCGTGAATGTCTTTTAGCGTGATGGTCAGGTCGTTGCCTTTGATCTGATGCGAGACGTAGTGCAGCACCAGGTCCCGGTCGCCATCGGCGCGCGTAATCTTGAGCGCTGCCTCGTAGTAGCGCGGTCCGCCCCAACCTGGAAACTCTTCGTTCTCGATCATCTCGCGCGGATCGAAGGAGGAGATATCGCTCTTGCGCGCCGCGGCAGGCACATCCTCGACGCGCCAGAGCGGCCCTCCCCAATACAGATGCTGCAACTCGCCTTCGGCCGATACACCCATCGCATACGAGCTGGCCTGAGTCGTCAGCAGCCAAACGTGACGGCCGGCATCATATTTGATGCTTTGTGCCGAAGCACACACGCACACTAGCATCGCCCAAATAACCCTATTCAAATCGTCTCCTTGATCGTCACAATTCGATCCACCGCTTGATCCTCTAACACTTGCCGCGCGCCGCTCGGCCAATTAATCTCGATCCGCTCGACGGCGTGCGCCGCGCCTAAGCCAAAATGCAGCCGCAAGTCGTTTTGCGAAAGGTAGCTGCCGCCCGAACGCACTTCGCCATACTGCGCGTGACCGCCTGCCAATACTTTCACTCGTGCGCCGATCGCACTGCGGTTCGAGCGAGTACCGGTGAGTTTCAGAATGAGCCAGTTTCCCGGCGTTGGCGGCGCAGGTTTCCACAGCGACGGCGCTTCATTCTGATTGTTCACTGCAATCTCCACCATCCCGTCGTTATCCATATCCCCAAAAGCCGCGCCGCGTGCCGAATGGCGCTCCGAGAACGCCGGTCCAGCATCGCTGGAAACGTCCCGGAATTTTCCATTGGCCAGGTTCCGGTACAGGATCGCCCGGTCCTTATAGTGAATATCGATATTCAACTTTTCGACCTCGGGGAAGGCGTGCCCGTTTACGAGCAGCAAATCTTTCCAACCGTCGTTATCGAAATCGAAGAATCCGGCGCCCCATCCAACATACCGAGTATTCGCGCCGAGTCCGGCTTCGAGTGTGACGTCGTCGAAGTTACCTTTTCCACGGTTGCGATAGAGGGTTTCAAATTCATCTGAAAAATTGCTGCGAAAAATTCCGGAGTGCCCGTCACCGGCGTAGTCCGCCGCGTCTGCGCCCATGCCCGAGAGCGCTTTTCCGTTTTGGTCGAAGGCAACGCCGCGCAATACGCCTTCTTCCTCGAACCGGCCGCCACCTTTGTTGATGTAGAGCAGGGAAGGGGTTTGATCGCAGGCGACATAAATATCGGTCAAGCCGTCTTCATTGAAATCGCCGGTCAACACGCTCAGCGCATAGTGCCCTTCCGGCTTCGCTACCCCCGAAGACTCCGAGACATCGCGGAAAGTTCCATCGCCGTTGTTCTTATATAAGAGGTTGCGATCGAACGGCAGCCCGCGCGGTCCGCAGTTCACGGCGATGCCGCGGTAGTAACAGTAAGCATTCGCGCCGGGTTTGGGTGTGGTCGCGGGATCGAATCGCAAATAGTTCGCGACGAACAAATCCAAGCGCCCATCGGCATCCACATCCACAAACGCGCAGCCGGTGTTGTAGCGTACGCGATCCTGCGTCAAATGCGCCGCCGCCGTTACGTCGTTGAACCGCTTGCCTTCGACATTGCGATAGAGCCGGTTCGCGCCCCAGTAGGTCACGAACAGGTCCGTAAATCCGTCGTTATCGTAATCGCCCGCGCACACACCCTGCGCCCAGCCTGACGAATGCAGCCCCAATTCATCGGTCACGTCCCGAAAATGTTTGCCGCCCTCGTTGCGGTACATCCGGTTCGTGCCGCCTTCGCCCGAAAGGACGAACAGATCGAGCCAACCATCATTATCGTAATCGATCCAAGCGATTCCGCTGCCGGTGGTTTCAATGATGTATTGCTTCGAGACGTCGCCGCCATTCGGAAATACGTCGGTTAGGCCGGCCTGTTTCGCGATGTTCCGAAACCCGGGCTGGTAGATGCCCAGGGTCGTCATCAAAAGCCATCCACAGAGCCGGGTCACTGCTTGGCCGGCTTCTCGCCGAGCTTCTTCAGAAAATCCGAGAACTCGCCATCGGCGGGCTTTTGTAATCGATCGAGAATCACCTTCTCGCTTGCCGCTTTCTCTATCTCGCCGGCATTGCGATAGGCCGTCAGCAGTGCATAATGCGCACTTTCATTCGATGGCTGCAATGCCACAGCATTCGTCAACAGCGGGATGGCTTTCTCAGGCGGTGAGAGCTTCGCCAGCGCAATCAACGCTTGTACGAAGCCGGGCGAAAGGGCGACCGCGCGCTCGAAATGCGGTCTGGCTTCGTCGGCATCGCCTTTCACCTGCGCAATTTGCCCTAGCTGAAACTCGCATGCCGCGTCTTCCGGACTCAGTTTCAATTCGACGCGAAACTCGGAAGCCGCGCGCTCCAATGCGTCCGGATTATGGCTTTCGAGCAAGATCGCTCGTCCCAACCGGTAGTGCAATTCCGGGGCCGCTGCGTTCAGTTCGATCGCCTTGCGGTATTCGGCCGCCGCCTCGCTGTACCGATTTTGTACCTCGAGCACTTCGCCCGACAGCTCATGCACTCGATAAGAGGCCGGCGCGCCTTGGAACATCGCGAGCGTCGCGTCGTTGAAGGCTTTCATATGCAGCTTGGCTCTTAGATAGAGCACATCTGCATCTTTCGGGAAGCGCTTTGTAAGCTCCTGAAGAGTTGTGAACGCTTTGCCTTCGTCTCCGATCGCGGCGTAGCACTTCGCTGCCGCCAGACCAGACAGACGGTCTGTGGTGGGCAATTCGGGCAACGCTTTCTTGCAATCTCCAAGTGCGGCTTCGGTGAGCGCCAGAAACAGGCGAGCCCGTTTGTCGCGCGGATCTTTCGCGGCTTCCGTCAGCTTGGTAAGTGCTACCGAATAGCGGCCTGCTTCAAACGCCGCTATACCGTCCTCTTGAGCCGACAGAAGGAAAGCGACCAGGAACAAACTAATGACCAGCATCGTCCAGCATCAATTCCGAGTTTCCAAATCGCTGGTGCAGCTTGCCCTCGTAGTAGCGAAAACTCACCAGCGGCGGCGGTCCTGGAGCAATGCGCATCCCCGGCCCCACGCGCCAGTCGGGCGAGTCGCCGGCGCTCACAATGCGCGCGATCAAGACTTTCTCTGATGCCGGCTCGGATGCCGGCGCCGCTAGCAGCCAGGCAATCATAATCCACTTCATCGGCCGCTCAATTCCTCGAGCGCATGCCGCGCCGTTTCGCTCGCTGGTTTTCGCTCGAGTAGTTTTCGCATCAGTTCGCGCGCCCGGTCGACATTTCCCCGCTGCACATACAACCGCGCCAGATTCAGGTAGAGTATATCGTCGTCGGGGGCCACGCGCAGGCCGTATTCAAAGGCGGCAATCGCGTCGTCCGTCTTGCCCTGCTGAATGTAGAGGACGCCGAGATTGTTGATCGCGCCGGAAAAATCGCGCTGCAAGGCAATAGCCCGCTCGAAATATTTGCGCGCCTCTTCCGCTTGCCCCTGCTTCGCCAAGGCCAGGCCAAGTCCATTCGCGGCTTCGGCCATCCGCGGATCGATCGTGAAGGCTCGCCGATAGAAATCTTCCGCCTGCTTCGGCCGTTCCAGTTTGTCCGCCACCTGTCCCGCGTTCAACAGCGTGTAAAGCAGGTCGGGCTTGAGCGCGAGCGCTTTCTCATACTGCTCGCTCGCCTGGCGTGGATCTTTACGCGCGTCGCACACGTCACCCAAGCCCGACCAGGCTTCTGCATTCGACTCGTTCACGCGCAGCGCCTCGCGAAATCCCTTTTCGGCTTCGTCCAGGCGATTGGCCTCCAAGTGAATCCGTCCTACCAGCACGAGGACACGAGCATTTTCCGGCGTGCGCCGCAGGACCTGTTCCAGATAGGGTAGGGCCTGTTGGGAATAGCCTGACCACAAATACGCCGCTCCGAATTTGAAAAAGTCCCGGTGCGGCGTGTTTATGTAGTCGCCCGCGAACGGCAAGCCCGACCGCGGCTCGCGCAAGTCGGCTTCGACCTGCCGATTCGGGGGAATGTTTGCGTACACCTTGACCACTTGCCCCGACTCGTTTAAGAGCAGCGCGAGCGGCCCGGATAGTCCGGTGCGCCAATCGAAAAGATAGCGACGGAAGATCTGATACTGTTCACTCTTTCCATCGATGACGAACAATCCTGGCCCACGCTGCGGCTCGGGTAGGGGAATGGGCTCCAGGAACCACGTGTCTTCGAGCGCCAGGCTGTTATCACCGCGCGGGCTGCCCGCCGGCAGCGCATGGGGGCGGCGAAATTCCTTTTCGGTTATCTCCGTCGATCCTTCGACGACGCTGTACGTCCTTCCGGATTTCAGGTTCGAAAATTCCTGGACCGCGCCCGATGGCCACGTGATTCGTACTCGAGCGACCGTCTGGGCTTTTCCGAGTCCGAAAATCATCCGCTTGCTGTGTTGCGATAAAAATCCCGACCCCGCGCTGAGCCATTGGGCGCGGCGATCTACTTCCACGCGCGCTCCAACGGCATCGCGATTCGACTTCGTTCCGCGCAAGGAAAACGCGATCGAGTGATTCTCGCCGGCCCAATCGTTCTGTAGAAATCGTACTTGTGGTCCCAGGCGGCTTTTTAGGACGATGTCAGGCCGGCCATCGCCGTCGAAATCGACCATTGAGAAGGCGCGGCTGTCATTGGCGAAATCCAGTCCGCTCAGCCCCGAAACATCGATGTACTTTCCGTCTTTCCGCACGAGCAGCACGTTGGGTTCATGCCCGTTCCAGCTATAGTCTTCGCGAATAAATTGATTGATCGCGTTCCAGCCGTTTTCATAGGCGGCCGATGGCTTCGCTTCGGCGGGCGAGTGCGCCACTACCTGACGCCAGAAGAAGCTGTTCAGATCGGTGTTTGACTGGTTGGTCAACATGCCGCAGGTTACGAAAATCTCAGATTGCCCGTCGTTGTCGAGATCGTGTCCTTCGGCGGCCCAGGCCCAGCGGCCAAAGGCTGCTTGTTCGCGCGCAGTCACGTCTTCGAATGTGCCATCGCCGCGATTGCGAAAGAGCGAGTTGCCCATCGTATGGCGGCGGTAGGCGTCGGCATTTTTCCGTGCGGGGACAAATTGCGTATCGCGAATGACGCGCTGCCCGGCGTCGGTCCACATGTTGGCTACGTAGAGATCGGGCCGGCCGTCGCCGTCGTAGTCGAACCAAGACGCGCTCATACCTGGGCCGATGTCTTCGACGCCGGCTTCGGCGGCTCGATCGCGGAAATGGCCGCCGTTATTCACATAGAAATTCTTGCGCCCGAAATCGTTCGCGACGTACAGATCCGGCCAGCCATCGCCGTTTGAATCGCACCAGGCGGGCGCGAAGCTGAAACGATTGTTGTTTTCATCGAGTCCCGTCTCGGCCGTCGCATCTTCAAAAACGCCGCTGCCGTCGGCTGCCAGCCGGTTACGGAATAAAAAATTTGGCGGCCCGTTTTGTGCGTCGTGATAAGGCGAGGCATATGTGTATTGCGCTTCGCTCTGGAAGTAAACGTAGCAGCACAGATACAGATCGAGCTTGCCGTCGCGGTCGAAATCGGCCGCCGCCATACCGGTGAAACCGCCTTGCGGGCGGGTAGCGAATGGGAAGGCGTCCGTTCGCAGGGAGAAACGTGTTCCATCGTTGATCAACAGAACGGGGCCGCTGGCGCGCAGCACTACCAAGTCCTGCCGGCCTGTGTTCCGCAGGTCCAGAAATAGAGCGCAGGATGTGTCGTCCAGGAAGCCAGCGCCCCAGGTCTGCGTAATATCGATAGCGCGGCCGTCTTCGGCAAATTTGAACAGCCGGTTGGGCAGGCCGCCGGGTTGGCATACGTATATCTCATCCATGCCGTCGCCATCCACGTCGCCCGCGGCGATTCCGTTGCTGCCATAGATGTCTATGCCGCTAGCAGGATCAAGACGCGAACGCCAATAGGGTATTCCTCGCGACAACTGCTTGTCGAAGCCTAGGACGGCGTCCGTTACATCCCGGAAGTAGGGTTTAACGGAACTGGTCACATGGTCTTCTAGGGGAGCGAGCGTTAACGGCTTACCGCTTTCCCAGTCGCAGCGCCAGAGGCCTGTCCGGTAAAGCAGCTTTCCGTTCTCTTCACTTGCCGCCTCATAACGAATCACTCCGTCCGGCAATGGAAAAAATTGTGCCCGGCGGACCTTGCCCCAATCGTGCGGCTGCGCGTGGAGCGCGGCTCGCACTTCGGCCGCGCGCTTCTCAAGCGGAAATTCGTCGACGCCCGGCTCGATGAACCTCTTGAGCCCCAGATAAGGCGCATCCCGCTGCGGGGCTTGTGCAAATACCGGCAGTGCCGCGAGCAAAGCCAGAAACTCTCGCCGGTTCAACGTCAACGCTCCGTGATCTTCAACGTCTGATCCGCGGCCGTCTTCCCAACGTGCTGCAGAATTCCGCTGGGCCAGCGTATTTCGATGTCATCCACTGCTTTCGAGTCGCCCAAGCCGAAATGCAGTGTGAACGAATTCTGCGAATAGTAGCTGGAGCCGCTCATCACTTCATCGATGCGCATACGCCCGCCGGCCGTCACCGTGACACGCGCGCCAACGGCGCTTCTATTCGATTTTGTTCCTGTCAACGTCAGGTTCAAGTAATGGCCACCGGAGGTGCGATTTTTCAACAGAGCCGGGGTTGCGTTCATGTTGACCAGCAATATCTCGGGGCGGCCGTCGCCATCCAAATCTCCTACCGCCAAGCCGCGGGAAGGGCGGGGAACCTGGAATGCCGGGCCGGCGGTGTCGGTCACGTCCGCGAACTTTGCGTTTCCGAGGTTGCGATAGAGGATCGTCGGCTGCAGGTATCTGTCTCCAAGCTGCTTGCCTTCGACCTCCGGATAGACGTGTCCGTTCGCGACGACCAGATCGCGCCAGCCGTCGTCGTCCACGTCCACAAATGCCACGCCCCAACCTAGAAACTGGCGCGCCCGGAGGCCGGCTTCGCGCGAGACGTCGGTAAAGAACTTGCCGTCGTCGTTGTGATAGAGCGAGGTCAAATCGCCTGAAAAATTCGTTTTTGCAATATCGAGAAAGCCATCGCCGTCATAGTCGGCGACCGCCACTCCCATGCCGGCCTGCAGGGCGCCATCGAAGTTGAAGGCCACGCCCGCTTCCATACCGCGCTCCTCGAAGGTCCCGTCGTGGCGGTTGTGGAATAGCAGGCTCGGTGTCATGTCACAGGCGACATAAATGTCGGGCCAACCGTCGTTATCGAAATCCGCCGCTACTACGCCTAACCCATAGCGGCCGCCGGGCTTCAAAATGTTAGCGCTTTCAGAAACGTCGCTGAATGTGCCGTCCCGATTGTTGTGATAGAGGACGTTGTGCGCTTGCGGCAATCCGCGTGGCCCGCACATCACGGGGATCGATTTCCATTCGCAAAATTCGCCCTGTCCCGGATGCGGCGTTTTCTCTAAATCCAAGTCGACGTAGTTGGCGATAAACAGATCGAGATATCCGTCGCGGTCGTAGTCGACAAACGAGCAGCCCGATCCGTAGCGAATGCCGGCGATCGGCAGTTTGGCTTTTTCGGTGACATCTTCGAAAGTGCCGTCGCCGCGGTTCCGGTAGAGCAGGTTGTGTCCGTAAAAAGTGAGCAGCAGATCGGGCCGGCCGTCGTTGTCGTAGTCGCCTACGCAAACGCCTTGTTCCCAACCAGTTTGGGTCAACCCGGCTTGTTTTGCGACGTTCCGGAAATGGCCGGCGCCTTCGTTGTGATAGAGCTGCGGCGGCGCTTCTTCGGCCTTGAGACGGCGGCCGTTAGCGATGAAAATATCGTCGCGCCCGTCGCCGTCGTAGTCAAAAATTGCGGCGCCATTTCCGGTGGTTTCGAGAATAAAGTCTTTGCGATCCGTGCCCCCGAAAGTGTTGCGCACGGTGAGGCCGGCGGGCGCGCTTATATCCCGGAAATCCGCGTGAAAAATAGTTCCGGCGATCGCTAACATGGGGAGCGCCGCGGCGAAGAAACGGCGCATTTTGCGAAACGGAATGGCCGATGGGCGGCCTGGAGCCATTTTGCGATTCGAACCCAATTTCAAGTTTCCCAATCCGCGCCCATTGGCGAGTATGTAGCCAGGCGCTAAACAATAGCAACCCGGATGGGTCTATGATGTTGAAAATAATAGCATTCCTTTATTGGTGACGGTCGGGACGCCAAAGGTACTACCGAAAACACGTTAATAAAAGTCTTGAAGTAAGCGCTTACGTGTGATACGATCCCTTCCAGTTCAGCGGTCAACTCAACTCAAAGTTGGAGGGGGTAATTCATGCCACGTAGGCGTACGTTTCTGCTCGTTTTCCTTTCGCTCGTCGCGAGCAGCTTGCTTTTCGCGCAGCGAGATCTTGGCACTATCACAGGAACTATTACAGACGCCCAGGGCGCGGTGGTCCCTAACGCTAAGATCACAATCTCGGAAGACGCCACCGGTCTTACGACTTCACTGCAGTCGAATGAAAGCGGTTCTTTTACGCGGCCAGCCATGAAGGCGGGAGTGTACACGGTGATGGTCGAAGCTTCGGGCTTTCAAAAAGCGCAGCAGAAGAATGTAATGGTGAATTCCGGCGCGTACACGTCCGTGAACGTCAGCTTGCAGATCGGCAACGCCACCCAGACGGTCGAGGTGACGGCCGCAGCGCCGCTGCTGCAGACGGAATCACCTGCCCTAGGCGTGACCCTCAGTGGCGACCAGGTGTCCCGCCTCGGTAACCAGCGCACTTTTACTTATCTCGCTCGCCTTTCCCCCGGCGTGCTGCCGGCTGAGCAAGGAGCACGCGACTCGCTCGGCGGCGGGTTCTCCGCTAACGGCGTGCGATCCACGGGTGAAAACAACTTCTTGTTGAATGGTGTGGACAACAACGTCAACGTCATCGATTTCATCAATCAGACTTCGTTTGTGATTGGGCCTTCAGTGGAGGCCATCGGCGAGATGACGGTCATTACCAATGGCAACAATGCCGAATACGGGCGAGCTGCGGGCGGCGTGGTCAACGTTAACCTGAAGTCGGGCACGAACGAGCTGCACGGAGTGGTCTTTGAACTTCTCCAAAACGACCAACTGAACGCGAATCGCTGGGAAAATAATAAGGCTGGCGCGAAAGTGCCGACGCTCAGGCAGAATCAGTTTGGCGCGGCGGTGGGCGGTCCCATCATCAAGAACAAGTTGTTCCTGTTTGGCGACTATCAGGGCACCCGCATCGCGAGCGCCGGCGGCGTGATCCAGAATCTCGGTTACGGCGGTCTAGTTACAATCCCAACCCAGGCCATGATCGGCGGCGATTTCTCATCTCTGCTTGGGCCAGGCGGAGCCAATCAACTTTACGATCCCACTACGACGACGTGTACAAGTGGCTGTACCCCAGGAACGCTGAAGGCCATTTCCGGGCAGAACCCGGTCTACACGCGAATGCCGTTCCTCAATAATCGGATTCCGGTGAGCAAGATGGATCCGGCCGCGCTCAAGATCGCCAGCCTGTATCCGGCTACTAACCAACCTATCAAGCAGGGACAATTCCCGCAAAACGATTACTTCATGAGCACGCCGGGCAAGTTGACGACAGACCAGGGCGATGGACGGGTCGATTACCGCCTCAACGAGCGCAATAGTATCTTCGGCTCCATCAGTTGGACTAACACCAATAAGTCCAGCGTCCAGCCCTTTGCGGGCATTCTTGACGGCGGCGATTTCAACGGCACATCTGAAGTCGATTTGGGCCGCAACGCTCAACTCAGCTACACGCGTTTGTGGTCTTCTGCAATGGTTTCGGAAACACGGGTTGGTTTCAGCCGGCTGGTTACAGCCAGGACGCAAGCCAACTCCGACATTGACGCCTTTAAGATTGCCGGTATAGGTGGTTATAACCCCACCGGCCCATTGAATGGCGGTATTCCGCAGATCGGATTACAAGATTCGAGTGGCAGCGGACGCTACCGCACAGTTGGAGGGGCCGACTGGTTGCCCACCAAGGAATACAACAACGTTTGGGACTTTATTCAAAATGTCGCCCTCACCAAAGGCACCC
>Ga0193753_10001364_pt1 | contig 20920 bp, 19 predicted proteins | sample H1c2metaG_FD_144925 | JGI IMG/M metagenome (GOLD analysis project Ga0193753, IMG submission 144925) | Soil microbial communities from a riparian zone of the East river system, Colorado, United States - H1c2 | ecosystem: Environmental > Terrestrial > Soil > Riparian zone | place: USA: East...
TGAACGTGAATACAGCCAGGCGCTACATTTTCCTTTCGTCAAAAATAAACTAAAGAAGATCTCTTTGGGTATCAAGCCACCTATTTTTATGTCCATTGAAGGGGCCAAACAAACTTTGAGCAAAAAGATTGGCCAAGATATTTCAAAAAAGATCGTGGTTGGGACCATCGCCGAACTTCATCCCAATAAAGGTCTCCCCTATCTCATAGAAGCCATGGAATCGGTTTCGCGTGAACATCCTACTGCGATCTGCATCATTATTGGTGGGGGTCAGGAGATGGCTGCCCTTCATTTACAAATCATAAAGCACAAGCTCGAACAAAAAATCTTCTTAGCTGGCTTCATGGACAATGCCTCAGAATATTTGAAAGCCTTCAATATCTTCGTACTTCCATCTCTTAAAGAGGGTCTTCCTTATGTACTCCTAGAGGCTGGCTGCGCATCTCTGCCAGTTGCGGCCACTGCGGTAGGTGGCATACCTGAATTGGTTGAAGACATGAAATCGGGCATCCTCATACAGCCCAAAAAGCACCGAGAACTCGCGCACGCCATCTCATTCCTTATTGAACAAACTGACGAACGCAGAAAGTACGGAACCGCTTTTCGTGAGCGAGTTCTTATTCACTTCTCCATTGAAAAAATGTTGAACGAAATCGAGAGTGTCTACATACATGTGGATCCTGCCCCTTACACTTTGCCACTTAGTGCCGTAGAACCAGCAAATTCTCCTACAGCAGTTGTGGACACGTATTCTGCACCTCCAGACTCTCCCTTACCTCCAAATTAAAAGGTTCTTCCCTCTCATTTCTACTGCGGCCCGATAAATTCATTCTTCGTAACATCTTTGTGTGCGGGACGTGAGTAACGACGCATGGCTACAAGAAGACCCAGAAGGAGAAATTCACTGAGTGTGTGTGTTCCTCCATAACTCATAAAAGGAAGTGGAGTCCCGGTGACCGGCAACAGCTGCATGTTCATGCCGACATTGACTGCGATATGCACGATGAAAAACACTGCTACTCCGCCACCAAAAAGTATTTCGAAATTTGAGGCACCACGCATAGCGTTTAAGATGATACGCCAGATCAAAAAAGCATATAAAACAAAAAGTATAAGCACGCCTGCAAAGCCCCATTCCTCAGCAAAAGCAGCAAAAATAAAGTCTGTTTGATATTCAGGCAAGAACTTGAGTCGCGACTGTGTGCCATACCCCACCCCTTTGCCCCACATTTGACCTGAGCCGACTGCAATAGTGGATTGGTAGGCGTTGTAGCCAGCTCCATGGATATCAGCTAGGGGATTTATAAAATTGCGAATACGATTTTTCTGGTATTCGTGAAAACCAAAGTTCCATAGAAGCACGAAGGCCAGGGCCCCGAGAGCAATCATGCTGAGCAGATGTTTTTTTGAAATACCGGAGATCATAACCATGCCAAGCCAAATAAAGAAGATGATCATAGCTGATCCCAAGTCTGGTTGAAAAAGCACGAGAGTGAAGAGAATGATCGCATAAAAACCAGAGACAAATATGTGACGCACATTTGCTATAGCGATGTGACGTCTAGAAAAATATTTAGCTAGGACAATGATGAGCGCTACCTTGGCGAAATCAGAAGGTTGAAATGAAAATCCTCCAAATGAAAACCATCCTTCAGCACCGTGTGAAACTTTTCCAATAAAGGCGAGAAGTATAAGAAGACCTACCGCTAATACAAAGATCGACACTGAAACCGATGTAGACCGCAAAAAACGTACATCGATGAAACTCACAGCAAAGAAGACTGCGAGAGATACTGCCACCCACATGATCTGATGACTAGCAAATGTACTATTTCCTGAAAAGGAGTGCATTGTGATGAGTCCTGCAGCAAGGATGGGCAAGGTTGCTGCTAAAAGCCACCAGTCCATGCCTCGACGCCCTTGGTCGCCAGAAAGTCTGTAGGAAGTAAATGATTTAAAAAAGTTTTTCATACGTCAGGCACAGTTTACCTGACCACTTTTTATTACGCTACTATCAAAAAAGTCGATTATTCAGCCAAAGGTAATACGTCTATAGATATAACTTTACCTTTTCTATCTACTGGCCACGTATACGGGGCGACAACTGTCTGTCCAGGAAGAATCTCATCGAGAATGGTTTTCGAAAAACCGAGAGCGTTGCCACTAGCATCAAACAAAGCCACATACACAGTGGTACGTCCGATAGGCCGCAGATCATTATTTTTTAGAGTGATCATAAGTGAACTTCCATTTTCTTCGTCTTTGTATTCTTTATTCAAAACCACAAGCTTTGAGAGTGTGTCACTGCGTCTTTGCCATTCTGGTGTCCCTGTAAATTCAAAAAATACACGAGCTGGCGTCCTCTTGCCTACCGATACGGCCGAACGAAAGGCCAGAGTATTGCGAGAAGGAGGGATGGTCATGGTACCGGGCAAGTCTATGATAAGCATGCCCTTATCATCATAGAGCGCCATGTGATACGGCACGTTCTTGGCCTCCCCATCTGTATTGAGGTTCACTACGTACGCAGCTATGTTATAAAGCTCAGGAGCGATCTGTTCAAAACGATACCAGGAAACCTTCGGAGGAAAGAAGTCGGTTGAACACAATTTCTCACACGCTCCCCCACAGTCCATCCCTCTCTCATTTCCATTCATCATGCCATCGAAACATGTAGGGGCTTTGTAAAAAAACTTAAATGCAGGAAAAGCAACGGCAGCCAGAATAACTACAGTGACAACACCGCCATACATTGTTCTTCGTCTTTTTGACCAGGATGCCATGAATAGAAAAATTTGATGCAAGATACCAGAAAAACCGTATCTACATTATCTCACAAAAGACCCAGGAGTGCATGAGTTTGCTAAAATAATTTGAAATTACCTTTAGATTGAATCCTCTGTTCTGGCGACAAGCTACTTTCGCCCCGAAGGACTATCATCGCCGCAACTACGTTTCACTGCCGTGTTCGGAATGGGAACGGGTGTTTCCATAGCGCCAAATCACCAGAACGCAAAATTCAATCGATCAATGTGTTTAAAAACTGATATGTGATCCCGAGCAAAGCACTCGGGAAGGTTGATGTGTACTGGGATTTGAACCCAGACTAACGCCGTTAGGGCAGATATGTTCCTGTCAAAGAACTGTCCAACCCTAACCGACAAAGACGCCGTTCACCATTACACTATACCCCGAAAGGAAATTTGTGAGGAGAGTTAGACTTATCGTTCTCGTGGCCATAAAAGTTTTACCGTCGGGAAAGAACTGAGTACAGTTCAATGGCGCCAGCCGACGCTATTCATGACAACCATGCACGAGCTTACGAATTCATCCGACTCTCCATCACATATCAGTTTTTAAACAAACAAGTTCACTACTCAATGTAATCTAACATAGCGACGTTCAGAGTTCCTAATAGGAATCGGCGGATTAGTACTTCTCGGCTCAACACATTACTGTGCGTACACCTAAAGCCTATCAACGTAATCATCTCTTACGGGCCTCAAACGATACCTAATCTTGGGGCCGGCTTCCCGCTTATATGCTTTCAGCGGTTATCCGATCCGAACTTAGCTACCCTGCGGTGCCGTTGGCACGACAGCAGGTAGACCAGAGGTTCGTTCAACTCGGTCCTCTCGTACTAAAGTCAATTCCCCTCAAGTATCAGCGCCTGCAGTAGATAGGAGACCAACCTGTCTCACGCATGTTACCAACAATTACTTGTTGCATTGGACTATAGCTTTATGAGAATGGAAAGAAGGAAGTAAGGAAGAAGGAAGATGTGATCTCTTTCCTTTTTCCTTTTTTCCGTTTTCCTTTCACATAGTCGATGTTTAGTCTCTACGGGCATTGAATCACGAGTAAATCAGTAAGTGGGTAAGATCTAGTAATTTCTTACTAATCTTACTAGTTACTAATTTACACCTGCGACTAACTTCCCTCGGTATCATCCACTTTAAATGGACTCCACCGATATAAATCGACTTGATCATCACATATTACTATGTGCGACCGCCGTGGTTGATTGATCATTCCTCGTCACGCTGTAGCCCGACCATTGGAGGGGCGAAAGCGGACTTTTCTTACTATCCAAGATCTTAAATGGATCTTGTTTGTTTTAAACGAAAATTCTCGAAGTGATTCAGACTGCCGAACATTCAATTCGCAGTCAATGTTGCTTCCCACATTGTTCTTTGTATGCCAGATCATTGATTGCTCAACGGTCTGAACCCAGCTCGCGTACCACTTTAATTGGCGAACAGCCAAACCTTTGGGAGCTTCTCCACCCCCAGGATGTGGTGAGCCGACATCGAGGTGCCGAACTCCGCCGTCGATATGAACTCTTAGGCGGAACTAGCCTGTTATCCCTAGAGTAGCTTTTGTCCGATAATCTTCCCCCGCATCTAATACGTAGGGTCGGTTCACTTGGCTCTGCTTTCGCATCTGCTCGACACGTACGTCTCGCAGTCAAGCCAGCTTGTGCCCATACACTATCGCCATGGTTTCCATTCACGGCTAGCTGACCTTAATAGGCTCCTCCGTTACTGTTTAGGCATTTGTGTTACTTGTAATTGCTTACAAGGATGCATATTTCTATACACCTCTTCATATCGCCATGAAGATCGGACTATATCATCATCCGCCAGCTGGCGGATGGTTAGCGTATAGTCTCTGGGGATTCTACAGTACCAAATGGAAGGGGCGAGATAATGTCTCTCACCCTCGAGAACTAAAAAGCTCTCATATCCTCGCTGATCTGACGATATTGATGGAGTTGCTCCTCGAACTCTTTCTTAAGTCGAGCGTCACCCTTCGAAATCATCGAATCGACGAGAATGCTTTTTCTTTTCTTTCGTCTTCGTTTTTTCATCATTTCCCTCCATTTGGTACTGTAATTTCCTGCTGATAATCCGCACTTTTCGATTGTTACCACTTTAGTTAACTAAAGTTGTACGAAAAGATACTCGGATGTTCCAGCAAATAGCTAACTTTTCGATGACGATTACTCGTCAAAGTCCTCCTTTTTTGTTTGTTTCGAGATGACAAATCTCTGGGGGCGCCACGGATTGGCCGAACTATTTATGTTTAAAATAAATAACGCGGCCAAGGATAGCGCCCCACTAAAACTGTCCACCAGATACTGTCTCCCTGCGTTTATTCCGCAGAGGTTAGAACGTACATTTTTGAAGATTGGTGTTTCATCGACGGATCCATCTACCCCGAAAGATAAACTTCAAATCCTCCCAACTACGCTACGCATCAAAAACGTACGGTCAATATCAAGTTACAGTAAAGCTTCTAGGGTCTTTTCGTCTAACTGCAGGTAACCGGCATCTTCACCGGTACTGTATTTTCACCGAGCAAGTCTCCGAGACAGTTCTCCAGTCATTACACTATTCAACGCGTCAGAACTTACCTGACAAGGAATTGCGCTCTTCTATTCCTTACGAAGGACTATGTTTTCATCCAGTAACACCTTTTTGTTGGGTGAGACGGGAGCATGGCGTATAGTCTCTTGGAGCCATGTTGACTTGTCCTGCATTACTGCGGGACGAGGTAGCATTGATTCTTTTCGCGTCTTATTCTGCTATGAACAGAATTATCAAAAATTAATCTCATAACGATCCTAGTCTTTCTCGACTCGTCCTTCGAAGACAAGTCGAGAACCTTAGGATCGTTATAGTTACGACCGACATTCACCAGGCTTATAACAGTCACCACGAGCATCACACCAAGAACAAATGAAGAAGGAAGTAAGGAAGAAGGAAGATGTGATCTCTTTCCTTTTTCCTTTTTTCCGTTTTCCTTGCGCCCGTTGTGATGCTCGCAACGCCGTTATTTGACCTTCTGGCATTGGTCAAGTGTCACCCCCTATACATTCTCTTACGAGTTCGCAGGGAGCTGTGTTTTTGATAAACAGTTGCCAGAGATACTTTAGCTGCGGCCCGATCAGCACATTAAACGCAAAGGAAAAAGCAAAATGGAAAGAAGGAAAATGGGACTCATTTTCGCTTCTTGCTTAGCTCCCAACGGGAGCGATTGCTTCTTAAATTGTATTCACTGTGCTGACCGGGCAAGCCTTATTCCGAAGTTACGGCTGCTTTTTTGCCGAGTTCCTTGGAGACCTCTCACTCGTTCGCCTAGGTCTACTCGACCTGATCACCTGTGTCGGTTTGCGGTACGGTTTCGACGTATTTATGCTTAGAGCCTTTTCTTGAAGACGTGCTTTGTTCTATCCCGGGTTTGACCCCGATTTTCGCTCTGCTTGAGTACCCTATCTAAAGGAGCATCCGGATTTGCCAGGACACACTCTTACAGCACGAACGTCAGATCCAATAGTGCGCAGAACATACTACATCTCGTCCTCCCATCGCAATACGTAAAAGTCATGGAATATTAACCATGTATCCATCGGGTGCGGCGTTCGCCATCCCCTTAGGACCGACTAACCCTTGGCTGATATTCATTGCCAAGGAAACCTTGATCTTTCGGCGTGCGGGAATCTCACCCGCATTGTGGTTACTTGTGCCAACATTCTTACTTCGCAACGCTCCAGTGTGGGTCACCCCTTCACCTTCAACGCTGATGCGAATACTCTCCTACCGCTTGTAAACTTCATTGAGGAGGCGAATACCGAAGTACTCGCCACGTTTTGAGAAAATTATTTGTTCTTGTGAATTGTTGTTGCGCTCCAGCCAGACTCACACTGGACCAGGTCCCAAACATTCTCCGAAGAGAAAGGGGTATGCATCGTAGTAGTTTTGTCCTACCTCTTTACACCACAGGAGCACAACAAAATCTTTGGAGCGAGGGGTTGGATTTGAACCAACGACACCCACCTATTCAAGGCAGTGCTCTACCAGGCTGAGCTACCCTCGCTTCCAAATGGATGGATTCTTACCAGATCAACGACCGAGGGTTCGAGCCCCGTTCTTCAGCTTCAAAAGCTGACGCATTACCCATTATGCTATTACGTTTTCTGATAAGACAAAACAAAATTTTTCCTCAATGAAGTTTACAAGCCCTCAGTTTCGGTACAACGTTTTAGCCCCGATTATCTGCGGCGCGAAATTTCTCGATGAGTGAGCTGTTACGCTATCTTTGAATGATGGCTGCTTCTAAGCCTACATCCTCATTGTCGTAGAAATTTCACTACCTTAAGCGCACTTAACGTTGATTTAGGGACCTTAAATTGAGATCCGGGCTGTTTCCCTTTTGACCAATGGAGCTTAGCCCCCACAGTCTAACTGCCGGGTAGTTACTTTGTGTATTCGGAGTTTGATAGGTCTCGGGATCTTTCGACCTGTCAAGACCTTCCAGTGCTCTACCCCACAAAGGTAAACCCGACGCGAACCCAAAAGTTCTTTCGGAGAGAACCAGCTATTACCAGATTCGATTAGCTTATCACTCCTTACCACACGTCATCCGAGACTATTGCACGGGTCACCGGTTCGGGCCTCCATCCGCCTTTCGGCGAACTTCACCCTGCGCATGGCAAGCTCATCTGGCTTCGGGTCTTTAGCAAACTACGAGCGCCCTATTCAGACTCGGTTTCCCTGTGACTCCGGCCTCGCGGCCTTAGTCGAGCAGCTTGCTAAAACTCGTTGGCTCATTCTTCAATAGGCACGCCGTTACGGTCTTGCGACCGCTTCGACTCCTTGTAGGCATATGGTTTCAGATCTATTTCACCGCCCTTACCGGGCTGCTTTTCACCTTTCCCTCACGGTACTTGTTCACTATCGGTCTTCTGAAGTATTTAGTCTTGCCGGTTAGTTCCGGCTGATTCCACCGAGCTTTTCGTGTCCCGGTGTACTTAAGAATAGAAACAAAGAAGACATGTTATTTTAACAGACGGGGCTATCACCCTCTGGGGCTGATCTTTCCAGATCATTCTGCTAATAAAATGTTTTTTGACTTCTCTACCATAAATGGTACGTCTCTACCTTGCAACCCTCAACCTAAATCGCATGGCGTTTCCGCAATGCTTTCGCAGAGCGGAATTCGCCCTACGATTTAGGTTAAGTTTAGACTGTCTCCGCGTTCGCTCGCCGCTACTGACGGAATGCATGTTTGTTTATTTTCCTCCTGGTACTGAAATGTTTTACTTCCCAGGGTACGCTCTTAACATCTAGTGTTAAGTCATAAGGTTATACCTTATGGGGTTTCCCCATTCGGACATCTTCGGATCAAAGGTTGCTCGGCACCTCCCCGAAGCGTATCGCCGCCACGCCGCGTCCTTCATCGCCTTCACGAAGCCTAGGCATCCACCATACGCCCTTAAATTTCCTATTAGGAAATCTAAAAATCGCTTGTTTACCCCGACCTCGTGTCGGGGATTTTCCTACATTGCTTGTGCCTGTCGCTGCCACGAGTTTAATGAGACAGCAACAGGACTTTTGCTCCATATATATTCCACAATGAACATATATGGAGCATGAACTTGTTTTGAGATATGAAGTTGTCAAAGATTCAGTCGTTCTGTAAAGAAAAACCGCTTCGAAGCGGTCACGAGCAACGCCCCATCTCTGGAGTGTGGCTATGGCCGCATTTGATGGGTATTCTTGATATTCATTCGGGAGTAACAGTAAGTATACGGATCGAGATATAGATGTCAAGAGAATTGCTGATTTTGATGAAAAAGACTCCAAAAAAGAGGTGAACCTAGACATTTTTTCATAAAAATAGAAACCGCCGAGAGACTTCTCTCGGCGGCGCCCTATTAACTCACGTTGCACTATTCTATGAAGCTGGAAATCCATGAGAGGATCTCCGGTGGGACCGGTACTATTATAAACCATCAAATAGTAGTTTCAAAGATGGAAAGGTATGATCATCACCCGCTTAACAAAAAAGCGACCTTCGGAGGCCGCTTTTTTGTTTTTACTGTTTTACAGTCTTACTATCTTACTTGCTCTCGCTATTCCTTTTCCATTACATTACTAGCTGTACGTTCGATAATTTTCTCTGCAACTCCCTTGCCCCCAAGACCGAAGGCCAAACCGAAGGCCAACGCAATACCAGCAAAAAGAGGCGTAAGGATAATCATGATAAGATCCTGTGCGATATTCAAGCTATCAAGAGCTGCGAGCAAAGCGAAGATCCAGATAGACCACTTTGTGAAACGGCCCAAAAGTTCTGATGAGCGAACATGCGCAGCTCGAGCACTTGCAACAACGATACGGTGCATTGCATTGCCAACGACGATAGCAACCATGAGTATGAGGATGGCTACAATAACCTGGGGAAGATAATTCACAACGCCCATAAGGAACAGATTGACCTGATGGAGATTCAAAAGATCAAACGAAGCGATGAGGAAAACCACGATCACATACCACTTGATCAGAGCTCCGACAAAGAGACCTGAGTTCAGGTTGTGTCCTGCGCGCTTCACTACATCCTCGAGGCCAGCACTCTTCAAAAGAGAGTCCACTTTGAGCGCTTTGAATAAGCTTTCTACCAATCGTTCGATAAGGACGGCAAGAACCCATCCTATAGCGAAGATGATGAGGGCAATGAGAAGCTTAGGTAGGAAATTCAATACTCCGTACCCTACGCTCAATATTGCTTGCGTGACCGCATCACCCCAGTTTTCAATGGACATTATCATAGATAAGTACTATTAATTATCATAACTTTTGTAATGCAACTATTATATCACGATGTAAAGTCTGAAACTTACAGGCTGTGGATAGGCGAGTCAACGGAGACGGCTATTGAGGTTCAACTCCAAGACGGTCGAGAAGTGTTATGTGGGGATAATCGAGAATGTCTCGCACCAATCGGTCGTGGATACCAAGCCGATATTCAAAATCTGGAAGATCGAAAGCAGAATAGGCGATCTCTTTACCAAGTTCAGATTCTATGACTTTTATGATTGCTTCTATCTTATCCAGGTTAAGATCATCCCCTACAATAAGAAGGTCGATGCGCGAATCCCAATGCTGAGTAAATACGCCAGAGGCGATAAAGAGCTTTATTTTGCCAACAGTATTAAAACGCTTAAGTAAAGATTCATCTGGCTGCAAACTAGTGATGGTCAGAAAATTTTTGAGTGCTTCTATGTATGGAAAATGCTCATTGAGCTGGTAACCAGAGCCCTTCATTTTCTTTGGTTTCCTTCCCTCGAATGCAATCTCCTTGGTGACCAGGCGCTTCTTTATGAGATTGGCCTTGAGAAGCAAAGAAAGTTCTTTACGGACGAGACTACGTGCAGAACGTGCCCGGATCGTGATCTCCCCTGCCAAAAACGATACTGTCGGGTTAAATAAAAAGAGGCGCATGAGCTTGACCCTGGTCACATTGCCAAATAAGGCCGTAGTTATATCCATAGAGGTAGATCATATATGGAAAAATGGAAAAAGCAAAGAAGGAAAGATGCGATACATCTTTCCTTCTTTGCTTTTTGCTTAGTCCCAAGCTTGCGAGGCGATTGCTTTTTGCTTATTTGAGCTCCACCTTTCCTCCTGCAGCTTCGATCTTCTTCTTGAAGTCTTCTGCTTCTTCCTTCTTCATAATATCCTTAAGAAGAGCAGGGGCAGCATCAACGAGATCCTTTGCTTCCTTGAGACCAAGGGCAAGAACTTCCTTAACTACCTTGATAACAGCGATCTTCTGCTCACCTGCTGATGCAAGATGAACTGCAAAAGCTACTTTCTCTTCACCAGCTGCAGCTCCTGCAGCCGCTGGAGCGGCTGCTGCCGCTGCCTGAGCTGAAACTCCGAACTTCTTTTCGAGAAGCTTTACAAGCTCATTGAGGTCGAGAACTGACATTGTCTCGATGGCTTCAACGACTGACTTGAACTTTGATGGGACTTCAATTTTTTCTGATTCCATAATGATTAGTTAAATATAGTAAATGAGTAAGATTGTAAGTCGGTAACTTAGTAGGATTTTCTGTCTTACTGATTAACCGCCTTACCGTTTTACTGTGTCTTCTTTTGTGCGATCTGATCTAACGCAACGACGAGACCTTGGATCGGTGAATTGATAACATTGACGAACATACTGAGGAGTGTCTTTTGAGGTGGGATAGAAGCGATTGCGACCATCTCATCTTTGGACATGTATTTTGATTCAAATACACCTCCGACAATGGAGACATTGTCCTTAAATTTTTTCTGGAACTCAAATACTCCGCGTGCCGGAGCGATAAGATCTGTACCATAGGCAAGACCTATTTCCCCTGCAAGCTCTGGCATGCTTCCTTCAAATTTCTTGGCATCGAGAGCACGTGCCGTAAGAGTCTTCTTTGAGACATAGAATCCAACACCGTCCTTACGAAGCTGGCGACGCATGACTGTGGCGTCCAGAACTTTGAGTCCATGGATGTTAACGAACACCATAGACTTTGCACTATCGATCAAAGTTCCGAGCTTATCAACGATCTCCTTTTTCTGAACTTTTGTTCTTGGCATGTGTGTAATAGAAAGAAGCACCTTACTTCTTTATTTGACTTGTAATCGACCCGGCCTAAACTGTGTCCGCATAAAACGGAAGAGGATAACCTCGGAAGGTCTTATAGATTGCCTTCTGTCTTTAGCCTTAGGACTCATACTACATGTATTTTAAAATTAGGCAACAATTTATCACAGCTTATTCAACCTCCCCTATCATGGCCTCTATGATGGCTATAACTTGTTCCTTCTCAGCAGTGGTTATCTTTTTTGAATTTATATGCCCTACTTTTTTTGTGAGTTTGGTCGCAACCATTTTGGCCTTAGGTAATTTTCCCTTTTTAATAAGTTCGACCAATCGGACCAATCGCTTGTCGATGTTATCTGCACGCTTGATCGGACCAAGTAAGGTGCGGACCGTCGTACGGACAAGTTCGATAGTCGCATTGATATCTGTCACTATTCCTTGCCGTGCAGTGGCATCTACCGATCCATTGCCATCTATATCAATCTTCACTGAAGGAGTAGTCGATGCTAGTCGGGGCGCAAAAGATCCAGGTGCATCCGTGATGTTGCTCGTAACCGTCGTACTAGCCACTGTCATGGGCATCACCGTAAAGTCTGGATAAACTACCCTGTCGACAGTCTCTCCCCCACGGACTCTTTCTATCTCAAGTGTTGCCGAACCAACGTCAGTACCTGTCATAATAATAGAGTACGTCTGTCCCGTGTTATCTGGCAAATACACGTAGGTATCAGGATCATCTTCATTGCCATAAAATCGAAATTGACTGTCAGGTATAGCTTCATCGAATGCCACGACCAATCCTTCTTCGATGTCCGCAGGAGGTGCAACCCTTCCTGTATGTCGTCCTTGTGCATCATAGACGTGAAGCTCTACAGGAGAATGAGTACTCACTACAAGTCGCGTGGGTTCTTTGGTGTAGTCAGGTTCGTCCCAACTTGCCCCCGAAGGTAGAGCGAATGTGTTCGAAATACTCCCTGCAATGATCATGTCTTTAATAATATTTTGTGTAGTTGTAGCTTGGAGGATATCAGCATGATGAAAGCTACCATTTTCATTTTGAGACACTCGTGGCAGATCGAGAGAAACTACCCTACCCGAATTGTACCCGGCACTCGGTGCCACTACTGTCCCATCGCCCATACGAGTGGTTGAAGCTTGATGGGTAAGCACATCTGCGCAGGCGGTAGCAAAAAGTATTTTCGTGCAGAGATGTTTTGTGTCATAGCTCAGATCTTTCGTAGTATCGGCATTCCACCCAACTACAGCCCATCGTGCGATAGTGGAAGGCCATGAGTATGGGTCAAGCACTGCATGAAGCGCATCTGCTGCCATAAGGAGTGTAAGATTGCCTTTTATAGGATGAGCCACATCTCCATCTGAAGGTGCAGTGCGAACTCCAAAGGTATCAGCAATAAAAGAAAAGAAAGATTCAAACCCGGTGATCTCTCGAGGATACATTCCATTGTTTATGCCGGGCATGGTGCTACTTGCGAAAGCGATAGTTGGAGTAAAGATTTTGGAAAAATATTCACGTGACGGCAATAGTGAATACGCACTCGCCATATTTTTTCCCAACCCTCGCATAACCGACTGGCTGAAAATCAGACCTTTTGTTTTTTGAACCAAGGACTGATTGTCACCGTGCAAAAGAGCAGGTATAGCTTCTGGAGTACCGAGGTACGGAACAGCAACAGAGATAACAGTATCTATAAGGTCGCTCTTCCCTATTTCTTCAAGTGTCTTTACGAGGTACTTCGTAACCAATCCACCATTACTATGTGCAATCAAGGTAACTTTGCCTGTCCTCGACCGCGAAGCCATATCTACGACTTTTTCAACTAAGGATTCGGTCGTCGTTGCCCTTTTTTGCCTTCCCGCAACCACTTCGACTATGGGCATGCGCCAGTCATAGCCAAAGACATTCCATTCATCTATGGTCTTTTCCTTCTTCAACCCTTCGAGAAAGTCTAAAAATGTATTGTAGATACCAAATAATCCATAGGCTTTATCCACAATATCTTTAGTATATACAGAAGCGACAGTGCTTGTGCCTGTAGCGTCCAGATAGAGTTTGCGTATATCGAGATTTCTATTTGGCTCCCACAGGGTATTGGCACTCGTCCCACTCGAACCATCAGATTTGGGTTCATCTACATAGAGGCGCGAACCTTGTAGGCCTGGTAGAAATAAAATACTCGAGCAGCACTGTATCTCTACAGCTGTTTGCATAATTGGCTCTTCGGTAAGCCATGGTGCATACTCCGCTTCACCTACGACTCTATTTACACCAACGCGCTGCGGTCCATCGGGACTTCCCCACCAATTCTGAGATGACAGAACGGTGTATTCGGCATAGTTTTCGATAGCTGTACGAGTGTTTGCAGTTATGGCCGACTGAGTGATCGTTACTCTCGGCTCAATCTCAAGGGCATTGCCTATACCGCCTGTAAATGGAGTAGTCGGTCGTACCACCTGAAAAACTTCATGTGGCTGCACTCGTATACCTGAGCGGTTTCCTTCGATGCGACTTCCAGAAATACTGAGCTCACTATCTTTGGTGGTTATAGCTTGAAATGCATTTGTTATCGTAGAGGTCGAGATGTCAGCCTTCGTATTGGTAAATGAAAATCCGCCACCACCTTTCATGTCTACATTTTGTATGTAAGCAGAACCATCGGTCACATCTATACGCCGAAGATCCCTCGTGAGGATACGATCATCACCCAAGCCTTTTCCATTCATCATGAGCTTACCGCCGTTAACGAAGATCCCGAACCCTTCATCTTCTACTGCGGTGCTTATGATCTCTACACCCTCCTTCACGGTAAACGTACTTCCCTCCACGCTTACATCGCCTTCCAAGATATAAGGGCTACCCGACTTGTCCCAGGTAACATCGGTAACAATCAAGGTTTCCGGAACTATCGTATCGGCACGTACGCGTGCAACCTGCGTCACCATCATACTTCCAACTGCAAAGCCGCTCAATACAAAATATAAAAGTCTTTTATTCATGTAGTAGTTTGAATTATTTGTAATAAATTCAGACTACCAACCTTGTCCTCAATTTCTGATAAAGAAAAAATCAATTTTTACTCAAGAAATAATGAAGATTTAATGAACAGAAAAGACCTCGTTACCGATGCGATTACGCGTCAGATTGCCTACTGTTATCAAAAACTAAAGTGAAAGTATTACCGCCGCACTGCTCGTTGCTTTATTTTTCTCAGACATTTGCGAATAATATCCAACTGTAAAGAGAACCCCGAAACTGAAACAGAGTATACACACAAACCCTATGAAGAATTTGAAGAAACTTCTATCAAATGGATTTACGATGTGAGCCATATGGAAGTATTATAACACGGATTGACAATCTCCTGTTCTGTGGGAGTATGCGAGTAGAAGTTCGTCTGTCTGCGAACCAACGTATTGATGTGTGTCTTGGAATGGAGAGCATCCTTCCACGGTGGGGTTAGAAGCCCTTTTCAAACGACATTCAGACATGAGGACATTGAAAAATGAACGTTAAAAAGAAACTCAAAGAGGCTGCGCCCATATATGCAGCGATCAAAGCAAATACCGGGTTAAGGTGGTTGAATACCTTCTACCATCCGCACAGTGATGATCCGTACTTTAATTCTCTATCTGAGTACGAATTCATCTGTGCAAAACTGAAAGGGGTCTTGAGACTTTTAGTGTGGCTCGTAAGTGGTTGCCTTATTGTGGACACCCTCATTTTTCTATCATTCTCATGGGTAGTTCCAGGCTGGAGGGGATTTTTGGCTTTAGCATTTGTTTGCCTCCATACTGCCGCACTCATCGTATTTAAGATTTGGTGGCCAACATTGGTTGATGCTTGGATCAAAGCCGAATGGGTAAGACCGGAATTCCATGCCGATGTCCAATCTCTAGTAGTCGCCTACAAAGGGATTTATAAAGGTCCCGACGACTTACTTCAGCTTGTAGGAACCGGGCCAGAAACTCAGGATGTCTTATCTATACCTCACCATGTTAAGGAGCACCTTATTAAGAAGATTCGTTCAATGGTGAGCGAAGTACTTCAAATGCAGGAAAATTCTCACACACAGCAACATCATAAGAGCTTGGCCAAGAAAGAATACGAGCTCTACAAAAAATTTAGTGTAGTCCCGCGAAAATCGGGAATCGAGAGCATATACATTGAGATGCTTAAATTACCGAAACCGAGGGTCCGGGTAACGGTAGGTTGATTCTCTCCACGCCCCGGAAGTTTTCTTCCGGGCTTTTTTATACAAGAAAAAAGAGCCCTCCCAGCCCTTTTTTCCTTTTTGCTTTTTGCTTCGTCGCTTCGATCCGCTGATCGTCCTTTTTGCTTTTATTTGCCTTCCCCTTCCCTCTTAAGCGGCAACCCGATGTATTCGAGAAACGCGAGAGTAGACTTTTTGTCGCGTGAAGTTGTAACCAAGGTAATACTCATACCAAAAACGTCCTTGAGATCTTCGTCAGTTGTTTCAGGGAAAATAGTGTGCTCCTTGATACCGATAGTGTAGTTACCCATCGCATCTACTGAAGTGCGCGGAAGTCCACGAAAGTCCTTCGTACGAGGAAGTGCGATATGGATAAGTCTGTCGAGAAACTCTGTCATGCGCTTGCCGCGGAGAGTGATCTGATAACCTACTGGGTCACCGACACGAGTTTTAAATGTAGCGATAGCTTTCTTTGTTGCACGGACAGCAGGCTTCTGGCCGGTGATGCGAGCAAGTCTGTCTGCAATGAGTTCAATCTTCTTCTTGTCTTTGACAGATCCAAAACCGTTTGCGATGACAACCTTCACAAGGCGTGGAGTTTGCATAGCATTTGTAAGCCCAAGCGGAGCCTTGAGGGTCTTATATGAATCACTATTGAGTTCGTAAATTGTTTTGTATGTAGTAGTCATGTTGGTAGAGATTGGTAATTGGTAACTAGTAATTTGAGAGCTGCATTATATTTTTCTGATTACTAGTTACTCATTACTAGTTACTTTTTACTGTCTTCTTTCCCTTCTTCACATCGGCCAATCTAACCTTGGAAACATGAAGTGGCATAGGACGATCGACGATCTGACCTTTTTGTCCCTGCTTGCGGGGACGTTCGTGCTTCTTTACAGTATTCAATCCCTCGATGATAACTTTGTTTTCACGAGGAAAAGCCTGGAGTACCTTGCCGGTCTTACCTTTGTCGTCGCCTGAAAGTATGAGAACAATGTCGTTTTTCTTTACATGCATGGTAGTTAAAAAAGTTATACAATCTCCGCTGCTCGTGAAGCGATAGTCTTGAAACCAGCTTCAGCGATCTCGCGGGGAATAGGTCCAAATATGCGACCAGCAACGGGCTCCTTCTTACCCTTTTCGATGATGACCACTGCATTTTCGTCAAAACGAACATATGAACCGTCGGTGCGACGAGTAGCTTTGACTTGGCGAACAACTACGGCGTGAAGAACATCTTTCTTCTTGATGGCCTTACGAGGTTCTGCTTTTTGAACTGAAAGGACCACGATATCACCAAGTTCAGCGTAACGCTTGCGAGTTGCACCAAGCACCTTAAAAATACGTCCAATCTTAGCGCCGGAGTTATCTGCAATATTTACTATTGAACGGGGTTGAATCATAAAAGTCTATGCGATAATCTTGAAAGCTTTGCGCTTTGAGATAGGTCGGCATGCCTCAACAGTTGCCTTATCCCCTATCTTCTTTGTGTTGCCCGGATCATGAGCCATGATCTTTGTGCGACGATTCATGAACTTATGATACTTCTTGTGCATCACATAACGCTCAACCACTACAACAGTCGTATCCTTCATCTTGTCGGATACCACAACACCACTAAATGTCTGGCGTTTTGGTGTAATTATTTTTTTCTGTTCTGTGGTAGCCATGTGATTTGTGAGTTTACTTGAAGTCAGGTGATTTGTCTAGGAAACTAGGCTTCTACCGTAGCTCCATGTCTTTTCGCTGTTATCTGTGTCTCCAGACGAGCAATATCTTTACGGAGACCTCGTCCGAGTTTTACATTTTTCTGCTTAGCTCCTGCGCCACCAAATCGGAAAACGCGGAGTGCTTCACGCTTCTCCATGATCATTTTAGCAAGATCACTGACGGTCTTATTTGAGATATCTTTTGTTTTGATGGATTTCATAGAAGTAACGGTGGGATTACATGCGAGCCACAATCTTTGTTTTGATAGGAAGCTTGGTTCCAGCCTTACGAAGTGCTTCGGCTGCAATAGCTGGCTCTACACCGTCGATCTCAAACATGATGCGACCCGGCTTGACTTCTGCCGTAAATCCAACTGGATCTCCCTTTCCTTTTCCCATTTTTACTTCTGCTGGTTTCTGTGTAAAGGGATGATCAGGGAAAATGCGTATCCACACTTTTCCAGACTTTGTAGCATAACGCGCCATAACTTTTCGAGCAGCTTCGATCTGGTTTGAGGTGATGCGACCATACTTCATAGCCTTCAACCCGTACGAGCCAAAGGAGACTTCGACACCACGAGTTTCAGCCTGTGCAGCTTCCTTGGCTGTATTCTTGCGCTTTGTGAACCATTTACGGTGCTTTACTTTCTTAGGGAATAACATGGTGGTGTATTATTTCTGATCTTTCTTGAAAATCTCTCCTTTGTATATCCAAACTTTGATACCGATGTCACCGTATGTCATATGAGCCTTCTCACGAACAAAGTCGATATCAGCACGAAGAGTCTGAAGAGGGATACGTCCCTTCTTGAGCTCTTCTGTGCGCGCTATCTCTGCACCACCAAGTCTTCCCCCTAGACGAATGCGGATACCCTGAACGTCCTTGTTGGCCATGACCTTTTCGATGGTTTGCTTCATGACACGGCGAAATGGAAGACGCTTCTCGAGTGCTTCTGCAACCATCATGGCTGCAATAGCTGAGTTTGACTCTGGATTGCGGATCTCTTCGATATCGATCTTGAGCTCTTGACCCTTGAGATCAACCTTAGCCTTTCTAAGGAGTTTCAAAACTTTCTCGCGAAGCTTTACCACACCATCTCCTGCTTTACCGATGAGCATACCAGGTCGTGAGGTTTTCACTATGACGCGGAACACTTTCTGATTGCGTTCGATGTCCACGCCACCTACATAAAATGTACGGAGCTCTTTTTGGAGATATTCACGAACTATAAGATCAGCCTTAAGAGCACTTCTATAGCCCTGGTGTGTACTAAACCACCGACTCTTCCAGTCTCTGATGATGCCGAGTCTATGTGAATATGGGTGTACGGTATGTGACATGTTAGTTAATATTTAAGAAGGAAAAATGTAAAAAGGAAATATTCATAATTATTTGGCCGCTTTGACAGCTGGCGCCTTTGTGGCAACAATCTTTACTTCTTGCTTCGTCGCTTCGATCCGCTGATCGTCCTTTTTTCCTTTTTCCTTTTTGCTTTTTGCTTCTTTCGTATCCAAAACGATGCTTACGTGACTTGTTCTCTTCTTTATAGGAAAAGCCGAGCCACGAGCCATAGGTTGACTGCGTTTCAAAACAAATCCCATATCTACACGAATCTCCTTTACAAAAAGAGTCTCGATGTCGATCTTGTGATTGTGTGAAGCATTTGCTATAGCAGAATCCAAAAGATCACGAAGGGGGTGCTTTGCCTTTTTGACTGCATGAGCAAGGATAGTCTGAGCCTGAATAGCGTTTTTTCCACGGATCATATCTGCAACCAGGCGGACTTTACGAGGGGAAATTCTGTAATTTTTCAGTGAGGCGGTAATCATGACAGTAGGTATTATTATTTCTTGCCGACAGTAGTAGCTGCTTCCTTTGCTGACTTTGCAGCGCTAACCTCGGCCTCCTTTGCCTTGAGTTCAATCTCCTTTTGCATCTTACCTCCGTGTCGGACGAACTTACGTGTAGGTGAAAATTCACCGAGGCGGTGTCCTACCATATCCTCGGTGACTAAAACGTCTGTATGTACGCGACCGTTGTGTACCCCGAAGACAAAGCCCACCATCTCAGGGGAGATCTGGGAACGACGTGCCCAAGTCTTAATAGTAGCTGTAGTTGCAGCTTTTTTACCCGCAATTTTCTTGAGGATGTTTTCGTCTATATAGGGACCTTTCTTGAGTGATCGGGGCATGAACTCGCATGTTAACAGAGGCAAAATGTGAAGTCAAGGAAAATGGCTCAAGATACGCATGTCCGGGTCTCCGAGGGTTGTCCGACCCCCATTGTGGTATAATCATTCTGATACCGTATCTTACCAATGGATTATAGTGCCCTCATAGCCCAAGTACCTCCGATTTCCGGAAAATTCCTCTCAATTATTCTGTTTGGGATCGCCCTTTTGATTGTGCTCATCATAGTATCTAAGAAGATTTTAAGTAAACTCAGGGAAAATGAGACTCTCAAACGAGAATTTATAACCATTGTTGCTCACAAATTCCGTACACCCCTTACCCAAACACGCTGGCTTACTGAAGGCCTTCTTTCTGAAGAACAGGACTCTTACAAAAAAGAAAGTCTCACCCAGATCCAAAAAGCTAACCAAGGACTTATCGACCTCACGGGAACCTTGATCGAGCTTGCTGACTCAGACAATTCTTCAAAGACTGGCTATAAGTTTGAACGTACTGAACTTGCACCTCTCGTACGCTCTGTCAGTGAAAGTCTACGCAACTTATTCAAAGAAAAAAACATCTTCTTCAGCGTTGAGTGTCCCCCACCTCCTATCTTCGCCAAGATCGATACCTCACGCATGGAGTTTGCATTGCAAACCATCCTTACCAATGCCCAAACCTATACCCCACCCGGACGCAATGTTTCCATCTCTCTTATCGAAAACGCAGGTCATGCGGTCATCTCGGTCACTGACCATGGTATTGGTATCGACTCCAAAGATCTTCCACATATATTCTCAAAATTTTATCGTACAGAAAATGCGCAGCAAACGGATACCGAAGGTTTCGGCGTTGGCCTCTTCCTCGTAAGTGCCATCATCCGTCGTCACAAGGGCCGTCTGGATGTCTATTCTGAAGGTATAGGCAAGGGTTCTACCTTTACCATCGTCATACCTGCAGTGAAGTAGGGTCGTTCGTACCGCAAGACCTACCCTTGCGGTAATAAAAAAGCCGGACTCCACTTGGAATCCGGTTGTGTTCGATCACACCTCATCGAAAAGGTACTCAGACATAGAGTGAACTCGGTGTCCTATCCTTCCATAATCTGCCACCATCTTAGTGGCCAAGAGTTTGAGACCTTCATAATAAGCCTCTTTGCCGAGATGCTTAAGGTCGATGACGATCTCACCACCTGCGATCTTCGACATCACGCGGTGAATGGCATATCCCCCATAAGACTCGGGTGGCACCCCCAGAAAAGCAGTGGCCGCTCTATCCTCTCGAAGATGTACGATCTCCGAGTGTGGCACGCCCAGATCATCGGCAAGTTTTTCTGCAGTGATAGGAGGCGAGGTCTTCCCTTCATGATGTGCTTCTGCCACAGAA
>Ga0193753_10001365_pt1 | contig 20920 bp, 14 predicted proteins | sample H1c2metaG_FD_144925 | JGI IMG/M metagenome (GOLD analysis project Ga0193753, IMG submission 144925) | Soil microbial communities from a riparian zone of the East river system, Colorado, United States - H1c2 | ecosystem: Environmental > Terrestrial > Soil > Riparian zone | place: USA: East...
GGGTCCGGCGTCGGGATCGCCGGCAGCGACGGCGGCGTCGGCGTCCATCGTCGTGTGATCGCCGCCGCTCGACTCGCCCCCGCAGGCGATCGCGGCGTGGACGATGAAGGTGAGGGCCAGGGCCCAGCTCCGACTGGTCATGGCCCCGGCTCGATGCAAGCAGCGTACCCACGTGCGGTCACCGGCAGACGTCGACGAGGCGTGACCTCGGCGAGGTACCAGTCCCGTACACTCGGCGCCGCCATGAGGATCGTCCGGCTCGCGGCGACAGCGCTCGCCTGTGTCGTCTGTCTCTCCTCCCCCGCCGGCGCGCGGGTGGTCCGCATCGAGATCACGTCGCGCACCCCGGTCATGAATGGCAAGCCGTTCGGATCGAGCGGGGCATACGAGAAGATCACCGGGCGCGTCTTCTTCAAGGTCAGGCCCGAGGACCGCCACAACCGCGCCATCGTCGACCTGGAGAACGCCCCGCGCGACTCGAACGGCGAGGTCGAGTTCTCCGCCGATCTGTTCCTGCTCAAGCCCAGGGACATGAGCCGGGGGAACGGGGCGCTGTTCCTGGAGGTGCCCAACCGCGGCCGCAAGGGGATGCTCGGCATCGTCGGCGGCCCCACGCCGCCGGGCGATCCGGGCGCGGATCCGGATGTGGGCGACGGGTGGTTCATGCGGCGCGGCTACACCTACGCGGCGCTCGGCTGGCAGTGGGATGTCAGCGACGATCCGACCCGGCTGCGCCTCCACGCGCCGGTCGCCCACAACCCGGACGGCAGCCGCATCACCGGCCTCCTGCGCGACGACTTCTCACCGTCGCAGGAGGGCCAGGATGTGCCGCTCGGCCACATGATCGGCGGTGACCTCGGCGGCCTCGAGTATCCGGCCGCGGCGCCGGCGGATCCGCGCAACGCGCTCACGGTCCGCGACGCGCCCAACGGGCCCCGGCGCGCGATCCCGCGCTCGCGCTGGAGCTTCGCCCACGTGGTGGACGGCAAGCTGATCGCCAGCGATCGCCACCTGCATCTCGCCGCCGGCTTCCAGCCCGGCAGGCTGTACGAGCTCGTGTACGTGGTCGAGGATCCGGTCGTGGCCGGGCTCGGCCTCGCCGCGGTTCGCGACTTCGCCGCTCACCTCAAGTACGACCGCACCGCGATCGCGCCGGTGAAGCGCACCTACGCCGCCGGGATCTCGCAGTGCGGGCGCTTCCTGCGCCACTTCCTGTGGGCCGGCTTCAACGCCGACGAGGGAGGACGGCAGGTGCTGGACGGCGTCCTCGCCCACGTCGCCGGCGCCGGACGGGGCAGCTTCAATCACCGCTTCGCGCAGCCGTCGCGCGACGCGCAGCCGTGGACGGCGTTCTTCTATCCGACCGATCTGTTCCCGTTCACCGACCTTCCGGAGACCGATCCGGTCACCGGCGCGCGAGCCGGTCTCCTCGACGCCGTCTACTCCGAGAAGGTGGCGCCGAAGATCTTCTACACCAACACGTCGTACGAGTACTGGGGCCGCGCCGCGGCGCTGATCCACGTCAGCCCCGACGGCCGGCGCGACGCGGCGATCCCCGACCACGTCCGCATCTACACGTTCAGCGGCCTCCAGCACTTCTCGCGGCCGTTTCCGCCCGAGCTCGGCACCGGAGACCTGAAGGGCCAGCACCGGCAGAACCCCAACCCGGTGCGCTGGTTCTGGCGCGCCATGATCGCCAGCATGGACGCCTGGGTCGCGAAGGGCGTGGCGCCGCCGCCCAGCCGCCACCCGCGCCTGGCCGACGGCACGCTGGTGCCGCTCGCCCGCCTCCGCTTCCCGCGCATCCCGGACACGCGAGTGCCGGCGAGCCCGGTGCGGGCCTGGCGCCTCGACTTCGGGCCCCGGTGGGCGAAGGGCATCATCAGCCGCCAGCCGCCCAGGGTCGGCCGGCCCTACCCGATCCTGGTCGCGCAGGTCGACCGCGACGGCAACGACCGCGGCGGCGTGCTGCTGCCGCAGCTGCGCGTGCCGCTCGCGACCTACACCCCGTGGAACCTGCGCGACCCATCGATCGGCGCGCCGCGCCAGATGGTCTCGTTCCTCGGCTCCTACCTGCCCTTCGCCCGGACGGCGGCGGAGAGGAAGAAGAGCCGCGATCCGCGCCCGTCGATCGCCGAGCGCTACACCGGCCGCGATTCGTATCTCCAGCGCTTCCGGGCCGCCGCGATGGAGCTGGTGGCGGAGCGCTGGCTCCTGGCCGAGGACGTGCCGGCGCTGATGGAGCGCGCGGGCGAGGAGTGGGACGCGGTGATCCACTGATCCGCCGGGCGCTCGACTTCCAGAAACGGTCGGGTTAGCGTCCGTTTTCGATGGCCGCCCGCAACCGCGTCTCCGGGGTCATCGCGCCCCTCCTCTTCCTCTCGCTGACGGCATGTGGCGACTTTCCGTCGGAGACGCCCGGTGAGCCGCCCGGGCCCGGGCCGGACGTCGGGGGGATCCACGGGGTCGCCGGCGGCTGCTTCGTGGTCGACGCGATCGCGCCCGGCGGCACCGAGCCGCGCTGGCTCGAGGCCACCGACGACGGCGCCGGCTACGCCTTCAGCGCCGCCAGCGAGGAATCCGGCGAGCGCTTCCTCCTCCGCGCCTCCGACCTGGCCACGTACCTCCTCTACTCGGCCGACCGTCACTACCTGGTCGGCGAGAGCGGTGGGCTCTCCCGCGCCGAGACCCTGACCTCGGATCTCGACCTCCTCGACGACACCTTCGTCTCGCCGGCGGAGTGGCAGCTCGAGGTCAGCGCCGCCGATCCGACCCGCTTCCAGCTCCACCACCTGGCCAGCGGCCAGTACCTGACCACCACCGGCCTCGCGGCCGAGGAGTCGGAGGCGGCGGTGATCACCCTCTCCGAGGCCACCGGCTGCAGCGACTTCCCCGAGCTCACCGTCGATGCCGAGGGCGAGATCACGCGCACCACCTGGGACGACGGCGACGTCTACGGCATCGTCGAGACCCACTCGCACCTGTTCACCAACTTCGGCTTCGGAGGCGGCGGCATCTTCCACGGCTCACCCTTCCACCGCCTCGGCGTGGAGAAGGCCCTGCCCAGCTGCGCGCCCTTCCACGGCGACGAAGGCCGGCTGGATCTGGTGGGCTACGCCTTCTCCGGGCTCGGCGACCTCCAGACCAGCACGCTGCTCGATCTGTTCCTGACCAGGATGACCCCGGAGTTCGACCACGTCCCCGACGGCTACCCGGAGTTCACCGACTGGCCCAACACGTGGAAGCGGGCGACCCACCAGACCCAGTACTACCGCTGGCTGGAGCGCGCCTACCGCGGCGGTCTGCGCCTCCTCGTGCAGCACGCGACCACCAACTCGGTGCTGTGCGACCTCATCACCGGGCTCGGCGTGCAGTCGGTGCGCTACGCCTGCAACGACATGGTGAACGTCGACCGCATCATCGCCGAGACGCGCAACCTCGAGCGCTACATCGACGCGCAGTCGGGCGGCCCGGGCGAGGGCTGGTTCCGCGTGGTCGAGAGCCCGGCCGAGGCGCGCGCGGTCATCACCGAGGGCAAGCTGGCGGTGGTCCTCGGCATCGAGACCTCGAACCTGTTCGACTGCTTCCTGACCCCGCCGCCGGGCGTCCCCGCCTGCGACGCGGACAGGGTGAGGGCCGAGCTCGACCGCTATCACGAGCTCGGCGTGCGCGTGCTGTTCCCGGTGCACAAGTTCGACAACGCGTTCTCCGCCGGCGACGGCGACCGCAACGTGGGCCAGCTGGGCAGCTTCGTGAACAGCGGCCACTTCTCCAACTTCGTCCAGGACTGCCCCGACTCGCCGTCGGTCTTCGATCACGGCGGGGTGATCTTCGGCGGCCTGAACCAGCCGCGCGACGAGTACGCCGCGCCGGCGCCCAACGACCTGTCCGGCTTCGCCGCGGATCCGCTCGGCGCGCTCGCGGCCTTCCTGACCGCGCTGATGGATCCGCCTCTCGAGGGCGAGTACTGCCAGAACGCCGGCCTCACCCCGCTCGGCGAGACCCTGCTGCTCGAGATGATGAAGCGCGGCATGCTCATCGAGGTCGACCACATGCCGAAGCGCTCGTACGTGCGGGCCTACGAGCTCCTGGTCGAGAACGACTACCCGGCGGTCGGCAGCCACGGCAACACCAACCGCGGCCTCATCTACCAGCTCGGCGGCGTGTCCGCGCTCGACCTCGGCCGCTGCGCCGCGGCCGACCGCGCCGGCGCGATGGGCGACTCGCTGCGCGCGCGGGTGGCCGAGATCGTGGCCAACGGCGGCTACCCGGGCGAGGGCTTCGGCTTCGACCTGAACGGCTTCGCCGGCGGCCCGCGGCCTCGCTTCGGGCCCGACAGCGAGTGCGGCGACGTCGAGCAGGCCAACCCCATCACCTACCCGTTCGCCTCCTACGGCGGTGATGTCACCCTCACCGAGCCCCAGCTCGGCAACCGCACCGTCGACTTCAACACCGAGGGCATGATCCACCTCGGGCTCCTGCCCGAGCTCATCGAGGACGTGCGCCGCGACGGCGTCACCGACGCCGAGCTCGAGCCGCTGTTCCGCTCCGCCGAGGCCTACCTGCGCATGTGGGAGCGCGCCGAGGCCCGCGGGGCGGCGATCGCCGCCGAATAGCCGACGAAGGCCCCGGTTGTCGGGGAATGCGCGACCTTGTCGCCATTCGAGTAACGGCCCACGATGACTGTCCATCGGGCGCGGATCGGTATACTGCCGTCTTCGAATGGCGTCGGCATTTCGACAGACGCTCGCAGCGCTGTCGGTCGATTCGCGGCGGTGGCGGCGGCGCTGGGGCATGGCGGGAGTCGTGGCCGCGCTGTCCGCGCTGTGGGCGCTCTGGTTCACGCTCGCCCGGGTCCCGATCTACGCGGTCAGCGAGAGCGCGCGGGTCCAGTCGCGCGCCCAGGTCCACCCGGTCGACGTGCTGGTGGCCGGACGCGTGGCCTCGGTCCATCTCCCGGTCGGCCAGCTGGTCCGCGCCGGTGAGCCGCTCCTGGTCCTCGACACCACCGACGTGACCCTCCGCCTGGAGGAGGCCACCTCGCGCACGCACCACCTGGACGCGCAGATCGCGGCGGTGAGGAGCGAGATCGCGGCGCGCCAGTCCGCCCTGGCCGAGGCGGAGCGCGGCGGGGCGGCGGGGATCGCCGAGGCGCGGATGCTCCGGCGCGAGACCAGCGCCGGGGCCAGGCTGGCCGCCAAGGAGAGCCGGCGCGCCGACCGCCTGCACAAGAGCGGGCTGGTCGCGTCGGCCGAGCGCGAGCGCGCCAGGGCCAGCCTGGTCCAGCAGCGCGCCGCGACCGCCGCGCGCGACCGGCGGCTCGACGGGCTGCGCGCCGGCATGGGCCGCCAGATCGCCCAGGATCGGGCGGAGACCGCCGGCCTGGAGGCCGACCTGGCCGCGCTCGAGAGCGACCGCGCCCGCGCCTCCGTCGAGGTCCGGCGCATCGAGGACGAGCGCGCCCGTCATACCGTGCGCGCCCCAATCGCCGGCCACCTCGGCGAGATCCGCGCCCCGCAGCTGGGTTCGGTCGTCGAGGTCGGGCAGCGGATCGCGTCGATCACGCCGGAGGGCGACCTCCACGTCGTGGCCGACTTCGCCCCGTCCGACGTGGTTGGACGGCTGCGCGCCGGCCAGCCGGCACGCATGCGCGTGGCCGGCTTCCCGTGGACCGAGTACGGGCTGCTCGAGGCGGCGGTGACCGCGGTGGCGAGCGAGCCGCTCGACGGCCGCATCCGGGTCGAGCTCGCGCTCGCCCGCCGGCAGACCGCCGCCATCCCGATCGGGCACGGACTGATCGGCCGGGTCGAGGTCGTGCTCGAGGAGGTCTCCCCGGCCGAGCTGGTCGTCCGCACCACCGGCCTGGTCGCCGAATGAGAGCGGCGGCGCCGGTCTCGCGCGGCGCGCGCCGCATCGCCCCGGAGGTCATCCAGACCTCGATGATGGACTGCGGCCCGGCCTCGCTCCTGTGCGCGCTGCGCGGGTTCGGCATCCCGGCCAGCTACGGCCGCCTGCGCGAGGCATGCCAGACCGCCGTCGACGGCACCTCCATCAGCACGATCGACGAGGTGGCCCGGATGCTCGGCCTCGACGCCGAGGAGACGATGCTGCCGTTCGACCACCTCCTCGAGCCGGCCGCGCGCGCGCTCCCCGCGATCGTCGTGGTGCGGACCTCGGTCGGCGCCACCCACTTCCTGGTGGTCTGGTCGATCGTCGGGCCGTGGGTCCAGGTGATGGACCCGGCGCGCGGCCGGATATGGATGCACCGGCGGGCCCTGCTCGACCAGCTCTACCGCCATCGCCAGCCGGTGCCGGCGGGAGAGTGGCGGGCGTGGTTCGCCGGCGAGGAGATGCAGGAGACGCTCGCGGCCCGGATGGACGCCCTCTCCATCGCCCAGGAGGAGCGGCACCGGCTGTGCGCCCGGGCGCTGGCCGACCCGGGATGGCGCAGCGGCGCGGCGCTCGACGGGGCGATCCGGGCCGCCGCGTCGCTGGTGCGGGCGGGCGCGATCCGGCCCGGCCGCGAGGCGCTGGCGATCGTCGACCGCATGGCGCGCGAGGCGGCCGAGCCGGGCGGCGGCGCGGTCATCCCGGCGCCGTTCTGGTCGGTCGATCCGGCCGAGTCGGATGACGAGCGGCTCGTCCTGGTCGGCGCGGTGCTGATCCGGATCCGCGGCCGGCGCCGCGGGGCGATCGATCTCTCGGCGCTGCCGCGCGAGCTGGCCGCGACCCTGAGCGAGCAGGAGCTGCACCCGATCCGGGCGGTCCTCGATCTGGTGTCGCGGGATGACCGCCGCAACCTGGCCCTCCTGGTGGTGGCGCTCGTCGCCGCGTCGGCCCTGGTCCCGCTCGAGGCGGTCCTGCTCCGCTCCCTCCTGGTCGTCTCCGGCGAGCTGGGCACCACCCCGCATCGACTCGGCGCCCTCGGCGCGCTCGTCGCCGTGCTCGCCATCGGCATGGCGCTCGAGTGGCCGCTCGCCGCCGGCGCGCTCCACCTCGGCCGCACCATCGAGCTCCGGCTGCGCGTCGCGTTCCTCGACAAGATCCCGCGGCTGACCGACCGCTACTTCCACAGCCGGCTGGTCTCCGACATGGCGGAGCGCGGCCACCACCTGTGGTGGATCCGGATCCTGCCCTTCCTCGGGCTCACCTTCCTGCGCGCCTCCGCCCAGCTGGTCCTGACCGCCGCCGCCATCGCGTGGCTGGAGCCGGGGATCGCCCCGCTCGCGTTTCTGGTCGCGCTCCTCTCGATCGGCCTCCCGCTCCTCTTCGAACCGGCCCTGGCCGAGCGCGACCTCAGGCTCAGGACCCACGCCGCCGCGCTGTCCCGCTTCTACTTCGACGCGCTGCTCGGCCTGGTGCCGATCCGGGTGCACGGCGCGCGGAACGCCGTCGAGCGCGAGCACGAGGCGACCCTGGTCGAGTGGAGCCGCGCCGCCCTGCGGGTCCACGCGACCGCGACGTGGACGGAGGGACTCCTGGTCGGCAGCGGCCTGGCGCTCGGCGCGCTCATGGTGTTCGCGGTCGCGCGGCGGGATCTGGCCGGGACCCTGCTCCTGGTCTACTGGGCCCTCAGCCTGCCGGTCCTGGGCCAGCAGGTGGCGGCGTCGGTGCGCCAGTACCCGATCCTGAGGAGCGCGGTCCTCCGCCTGCTCGAGCCGCTGCGCGCGCCGGAGGAGACGGCGGCGGGCGACGACTCCCTGCCCACCCCTGCCGGAGCAGCGACGGCCATCCACATTCGCCACGCCACCGTCGAGGCGAGCGGGCACGTCCTGCTCGAAGGCCTCGACCTGGCGATCGCGCCTGGCGAGCAGGTCGCGGTGGTCGGCCCGTCGGGCGCCGGCAAGTCCTCCCTGCTCGGGCTCCTGCTCGGCTGGCACCGGCCCAGTCGCGGTCGGGTCGAGGTCGACGGACGCGACCTCGACTCCCAGCTCGTCGAGCTCCGGCGGCAGACCGCCTGGCTGGATCCGAGCGTGCAGCTGTGGAACCGCTCCGTGCTCGACAACCTGCTCTACGGCCGCGGCAGCCCCGACGGGGCACCGCTGTCGGAGGCGATGGTGGCGTCCCGGCTGAGCGCGGTGCTCGAGCGCCTGCCCGGCGGCCTGCAGACCCAGATCGGCGAGAACGGCGGGCTCCTCTCGGCCGGCGAGGCACAGCGCCTGCGGCTTGCGCGGGCCATGCTGCGATCGGAGCCGCGCCTGGTGCTGCTCGACGAGCCGTTCAGCGGGCTCGACCGCGACACCCGGCAGGCGCTCATGGCCGCGGCGCGGAGCTGGTGGCCGGGGGCCACGCTCCTGTGCGTGACCCACGACGTGGCCGACACGATCGAGTTCGACCGCGTGCTCGTCATCGAGGGGTCGCGCCTGGTCGAGGACGGCCGCCCCGTCGATCTCCTGGCCCGGCCCGGCTCGCGCTACGCCCGGCTGGCGGCGGCTGACCGCCGGCTGCGCGACGAGCTCTGGTCCGGCGAGCGCTGGCGGCGGCTGCGCCTCGAGCGGGGGACGCTCAGCGAGACGGAGCGCGGGTGAAGCCGCTCGAGCAGCTCGTCTGGCCGCTGGCCCGGCTCGGTGACGCGGTGATCGCGCTCGCGGTCGCGGCCCGGCTCGCCCGCGCCGGTTCGGTCGCCAACCCGGCCGCGCCGGCGCAGCTCGGCGACCGCGAGCTCGATACATGGCTGGAGGCCGCCGGCCGGCTGATCGGCCTCGAGCTCGATCCGGTCGTGGCCAGCCGGGCGGACGCGGCGGAGCTGCTGTCGAACTCGCCTCCGGCGCTGCTCGCCCATGGAGGCGGCGTCCTGGCGGTGGTCGCGGCGCGGCGCGGCCGGCTGCTCCTGCTCGACCCGGCCGGCGGCACCTGCGCCGTCCCGCTGGAGCATGTGTCCGAGCAGGTCCTGCCCGGCGTGGACCCGGAGCTGCGCGCGCGCATCGAGCGCGTGCTGGCCGACGCCGCCATTCCCGCCGACCGGCGCGCGCGGGCCCACCAGCACATGGTGGGGGAGCTCGTGTCCGGGCAGATGGGCGCACGGGGGTGGCTGCTGCGGCTCCCGCCGGGGGCGCCGCTCTGGCGCCAGGCCCGCCGGGCCCGCCTGGCGCGGCCGCTGGTGTCGCTGGCGTCCGCCCACCTGGCCCAGTTCGCCGCCTACGTGCTGGCGTGGTGGGTCCTCGGCAAGGGGCTGCTCGAGGGCCGGCTCGATCGCGGCTGGCTGGCGGCCTGGGCGCTGCTCCTCCTCACCATCCTGCCGCTGCGCATGCTGACGACCTGGTCGCAGGGCGTCCTCACCACCGGCGTCGGCGCTCTGCTCAAGCGGCGCCTCTTGCGCGGCAGCATCCGGCTCGAGCCGGACGAGGTCGCCACCGAGGGAGTCGGTCGGCTGCTCGGCCGGGTCATCGAGTCGGAGGAGGTCGAGCGGCTGGCGTTCGGCGGCGGCCTGATCGGCGCGCTGGCCGCGATGGAGATCCTGGTCGCGGCGGTGATCCTCGGCGCCGGAGCTGCTGGCCTCATCCACCTGCCGGTGCTGGTCGCGTGGCTGGGCGGCACGCTCTGGCTCGGCCGCCGCCTGGTCAACAGCCAGCGGGCCTGGACCGATGAGCGCCTGCGACTGACCGACGAGACGATCGAGCGCATGGTCGGCCATCGCACTCGCCTGGCCCAGGAGCACCCGAGCCGCTGGCACGACAGCGAGGACGCCGTGCTGTGGAGCTACCAGCACCGGTCGGTCGCGTTCGACGGCGTCAACGCGGCGCTGCTCGTGCTGGTGCCGCGCGGCTGGCTCATCGCCTCGATGATCGCCCTGGCGCCCGCCTTCGTGTCCGGCGCCGATCCGGCCGACCTCGCGGTGTCGATGGGCGGCCTGCTCCTGGTCTGGCAGTCGCTGGGTCGGCTGGTCGACGGCATCACGCGGATCGCCGGCGCCGTCATCGCCTGGCGGCGGGTCGCCCTCACCTACGGCGCCGCCGCGCGCGGCGAGCTCCTCGCCGCGCCCGACGCGGTGCTGTCGGCGGGCAGCGGGCGGGGCATCGCCGTCGAGACCTCCGGGCTCGAGTTCCGTCACGCCGCACGGGACACGCCGGTCCTGCGCGGCTGCGACCTGGTGGTGCGAGCCGGCGAGCGCGTCCTCATCCAGGGCCCATCCGGTGGGGGCAAGTCGACCCTCGCCGCGCTCCTGCTCGGCCTCCGCTCGCAGAGCGCGGGGAACCTCATGAGCGCCGGCCTGGATCGAGTGACCCTCGGAAGCGAGGGGTGGCGCCGACGAATCGCCGGAGCGCCTCAGTTTCACGAGAACCACGTCATGAGCGAGACCTTCGCCTTCAACCTGCTCATGGGCCGGGCCTGGCCCCCCTCCCCGAGTGACCTGTCCCTCGCGCGGCAGGTCTGCCACGAGCTCGGGCTGGGACCGCTGATCGAGCGGATGCCGGCCGACATGTGGCAGATCGTCGGCGACACGGGCTGGCAGCTCTCGCACGGAGAGAAGAGCCGGCTGTTCATGGCCCGCGCTATCCTGCAGGACAGCGAAGTGGTCATCCTCGACGAGAGCTTCTCCAACCTGGATCCCGAGTCGGCCATCCAGGCCATGGAGTGCGTGCGGGCGCGGGCCCGCACGCTCCTCGTCATTGCTCATCCGTGATCGAGGAGTCCAGTCACTCGGACTGGACTCCTCGAACTTAATTCGGACTTAATTCTCGAACTGGGCATCGGAGTGTGCGCCGGCGCGAGCCCGCGCTCTCCTGGTCATTGCTCTCTGCGAGAGATCACCCAGTCGACTCGGATTGCGCGCCTCGAACTCGCAATCTCCGTCGCGTTTGCAGACCCTCGCCGACATGTGGCAGATCGTCTGGAACACGGGCTAGAAGGCCTCTCGCGGGCCATAGCCCGCGATTTCCTGTTCATTGCGGATCCACGATCCAGCAGCCACTCAACTCGACTCCTCGAACTATTTGTCTCCGGCGCAGTCACCCAGAGAACTGCAACAACATCTCAGTCGTGCGCCACCGTAATCGATTACACGCGAAACAGGGCGCTTGCTATGCGTGTGTCAATTCTGCAAGTGTGCCTCCATTACTTGCGGATTCAACATTACGCAAGAAACCGCAATAGGAGGAAAAACCAATGAAGCAAGAGCAGATGGCGGCACGTGATCAGCAGGATGAGAAGCAGGTCGAGCTGCACAGCGACGCCCAGATCGAGGAGACGGACGACGTCATGACGCTCCGGGTCCGGCCCGGCCTCCGCATCCGCAGCGGTCTTCGCGCGGGTGACGCTGGCGGCCTGGACTGCTGAGCGGGCCCATGAGGGGCACGAGGCCCACCGTCAGGTGGGCCTCACCTTTTTTAATGATGCCTGACTCGACTTCAAACTCGGCGACACCCGCCCTCATGACGCGCGCACTCGCATGAACGCGGCGAAGGTCTTCCAGCTGTGGCGCCGCATCCTGCGCGACCCGGCGCTGGAGCGCGACGTCTTCGGCGGCACCACCGAGAGCCTGCGGGCGCGCGGACTCGATCCCGAAGAAGCGGAGGCGGCGGCGCAGCTGGCCCGATATCCGGCGGCTGCCGAGTGGCCGATCCGGGGATATCGCTTCCGCGTGGGGGCGCTGGGGATCCGCACCTTCCAGCGCTACGCACCCATGACGGCGACCGTGCTCGGTCACCACGGGCGCCTGGACCCGGCCGTCCGGCGCTTCCTGGAGGCCGGCCCCTGGCGGGAGAACAGCCAGCGGCTCGTGCACCTGACGCGGGACTTCCTGCACGAGACGTTGCAGACCGCCGACGCGGAGCTGGTCGCGGGGTTCCGCGACGCCATCCGGCTGGAGCTGGCCGCCACCGAGCTGCTGCTCCGCCTGGCGCCGCTGCCGCCCGAGGCGTGGACCGCGTCGGCCTTCGTGGTCCAGGACGGCGAGCTCTACCAGCTCAGCCAGGCGGCCGCGATCGTGATCGTCGATCACGACCTCGCGCCCTGGATCGAGGACCCGGATCACGCCGGCCAGGAGCCTCTCGATCCGGCGCCGCAGCAGGTCATGCTGGTCCACCTGCGCGACGTCGACGCCCTGCCGGAGTACGCCCGGCTGACCCGTGCCGCCGCCGCGGTCTGCGCCGAGCTCCAGCACCGCCCGCTCGACGTGGCCGCCGTGGCCGCCATCATCGGGCAGAACGGCGAGGCGCGCGCGCGCGCGATGCTGACCCGGTTCGCCGCCCTCGGTGTCGTCCGGCCGGAGGCTGGCCCTGCTCGCGCCGAGCCCGGGCTGGACGCCCAGCCGGTTCGCTACCGCGAGTGGGAAGAGGTGCTGAAGCGACAGGCGGAGAACGCCTCGCACCCGATCCGCGAGGCGCTCAACGAGACCGTGATCGACGAGTGCGGCGAGCTCCAGGGGGCCCGTGTGCTCGACCTCGGCGCCGGCGACGGACGCTCTGCCGCCGCCATCGCGCGACGCGGCGCCCACGTCACCGGCGTCGACCTCGCGCGCGGCAGCCTCGCCGCCGCCCGGGCCTGGGCCGACGACACCCTGGAGCCCGAGCTGGCCGGACGTCTCGACTTTCAGGAGATGGACGCCGGCGCGCTCACCTTCGCCGATGGCTCGTTCGACCGGGTCACCTGCCAGCGCGCGCTCTGGCTCTTCCCCGACATCCCGCGCGTGCTGGCAGGAGTGAATCGGATCCTCCGCCCCGGTGGACGTCTCGTGGTCCAGCTGTGGGAGCTCGCCGCAGGGGACGCGCTCACCGCAATCGATCCGCCGTGGATGCTCGGGAAGTCCATCGTGGCCCGGTTCGTGCCCGATCTCAGGACGGCCGACTACGTGCCGTCGTCCGGTCTGACCGCCGATCTGCTCGAGAGCATGCACCGCGACGCGGGGCTGCCCGCGCGCCTGCTCGTTCACCGGCGCATCGTTCGCCGCATGGAGATCGAGACGCCGGCCGAGTACTGGGGCCTCCTCTCCGTGTTCGCGGCCAACATCCACGTCTTCTACGCCCGCCAGCCGCCCGAGGTCCGCGCCGCCATGGACGAGGAGTGGCGCATGGAGTCGGCGCGGTTCCGCAGCCGCGCGGGTTCCTATCCGCTCGACATCGCCTGGGGCGTGGCCGTCTTCATCAAGGACGACTGACTTCGCCGCAGCACTGCTGCCCAGAAGTGTTTCTCAACTAACTCGCATAACACTTCCCCTCTCTCCGACGGGCCTACATGGGCGACTGGCACGTTCGAGCGGACCGGGAAGATTGTCAATTGAGTGTTTCTCTGTAGCTCACTCCGGAATACCTTCGGTCCTGGCGTGAGTGTCTGAAACTCGACACTGATTAACATTTCTCTCCCTCAAGAGAACGGGAAGGTGTGGAACCATGATGCTGAAACGAATCACGACAGCCGTTTGGGTGGCGGCACTCGTACTCGGCGGCGCCGCGGCCTGTGGCGGCGACGACGATGACGATGACAGCGGGACGACGCCCGACGGCGGCGGCACCACGCCGGACGCCGCCGGCACCACGCCGGACGCCGCCGGCACCACGCCGGACGCCGGGGCGACCGACCTGTGCCCCGATCTCGCGTACGACGAAGAGGGCTTCATCGACGTTCCAGGCGGTAGGGTCTGGTACGGAATCTATGGCACCGGCGACAAGACGCCCATCCTGACCGTCCACGGCGGTCCCGGCGTCCCGCACTACTACTTCCTTCCGTTCATGAAGGAGCTCGCCGACGCCGAGGGGCGGCCGGTGATCTTCTACGACCAGCTCGGCAGCGGGCGCTCGGATCGGGTCACTGACACCTCGCTGTACAACGTCGATCGGTACATCGAGGAGCTCGGGGACGTCGTGGCCGGGCTGGGCCTGAAGGAGTTCCACCTGTGGGGCCACTCCTGGGGCACGCAGCTCGGGCTCCTCTATGCGGCCACCCAGCCGGCGGGTCTGCGCTCGCTGATCCTGGCCAGCCCGATCATCGACATCCCCACCTACCGACAGGACCTGTTCGGCCTCCTCGCCGAGGAGCCGCAGGAGGTCCAGGACGGCATCAACAACAACGAGCCCGGCTCCAAGGCGTACGTGGCGGCCCTCAACGAGTTCTACGCCGACCACCTCGTCACCATCGATCCCTTCCCCGACTGCTGGAACAAGGCGTTCTCCGCCGAGCAGTTCGGGGTCGACTCGTACTCCGCGATGATCGGCACGGATGAGCTGAACTACACCGGCGTCCTCATGACCCGCGACGACTCGGGCGCCCTGGACGACGTCCAGGCTCCGATCTGGTTCAACTGCGGCGGGGCCGATCTCGCCATCCCCGAGCGCTGCGAGCAGTACAGCTCGCAGGTGCCCGGCTCGGTGTCGAACATCTTCCCCGGAAGCTCGCATGCCTACTTCGACGAGGAGAGGCCGGCGTACCTGACCGCGTTCCAGGACTTCCTGGCTGGCGTGGAAAAGTAGGTAGACCGGACGCGCCCCCGAGGGCGTAGCGCCGCCGGCGGCCATGGCTGAAGCCGCCGGCGGCACGCCCGCTCGGGCCAGGAGAGCGACATGGAAACGTTTCCGCAGATCGGCGTCGGCATCCAGTACAACGGCGGGCTTCAGCCGTGGTTTCCCTTCGACGAGCTGGCGGTGGACGCGTTCGAGATCTTTCTCGACAGCCTGGCCGGCCCGATCGATAGCCCCTACGTCGCCTATCCGGGGGCGCTCGACTCCATCGAGCCGCTGCGCGCGCGCGGCGCGATCCTCATCGCGCACTCGAATTTCGGCGGCGAGTTCGGCTTCGACCGGCTCGAGGAGACCGTCGCGGTGCGCCGGCACATCCCGCTCACCCACATGCTGAAGAGCCCGTGGGTGTCGGACCATTGCTTCTACTGCGACGACTCGCGCGCCGACATGTGGAGCAGCCCGCTCCAGCTGTCCCGGGCCGAGCTGGCCCGCCTCGCGCCGCGGGCGCGCGAGCTCCAGCGGCTGTACGGCGTGCCCCTCTGCCACGAGAACGCCGTGTACTACCTGCCGGTCCCCGGCAGCGACATGCAGGAGGCGGAGTTCCTGTCCGCGCTGGTCGACGCGGCCGGCACGTACCTCCACCTCGACCTGCACAACGTCTACGCCAACTCGCGCAACCTGCCCGACTACCACTGCGACCAGTTCCTGGCCGAGATCCCGCTGGACCGGGTGGTCGAGATCCACATCGCCGGCGGCAGCGAGCTGGGCGGCTTCTACCACGACTGGCACGACAACGCCGTGCCCGAGCCGGTCTGGGAGATGCTCGAGCAAGTGCTGAGCGCGACCCGCATCGGCGCCGTCGTCCTCGAGTTCCAGGGTCGCTCCCACGACGCCGAGACCCGCGTCCTGTCGGCCGAGCGCGACATCGAGACCATCTACGCCGACGTGGATCGGGCGATCCGGATGTGGGAGCGGGCCTACGGCCGCGACAGCCGCGCGCTGGTCCGCGCGAGCGCGGGATCCCCGGTGGCCGCCGCCGAGGGTGTCCGCGCCGCGATCGACGGCAACGGGGCGCTCGTCCGCGAGGCGGACGCCCTGCCGCGCTGATCGATCGCGCGGCGCCCGCGTGGACCGCGCCGACCATCGCGCAAGATCGGCTCGATGCCCTGCGCGACCGCCGGTGCCGGCGGGGGCAGATCGCCTCGCAAGCGGTGGAATGATCGCGATCCGCCGCGCGCGGCCGCGTGGCATCCCGGTTGCTGAACCCGGCGGCGGACCAGCGAAGGGAGCCGGATGCAGCGACTCGCGACCTGTTTGATGATGCTCGCCCTCCTCGGTTGCGGCGGGGGCGATGATGACGACGACCCGGGAGACGTCTCTACCGACGACGGTGGCGACGACGGTGGCGACGACGGTGGCGACGACGGGGACGACGCCGGCGACGCGAGCGACGGCCCGGACGCGGCCTCCTGCGAGGGCAGCGTCGCCGGCGCGGTCGCCGGCGACTTCGCCATGTGCGCCGGCGTGGTCGTCCACTTTCCGGACGGCAGCGACGTGCTCGAGGGCCGGAGCGGCTGGCTGTTCACCCTGGTGGACATCCCCCTCATCGGCACGCTCGACCCGCCGCTCGACCAGATCGGCGTGACCGTGGAGCTGGCCGGCGAGCCGACCACCGGGACCTTCGCGCTCGACGACACGGTGCCGGGCGTCACGTCGGGGGTCGTGACGCTCGTCGACGAAACGTTCTACGGCGCCCTGGTCGACGTCACGCTGGTGGTGAGCGACCTGGTCGAGGTGACCGACGAAGTCATCGACGGCGAGCGGGTGGTCTCCTACGAGGTGTCGGGTCAGGTCGACATGGTCCTCGCCGGAGAGGGCGACGAGGACGTGACCGTGCAGGCGTCGTTCTGATCGACGTCAGCGGGGCGCTCCTCCCCGAGGAGCGCCGCCTGCCGCGCCGACCGATCGCGCGGCGACCCGGGCCAGCACCGGCACGTGATCCGAGGCGCCGCCGTCCAGCACCCAGGCCGCCTCCGCCTCGAGGCGCTCGTCGGTGAGGATGTGGTCGAGCTGCCATCGCACCATGCCCATGGGTGTCTGCCAGCGCCAGGCGTGGTGAAAGGCGATGCACGGGTAGACGCCGGACAGGCGCCCGCGGATGGCGTGCTCCCAGGACGGCACCAACCACATGCCAGCCGTTCATCGAGAGAAGCATGACACGCGCCCGTCGGCGACGACGGGACGCCGGATACAATCCGTGGCTCGTGCCTCGAGCGCACGAGTCTCCATGACGAACACCACGGTCCGGCGATCGCAGGGGCGGCGTTCCACACGGTGCGCGCTGCTGGTCGCCGCGGCGCTCGCCGCCGGCACCGCGCTGGAGACCGGGACCGCGTCGGCGGCGCCGGACCCGGACCCGGCCGCGAACGCGCCGACGACCCTCACCATCGCGCGGGTTTCCGGTCCGATCGAGATCGACGGCTCGCTCGGCGACGCCGCCTGGAAGGGGCTGACACCGATCGGGACCTGGTACGAGACCAACCCGGGCGACAACACGGTCCCCCCGGTCGGGAACATCGCGTACCTGGCCTACGACGACGAGTTCCTCTACGCCGGGTTCGAGCTCGCGGATCCGCGGCCGGACGACATCCGCGCGCCGCTCGCGGATCGCGACAATGTCCCCAGCAACACCGACTACGCCGGCATCATCATCGATCCGACCGGCACCGGCAAGACTGCCATTCTCCTCCTGGCCAACGCCCGAGGCGTCCAGTACGACGCGGTCAACGACGACACCAGCGGCACGGAGGACTCGTCACCGAACTTCTTCTGGGACTCGGTCGCGCGCATCCACGATCGGGGCTGGACCCTCGAGATGCGCGTCCCGTTCTCGTCGCTGCGCTATCCGCGGAGGGACGTGCAGACCTGGCGGATCATGCTGTATCGCAACCGGCCGCGCGATTTCCGCTACCAGTTCTTCACCACCCGGCATCCGCGCGGCGGCAACTGCTTCATCTGCCGGTCCAACGTGCTGGTCGGGCTCGAGCGCCTCCCCACCGGCGGCGGGATCGTGTTCGCGCCATACGCGACCGCGAGGTACGAGGCGACCCCGGAGGGAGAGCTCGGCTCGCCGCTCGAGCGCTCGTTCGAGGCGGCGGCCGGCTTCGACGCCAAGTGGCGGCCGGACGCCAGCACGGTCATCGACGCGACGCTCAACCCGGACTTCTCGCAGATCGAGTCGGACGTGGCCCTCATCGCAGCGAACGAGCGCTTCGCCCTGTTCTTTCCGGAGCAGCGGCCCTTCTTCCTCGAGGGGCTCGAGCTGCTCCAGACCCCGCTCCAGGTGGTCTACACCCGGACGATGACCGATCCACAGTGGGGCGCGCGCGCCACCGGCCGCGCCGGTGGGCTCGCCTACACCGGGCTGGTCGTCCAGGACGAGGGCGGCGGCAGGGTGGTCATCCCGCGCCCGAACTCGTCCGACCTGGTCGACCAGGACTTCCGGTCCTGGGCCGGCATCGGCCGGATGCGCTACGACCTGGGTGAGTCCTTTGCCGGCGTGCTGGCGACCAGCCGCGAGATCGACGGCGGCGGACACAACCGGGTGGTCGGGCCGGACTTCGAGTGGCGGCCGGGAGACGGGGACAGCGTGACGGGACAGCTGCTGCTGGGGTGGACGCGGACCCCCGAGCGGCCGGAGCTGTCCGAGGAGTGGGACGGCCGCGCGCAGAGGGGATACGCGGGGCGCGCGCAGTGGCGACACAGCTCGACGCGGATCGACTGGCTCACCATCTACCGGGAGGTGTCCGGGGACTTCCGGGCCGACAACGGCTACATCCCGCAGGCCGGATTCCGCGAGGGCTACGGCGAGGCCGGCTACACGTTTCGCCCCGAGACCGGATTGCTCCGCCGGGTGCGGCCGTTCGCCATCTACGATCAGCACGTCGATCTCGACGAGAACCTCCTCCTCCAGCAGGTGTCGGCCGGCGCCGGGATGGACGCGCTGTGGAGCTCGCAGGTGCAGCTGTCGTATTCCCACGATCGCATCCTGGCCGGCACCGAGGTGCTGCCGCGGCAGCAGCTGGTCTACTCGGTGAGCGTGAGCCCGTCGATGACGTTCTCCCAGATCGAGCTGTCCGGGTCTGCCGGTCAGCAGATCGACTTCGAGAACGCACGCACCGGGACCGGCGCCGACATCGCCGTCGCCCTGACCGTGCGGCCGACGCCGCACCTGGAGCTCATCCTGAACGAGAGCCTGCGCTGGCTCGACGTCAGGTCGGACGGCGAGAAGCAGCGGCTGTTCACCGCCCGGGTGGATCGCCTCCGCGCCACCTACAGCTTCAGCGCGCGGATGTTCATCCGCGCCATCGGGCAGTACGAGGTCACCCGGCGGGACCCCGATCTGTACCTGGAGGATGTGGCCCGCAAGGAGGCGACCTTCAGCGCCTCCGCGCTCTTCGCCTTCAAGCTCGACTGGCAGTCCGTGCTCTTCCTCGGCTACGGTGACAACCAGGCCTTCTCGGACATGACGCGCTCGCTCGAGCCGGAGGTGCGCCAGCTCTTCCTCAAGTTCTCGTACGCCTTTCAGCGATGAGCTCGTCACGGACATACCTCTGCGTGCTCCTCGTGGCCGCGTGTGGCGGAGCGCGTGCCCCGGCCGACCCGGCGCGCGAACGACCGGTCGCGGCCGCCTCGCCTGCCGCCTTCGAGCTGGTCGAGTCGTTTCCGGTCGAGACCGGGCTCGATCACCCGGACATCCCGGATGCCGCGGACGTCTGGGTGGCGATGATCGACGGGGCGCGAGAGCGGATCGACCTCGCCCAGTTCTACGCCAGCAACCGCGCCGGTAGCAGGCTGGAGCCGGTCGTGCGCTCGCTCGAGCGCGCGGCCGACCGCGGCGTGGCGGTGAGGTTCCTGGCCGAGTCGAAGTTCGTCTCGACCTACCCGGACACCCTCGATCGGCTGGCCCATCGCGCGAGGGTCGAGGTCCGCAGCTACGAGGGCGCGGCGCTGGTCGGCGGCGTGCTGCACGCGAAGTACTTCCTGGTCGACGGCCGCGAGGCGTTCCTGGGCAGTCAGAACTTCGACTGGCGGTCGCTGACCCACATCCAGGAGCTGGGGCTCCGGGTCCGCGATCCAGGCGTCGTGCGCGCGCTCGGCGACGTGTTCGCGACCGACTGGGCGCTGGCCGGCAACGCCCCGCGTGAGTTTCGCGCCTCGCCGCCGGCCGGCGGCTACCGGGTCGGCCCCGGAGTCGCCGCGGTGTTCAGCCCGCGCGGCTGGCTGCCGGACGAGGCGATGTGGGATCTGCCTCGCATCGTCGAGCTCATCGACGGCGCGCGGCGCACGGTGCGGGTCCAGCTCCTCACCTATCGCCCCGACGTGCCGGAGCTCGAGGCGGCCCTGCGCCGGGCGGCCTCGCGCGGCGTGAGCGTGCAGATCCTCGTGTCCGACTGGGCCAAGCGGACAAAGACGATCGCGGGCATCAAGGCGCTCCAGGGAGTGGACGGGATCGACGTCGCGTTCCTGGTGATCCCACCCTGGTCGGGAGGGTTCATTCCGTTCGCGCGGGTCGCCCACGCCAAGTACCTCGTGGTCGACGGCGAGCGGCTCTGGCTCGGCACCAGCAACTGGGAGCGCGACTACTTCCACGCCAGCCGCAACGTGGGCGTGGTGCTCGAGGACGCGCGGCTCGCCCGCCAGCTCGATGCCTTCTTTGTCGGCAACTGGCGAAGCCGGTATGCCGAGCCGGTGGACCCGGCGAAGCAGTACACGGCGCCACGCGTGAGCGACCAGGACTGACGCCCGGCGCCGGCGCGCAAACGCGGGAACGGATCCGGACCGCCGCGCTCTACCTCCGCAAGAGCGCCTCTGCGCTCGACCTGTCATCGAGGCGCTGGTGAAGGCCCCAAGGAGGAACGGCGATGAGCTCGTTGATCGCGCCCGTGAGCGGACCAGCATCGGTCTTTCACCTCAAGCGACAACTCTGGTGGCTCGCGCTCGGCGGTCTGGTCACGGCTGCCTGCAACTCGGCGCAGCCGCCGCAGCAGCAGCCGGCGCCGCCGCCATCGAACGCCACCGGCGCGCGGGATGGCGCCAGCCTGTGGGTCCAGGCCAGCCAGCGGCCCGATGTGGTCGACGCCGCCGCCAGGCTGGTCGCCGCCATCGCTCGCTCCACCGATGTGGTCGATCGCGTGAGCGACGGGCGCAAGGCCGGCCTGTCGGCCGCGCTCCTGCTCGGGCCTCTGGCCGAGGCCGACACGGTCGTCACCGGGAGGGTCACCGGAGTCCGGCGCGGCGGCGTCACCAGCGAGGGCGTGCGGCGGCCGATCACGGTCGTCTCGCTGTCGGTCACCGGCGTCGTGCGCGGCCAGCCACCGGCCGCGCTCGAGTACTGGACCTGGCGCGAGGGCTCGGCCGAGCCGACGGCTGGTGCGGAGGTCCTGGTCGGCCTGCGCTCTCGCCGGCCCGACGCCGAGACTCACATGCTGTGGAGCCCCGGCGCGCAGTTCGCGGTCCGGGGCGGG
>Ga0193753_10001366_pt1 | contig 20914 bp, 13 predicted proteins | sample H1c2metaG_FD_144925 | JGI IMG/M metagenome (GOLD analysis project Ga0193753, IMG submission 144925) | Soil microbial communities from a riparian zone of the East river system, Colorado, United States - H1c2 | ecosystem: Environmental > Terrestrial > Soil > Riparian zone | place: USA: East...
GGATTCTCTGAGGACACGCGGCTACGCGTTTCCGCTTCGCACCTCGACCGCGCTACTCGCAGTGCGCGTACCGCCCGACGGCGTCGACCCAGACAGCGAACGCGGTGAAACGGCGACGTGTATCTCGGAGATGCGAACGATGCTCGCCGATCGCTTGGATCCACATCCCGACGTGCAGATCGTGGTAGCGCAGAAGGTGAATGTCGTGCGGTGTCGCATAAACGCGTCCGGTGTGGAGATCGTCGGTGGACCATTGCTCGACGTAGCCGAGTGGACCGCGAACTATCGCGCTCGGGATTGAGGTGTTGTGTCCGACGCAACACGTGTTACCTGCGAGGCAACACAATCGCCGGACCAATCCCAAAACTCTGATTAGTTCTAACCAACCCAGACTAGTCAGACCGCGGCACGACAAGTGCATTAGTCGGTAACGCAGCTCGGAACGGTCCGCGCTGGGATGCTCTAGTAAAAAGCAAAGCTCGGGTGACCGAGTGACGCAAAGCCACGGGACTCAGTGAAGTCGGCCGGGCTGCCAGGAGTAGTTGTAGTGTCTAGCTTCGATCGCATGACGATCCTCACGTTGGCCGCAGGTTGCCTGCTGGCCGGTTGCGCTTCCGAAAGCGCGCTCGAGGACGACCCCGAGTTGAACGCCGTTCGCCAGGAAGCCGTGTCTTCCATCAACGGCCTGCCCACCATCAATGGTCTGCGCACGCTGAACGGGCTGATCAGCGTCAACGGTCTCACCACGACGAACGGTCTGCGCACCATGAACGGTCTGCGCACCATGAACGGTCTGCGCACCATGAATGGTCTGCGCACCATGAATGGTCTCGATGTCGACTGCACCAACAAGGTCGCCGGTAAGACATGCACCGGTGAGCCCGACGGTATCCTGAGCGACTCGAAGGGTTTGATGTCGACGGACGAGGGCATCGCGACGGCGAAATACCTGATCCGCTGCGCGCTCCCGAAGACCGATACGCTCCGCATCAAGGACTACACGGGCGGTCTCGTCTCGCTGACGGGTGAGCTCGGCCTCGCGCCGGAATGGAGAGACGGCCAGTGTGAAGGCCCGTGCCAGGAAAAGGTCAGCGCGTGCATGATGGCTTTCACGAACGGTGACGGCGCGCACGTCGACATCGAGCTCTCGGCGCCCTTCGTGCTCGGCACCTCGCACACGTACAAGTATCAAGAAGCCTCCTTCTACGGCAACGTCTTCCAAGACAAGCCGCAGGCGTTCTTCTGCATCGGCAAGGACTACGCGGAGAGCGGCATCCACATCAAGTTGCTCGAGACGCGCTCGTGCAAGGGCTACAACGAGAAGAACGGCTCGTGTCCGTACGTCGAAGCCGGTTACTGCGAGAGTGCCTTCTCGTGGAACCTCGCGGACCACACGATTTCGGGTGACAACAAGTGCAGCTACACCCGCGGTAGCGATACCGCGAAGAGCTGCAAAGACGGGTCGCTCGAGGGCCGGAGCGGCTCGACCAAGACCTGGAACTACCCCATCACGACCTTCCGCAAAGACAAGAAGTAACCACTAGCGACTGAGTCATTCGTCGCCTCCGCCGGCCGCGCAACCTTGCACGGCCGGCGGATTCGTTTTGTGGGTGAGCTGCTGCAACGTACGTGCGCGTAAGCCGCCATTGGCTGCAAGTGCAGCCCGCAGAGTTGGTCAACTGTGAGAACATCAATGGACGCGATGACGGGCGCGCCACTCGAAGCGACGGGAGCGATGATCGCGGGCCGCTACCGCGTCGAACAGACGCTAGGCCGCGGTGGCATGGCCGAGGTGTATCGCGTCTGGGATGAACGCTCCGGACGTCACGTCGCACTCAAGCGCTGCTGGTCGCGCGAGCCGCAGCGACTGCACCGTCACGCTGCTCTGCTCGAGCACGAGTACCACACGCTCGCTCAGCTCGCGCACCCGCACATCATCGAAGTATTCGACTACGGCCTCGATCAGAGCGGGCCGTACTACACCATGGAGTTGCTCGAGGGCGACGACCTCGGCAGCGTCGAACGGCTCGGGTGGAAAGACGCGTGCTCGGTTCTGCGCGACATTGCGAGCTCGCTCGCGATCCTGCACTCGCGTGGGTTGATCCATCGCGACGTCGCGCTGCGCAACATTCACCGCCAAGCGAACGGCCGCGCGAAACTGTTCGACTTCGGTGCGATGACGTCGATGGGCGTCGGCAAAGACCTCGTCGGCACGCCTCCGTTCATGGCGCCGGAGGTGTTGCAGCTGCAAGCGCTGGACGCACGTGTGGATCTCTACGCGCTCGGTGCGGTGGGCTATCGCTTGTTGACCGGCCGGCATGCGTTTGCTGCGCGACGCGCCGCCGATCTCCGCGACGTCTGGCGTTCCAAACCACAAGCACCGGCGACCGTCGACCCGGGCATACCCGTCGAGTTGAGTCGGCTGATCCTGCGCATGTTGTCGCTCGATCGCGCGGGGCGGCCGCAGAACGCAGCCGAGGTGATCGAGACGCTCACCACGATCGCCGATCTGCCGCGCGAGGACGTCGCGGAGATCTCGCGCGCCTATCTCACGACACCGACACTGGTCGGGCGCGATGCGGCGCTGCTCGAGGTGCGGCGGCGGATGCTGTCACTCGTCCGCGGCGATGGTGGCGTGTTGCTCGTCGAAGGCGGCGCCGGAGCCGGTCGTTCGCGTTTGCTCGACGCGTGCGCGCTCGAGGCGAAGCTGCTCGCGGTCCTGGTCGTGCGGGCGGATCTACGCGACGCGACACGGGACTGGGGCGTCGCCCGCGCGATCGGGACACAACTGCTCGAGATGTTTCCCGGCCACGCGATCGAGGCCGCGCGCCTGTCGCGCGACGTGATCAGTCACGTCGTCGAGGATCTGCAGACCGATGAGTATCAGACTGCGACGGCGTACGAGCCGGAACGCAGCTTGGTGATTCGCGAGCTGCGCGACTGGATCCTGTCGTTCACGAAGCTGCAGCGGCTCATGCTCGTCGTCGACGACGCGGCCCAGATTGATGGTCCTTCGGCCGCACTGCTGTCCGCGCTCGCAAACAAAGTCGAACGCAATGCGCTCATGCTCGCCGTCGCGGTCGAGCGAGACACGGAGCATGCTGCGAGCGCACCGCTTCGGTTGTTGCGCGATATCGCGACTCCGATCGAGCTCGAAGACATGTTGCCGCACGACACGGAAGGCTTGTTCCGCTCGCTCTTCGGAGAGGCGCCGAACGTGGACACCTGCGCGGCTCGCGTGCACGGCCTTTCGAACGGAAACCCGCGCACGACCATCGCGCTCGCCCAACACCTGGTCGATACGGGCCGCGCACAATACGAAAGTGGCAGCTGGGTTCTGCCGCGCATACTCGATGAAGCGGACTTGCCGCAGACGCTAGCGGCCTCGCTCACCGCGCGGATGCAGAAGCTGAGCCCCGACGCCCGCGAGCTCGCGGGTGCACTCGCGTTGGCCGACGGCTCGGCGCTGCCGTTCACTTCGTATCCGGCGTTGACCACACATCGCGACAGCAAGCGCACGTTCCGCGCGCTCGATGAGCTCGTCGCGGTCCGCATCCTGAGCGCCGACGTGGAACGCTACTCGTTCGTGCAGCGCGGCTTCATCGCCGTGCTCGAAGACTCGATGCCGAAGGCACAGCGCAAGCACGCGCACTTCCGCATCGCGCGCGAGCTCACCGCCGTCCACGGCGACCCGTTGCGGCGCGCCGAGCATCTGTTGGCTGCAGGCTCCGACGCACAAGCGATCGAGCTGCTCTGCAAGCTCGATCTCGCGGTTCATCTACCGCCGGTAGCGCTGCTCGAGCTCGCGGTCGAACGCGCGCAAGGATTGGGCCTGCCCGCTGCGATCGTGCATCGCCTGCGGATGACGTTGATCATCAATGCTCCCTTCGCGATGGACTCGGAGAGCTTGCGCCGCGTGATTCCGGTGGTGTTGCGCCAACTCGAGCGCGACAGCGGCCTCGCACGTTATCACGAGCTGGAACACGTGCCTGCGAGCGAGCGGCTCGCCCAGGCGTTCGCGCTGACGCAGCAGGCGTATCTCGCGACGCCGGAACACGACCGGGTGCACTCCGTCATCGAGGCGATCCGCGAGCTCGCGCACTTGTGCGGCGCAGTCGTGTCGATGGGCATGGCCACGTTCGATTTCGAGTTGGTCGAGTCGTTCCCGTCGCTCGAACCGTTGTTCCCGCTCTCGCCGGCCTTGGCGATCGTCGCGATGATCTCCGAAGCGGCGAAGTACTGGATGGGCGGTCGCCTCGTACGAGCGCGCGGGATCTACGAGCACGTCCTCGCGCGGATCGCTGAACCGGATCGCGCCGGATTCGACGAGGCGCAATACAACCGTGTTCGCTACGGCATCGAACACGTGCTCGGCATGTTGGACGCGCGTTGGGGTGCGGAGGCGGCCGAAGATCGAGCGAGCCTGCTCGAAGAGCGCAGCGAGATGCGCGTCAACGCCTGGCGCATTCGTGCGTTGATGCAGGTCGCGCGGGGCAACGCGCTGGAAGGCCGGCGCTGCTCGCGTCGCGCGGAGCTGCTCGAAACGCAACATGGGCCGAAAGAACGCTACGGCGGCTCGACCGTCGGCGTCATGACGATCGTGTACGCGCGCATCCGGGACGCGACCGGCGTCAAGAGTCAGCTGCAGCCGTTGGCTGCGCTGGCGGCGAAACACCCTGGCTGGCGTCCTACGCTCGCGCTCGGTCGCGCGAGCTACACCTGGTTGCTTGGCGATCTGCCGGGCGCACTCGCCCACATCGAGCAAGCGCTCGAGGTGGGCTTGCCGGGACGCTGGTCCTTCTTCGGTGTCGCCGCCGGCGTTCGGGTTCGCCTGCTGAATCAACTCGGCAGGAACGACGAAGCACTCACGTTGGCGCGCACGTACCTGAAGTTATGCCAAGAGCAAGAGCTCGAGTCGAGCGTGCTTCTGATGGACACGGCGCTCGTGTTTTCGAGCCTCGGCGAGCACGAGGAAGCGCAGCAACAGCTGGAAATCCTGTTCCGGCAGGCCGAAGCCGGCAAAGCCAAAGGGCTCGCGATGGGTTCGGTGTACGAGGTCGCTGCGTGGCTCGCGCTCGGGCGCCGGGATATGGCGGCGTTCGAATCGTTCCGTCAGGCGTGCACCCGCGATTACGAGCTCTCCCGAAACCCGGCGTTGGGCGCGCGGATCGCAGCTTTGATCGATGAAGCGCGCGAACTCGGCATGTACGCGAGCGACACTCTGCTGCCGCTTCCGCCCTCGATCCTACCGGCCGCCGAAAACACCGAATTCGATACGATTCACAGCCGGATCGTGGAGTGCCTCGATGCGGCCGACCGCGCGCGTTGCTCGCTCACGTTACTCTTGCAGTCCACGCCGAGCTGCACCGGTTACCTCTACGCGACGAGTCCCGAACGAACGCTGAAGCTGTTGGCTGCGCTGCCCGATCCACCGGCCGATCCGGGGCTCCAGCCGTGGGTCGAGCGTTGCGCGAAGAGTTGGACGGATCGACGCGACCTGGACGACGTCACAGTCGCTGAAAGTGGACCTGCCGACGAGACGATCAGCTCCGACGTGGGCACGCTCGAGGAGGTCTCGGTCCACTACGTCGATACCGACTTTCGGCCTTACACCGCAATGCCACTGTGGGACGCCCAAGGAGGCGCCCGCAATCTCATCGCGGTGTTCGTGTTGGAAGTGCGGGCGAACGAGCGCGTGAACTTACCGAAGGCGTTGACCGCTGCAATCGCGCGCGAGCTGCTCGATCATGGCGACGCGTACGGCTGGCCCGAAGTTTGACGTCAGCGGAGCCCCGAACGCTCGGCCTCGTCGGCCGTATCGACATCGAACGCGCCGTCCGGCCAGTCGATCACGACGACGGTCGGATCGGTTCGCAGCAACGCGCCGGCGCCACGATCCCCGGCCAGCGTTTCTAGCCGCGAGTACCAATCCGGTGCGAAGACCGCTGGGATCCCACACGTTCCCCCGTAGCCCGACGCCACCGTCGCACCCTGACGTTCGTGCATCTCGCAGAGCGCGCGGACGTGCGCCGAGGTCAGCCGTGGCTGATCGCACACCGCGAGGAGCAGTGCGTCGAGCTGGTGCGCACGGGCCCACGACGTCGCGACGCGGATCGATGCGGCGATGCCTTCCGCCCACGCCGGGTTGTCGAGCAGGTCGCAGCCGTTCGTGGCAATCGCGGACTCGACCTGCTCCGCGTTGGAGCCGAGCACGACCGCGCAACGCGTGAGCTCCGCCGCTTGCAGCTGCGCGAGCACGTGCCGGACGAGCGGCTGACCATCGATCGACAGCAACTGCTTCGGGCGGCCGAGTCGCGTCGAGCCACCCGCAGCCAAAAGTGCGCATCCAATGCGAGTTCGACTCACGAAGTGCTGAGTTCCAGCGCCAGCGCCGCACTCGGCGCGGGCGCGTCCGCAGCAAGGGCGGCGCGCCGATGGATCGAACCGGGCTGCGTTCGCAACCCCGAAACTTCGGACTGCGTCAACGCGGCTTGGGCTTCGGCGACGATCGCGAGCGCGATCTCCGCCGGCGTCTGCGCGCCGAGCTGCAGACCGACCGGCGCGTAGACGCGCGCGAGCGAGGCTTGATCCGCGATCACACCCGCCGCGCGGCAGTCCGCGAGCATTTGTTCGGTTCGCGCGCGCGGGCCGAGCACACCGACGTAGCGCGAACTCGACGGCAATAGAGCCGCCAGCGACGCGCGATCCTGCTCGAGGTGATGGCCCATCACGACCGCGACCGAACGCACGCTCCGCGAGAGGCGCGCGATCGCGTCTTCCAGGCTGCCGGTCAAATAGTGATCCGCAACGCGCAAACGTTCACGCGCCGCCGTCCGCGGCAATGCATCCCAGACGCTCACACTCCAGCCGAGGTTCTTCGCGAGCGTGACGAGCGGCAACACGTCGTGACCGCTTCCGAACACGAACAAGTGCGGAGGCGGCACGATGCACTCGACCAAGACCTCTACTTCACCGTCGGCACTCGCGCGCTGCGCGATGTAGGGCTGCGAGCACGTCGCAAGTGCGGCTTGCGCCTCGTCTGCGAGCCCGGCGCGCACGAACGCACTCTCGTGGGTAGCGTGCGTGCCCTGGAGTTCGCCGCCGTACGCGACGAGCCGCGCGCCAACCGGGAGGTCTCGCCGAGTCGAGCGAAACACCGTGACGACGGCCGCCGTGCGCTCTTCGCGAATGCAGCGGTCGGCGGCAACGAACACGTCGGCCTGCGACGCTGCGCCCGGCAGGTGCTGTTCGAGCAACACGTCGACGATGCCTTGGCAGCCGGAGCCGCTACGCTCGTCGAGCGAGTCTTCGGCTTCGTCGTACGTGACGAGCAGCACGCGCTCGCTCCGGGTTCGCCAGAAGCCCTTCGTCATCACGTCGCGCTCGAGACAACCGCCGCTGATCGACCCCGCAAGCCATTCATCCTGGCTTGCGAGCATGCGCGCACCCGAACGCCGATACCCCGACCCGCGCACGCGCATGACCGTGGCACTCAAGAACGGTTCCTGCTTTTCGCGCAGCTGGCGCGCGGCTTCCACCAGGGCACGGAGCTCGCTCATGCGTACACCTCAGCAGTGGTAATCCCGCGCGACAAGGGTTCAAACCTTGGCTTTGAACGTATGTCGCACGAACGGTAGCCGGCGAACGCGCTCACCCGTCAGCTGATAGATGGCGTTGGCCACGGCCGGTGCGAGGGGCGGGACGCCAGGTTCACCGACGCCGGTCGGTTCCGCATGGCTCGGCACGATGTAGACCTCGACCTTCGGCATCTCATCGATGCGCAAGACGCGATAGTCGTGGAAGTTCGTCTGTTTCACGACGCCTTGCTCGATCGTGAGCTCGCTGTACATCGCGGCGGAGAGGGCAAACCCGACGCCACCTTCCATTTGCGCCCGCACGACGTCCGGGTTGATCGCGGTCCCGCAGTCGACACCGACGACGACCCGATGCACGCGAGGCCGGCCGTTCGGCAGGATCGACACTTCCGCGACCTGCGCGACGACGCTCTCGAACGACTCGTGCACGGCTACACCGCGCGCCATGCCTGCGGCCAATGGCTTCCCCCAGCCTGCCTTGTCGACTGCGAGCTTGAGCGCAGCCGTGTGCCGCGGCTTGTCCTTCAGCAGCGACAGCCGAAACTCGACCGGGTCTTTGCCGGCGAGCGTGGCGAGCTCATCCAGCATCGTCTCCATGACGTAACCGGTATGGGTGTTACCGACCGAGCGCCACCAAAGCGGCCGAATCGGCTGCTCCGGCGACTGCAGATCCACGGACATGTTCGGGATCGAATACGGCGTGGGCCACACGCCTTCGACCGACGTCGGATCGACGCCGCCCTTGATCATGCCGGCTTGTGGGCCGCCCGCCATGATCGACTGCCCGACGATCCGGTGCTGCCAGCCCACGATCGCACCTGAGGCATCGATGCCCGCCTTCGTGGCGTGCACGAACATCGGCCGATACTGGCCGGCGTGCAGATCGCTCTCGCGTGTCGCTTGCACGCGCACGGGCGCCTTGCCGTTGATCGCCTTCGCGACGTTCACGGCCTCGACGACGAAGTCCGCTTGGTAGTTCGCCCGCCGCCCGAAGCTGCCGCCGGAGATCAGCGTATTCAGCTTCACCTTCTCCATCGGCAAGCCTGCCGCCTTGGCAGCGTTCATGTGATCGAGCGTCTGGACCTGATGCCCCGACCAGGTCTCGAGCTGCCCATCGTGCAGCCACGCGACGCAGTTCATCGGCTCCATCGTGGCGTGGGCGAGAAATGGAAACTCGTACACGGCTTCGACCGTCTTCGCCGCCTTTGCGAGCTGCGGACCGGTTTGATCACTGCGAGTCGCCGGATTGCCGGGCTTCGCGGCGAGCTTGCGGTAGTCCTGCAACATCTTCTCGCTCGAGAGCTTTTGCGACGCCGAGGTGTCCCAGTTCGCTTTCACCGCATCGCGACCGCGCAGCGCAGCCCACATCGACGTTGCGACGACTGCGACGCCTTCCGGAATCTCGACGACGTCGGTCACGCCCGGCACTTGTTTTGCTACGGTCGCATCGAAGTTCTTCAACTTTGCAGCGAAGGCCGGTGGATGCAGCACCACCGCGGTCAGCAACCCCGGCAGCTTCACGTCGGCCGTGTAGATCGCGGTGCCGTTCGTCTTCGCCAGTGAATCGAGACGACGGGTTTGATCCTTGCCGATCAGCGTGAACTTCGAAGGATCCTTCAGCTTCACGTCCTTCGGCACCGGCAGCTTCGCAGCTGCGAGCGCCATCCCTCCGAACGTTGCACGCTTACCGGACTTGTGCGTGAGGACGTTCTTCGAGACGCCGATCTCCGCCGCAGGGACACTCCAGGCTTGCGCGGCCGCGGCCACGAGTAGGGCGCGCGCAGTTGCACCAGCGTGCCGCATCTGTTCGTAGCCGGCGCGCATCGCGCTCGAACCACCGGTCCCTTGCACCGGACCCCAGGCGAGGTTGTTGTAGAGCTGCGGATTCGAAGGCGCGTACTCCGCGCGCACGCGCGCCCAGTCGGCGTCGAGCTCTTCGGCGACGAGCGTTGCGATGCCGGTAGTCGTGCCCTGCCCCATCTCGTGGTGCTTCACGATCACGACGACCCAGTTGTCCGGCGTGATGCGAATGAACGCGTTCGGCTCGAACGCGGGGCCGGCGGCAGCGCCGCTCTCAGCGGCATGCGCCTTGCGACCGAGCGGGAGCTGAACCGAGATCAGCAAGCCGGCCGCAGAGGCCGTCTTCAGAAACGCACGGCGATTGACGCGCAGCGAGTCGTCGTCTTCCAGTAGTTGTTCGCGTTGGTCGCGAGGCTGACCGGCATCGGGTGGCATGATCAACCTCCCAACGCCTTCGAGGCTTCTTTGACCGCAGCGCGAATTCGCTGGTAGGTCGCGCAGCGGCAGATGTTGCCGGTCAGCGCATGATCCACATCGGTGTCCGATGGCTTCGGATTCTGTTCGAGCAGCGCGACCGCCGTCATGATCTGACCGGACTGACAGTAACCGCACTGCACGACATCGAGCTTGACCCACGCGCCCTGCACGGCCTTCGCCGTTTTCGACTTCAAGCCTTCGATGGTCGTGACTTTTTTGCCGACGACAGCTTTGATCGGCGTCGAGCATGCCCGCCGAGGCTCACCGTCCACATGGACGGTACAGGCGCCGCATTGTGCAATGCCGCAGCCATATTTCGTGCCCGTCAGGCCCAGGTTATCTCGCAGAACCCATAACAATGGCGTCTCGGGCTCAGCGTCCACCTCGTGCGGAGTGCCGTTCACGTCGAGTGCAAGCATGAGCTTCTCCCAATGTTGTGAGTGCTGACTGCTGAAAAGACGCGCGCCCACGGCGTCAATCAGTTCACGACGACGATAGTACTGTGTACAACTGCCATTACGCCAGTCCGGAACTACATACACACTGGGCAATCATCCAAGACCACAAGGGCAGGGCAGGATGGGCACGAAACAAAGCGTGAACGAGTCCGGGGCATCGAAATCATGGAAGCTGGTGGGCGTTGCGCTCACAGCCTTAGTGCTGGGCGGAGCGGCAGCAGTTGCAACGCACGCGCTCGCAGCACCGAAAAAAGACGGCGGTTTGCGCACCGCGGCATCGTTCGCAAAGATTGCGAAACCTGCGGAGCGCTCGCGCGCGATGTTCACGGAGGCCGGCAAAGTCATCATGAACGCGCGTTGCGTGAACTGCCATCCGGCCGGCGACACACCGTCACAAGGCGATTCGCGCGAGCCGCACTTGCCTGCAGTCGTCCGCGGCAAAGACGGTCACGGCGCTGTCGGTCTGCGCTGCAACACCTGTCATCAGGCGGAGAACTACGAGGCTTCGCGCGTGCCGGGTCATCCGCTCTGGGGCGTCGCTCCGATCGAGATGGCGTGGCAGGGCCTCACGCTGGGTCAGATCTGCGAGCAAATCAAAGATCCGAAGCGCAACGGCGGGAAAAGCCTCACGCAGATCCACGAGCACATGGCGCACGATACGCTCGTCGGTTGGGCGTGGAATCCCGGCAGCACCCGCAAGCCAGTGCCGGGGACTCAAGCGCAATTCGGCGAGCTCATCGCGGGTTGGATCGATAGCGGCGCCGAGTGTCCGACGCCCTAGTGCTGCACTGGTGAATCAAGCGGGTTTGTAAGGTCCTTTGACTTCGCCCCAGCCCCACGCGGGCATGGGCGCTTCTTCTACGACCGCGGCGCCCGGCTGCGAGTTGATGACAGCGAGTCGCGAGCCCCATTCGAGATACCCGACGAGCGCCGATCGAAACTCGGGATCGTCGGGTAAGCCCACGTCGTCTGCAGTCTGGAGCAGCAACTGCATCCAGTGATTGCGCAGGTCGTGATCGAGGTTTCGGTGGAGGTGCTTGCGGATCATCGCCGGATGACCGCCGTGCGCCTCGGTGTACTTCTTCGGACCGCCCAGCACTTCGCCGACGAACGCAGCTACGTGCTCGGCGTGCTGCGGATCCATCTCTGCAAAGACGGGTCCGAGCAACGGATCGCCGGCCACACGCGAGTAGAACTCTTTGAACCAGCGTACGAGCGCAGCTTCACCGCCGGCCCAGTCGTAGAGTGTTGGTACCGGCGGTTCCACCGCGTAGATCTGCGCGCTGATCGCTGCAGTCGTCAACCAGCCGCAGACCTATTCTTTTGGGTAGGGCGACTGTCAGTTGCACGCACCCATGACTAGCGACTTGGGCCGCACCGAGGTGTTCTCGATGCTCGCGGGCAAACTGACGGAGACCTCTTTGCCCCAGCCACGCAGCGTGTCGAACGAGAACGTGGTCGCCATGTCGAACTCGCCGCAGTCACTGTTCCAGTCGGTGTTCGGGTCGTTGTCGCCCCAAGACCAGGCGAGCCAGCCGATGTCGTTCTTGTCCGCTTCGGTGATCAGCGCCGTGTAGTCGAGCGCAGCGCCGCAACCGGGCGGCGTCTTGTGCGCGAACTCGCCGACTATGAACGTCAACTTCTTCGCCGCGGCATCGGTGTACACTTTGGCGTAACCCGCAGCGTTCATGCGATCGTAGAGGTGTGCCGAAAAGATCAGGTTGTGATCAGGATCGGCTTCGACGAGGGCCGGGCCTTGCGAGAGCAAGACGTTGTAGTCGCGACCGCAGTTACCACCGTCGATCATCAGTGGCACGTGAATGCCGGCGGAGCGCATCTGCTGCACGACCGAGCTGTACTTCGACTTGAACTCGTTCGCGTTCGGCGGGCTCGTCTCGTTCGCGATGTTGATGATCAAGTGGCTCTGGTACTTCTGGATCAAGCTGACGGCTTGCGCGCTCGTCCAAAAGCTGACGATCGGATCGAGGTTCCATTTGCACGTCGAGTCGTGCAGCTCGAGGATCGGCACCATTCCGTTCTTGATCGAGGCCGCGATCGCCGTCTCGGCTTCCGCGATCTTCACGTTGACTTGCCAGAACAAGCGAACTGCGTTTGCGCCCGTCTTCGCGATCTCGGGCAACGCTTTGCCTTCGCGATCGACGTACGCAGTCGGGTGATTGATCCCGCGCAGCACGACCTTCTCGCCGCACGAATCGAAGAGCGTGCCATCGGTGGCTTTCCAGGTGTCTCCCGGTTTGGCCGTTACCGGAGCGGCACTTCCGCTCATGCCCGCCGTGCCCTCGGCACTGCCCGCTGCAGACCTGCCACCGTTCCCCATCGAAGTCGGGGCGCTGGCGTTGCTGCCCGCAGCACTACCCGCGGTGGGGCCGCTCCCTGCAGCGCCAATCGCGTTGCTTCCTGCAACGGGGGCCGCGGTACTCCCAGCCGTGGGACGGCCAGCTTCGCCGCCGTTGGCTGCAGTGCCCGAAGCGCCTGCGGCGCCCGAACCTTCAGGTCCAATCTCGCCTTTCGGCATGCAGCCACCAGCTGCAAGACAAACGGCTGCCAGACAAACCAGCTGCTGACTACGCAGCCACGTTGCTTCGTGCATCCAATTCTCCGAGCTTGCAGAGCGTACTGCTCTGCAGGTTAGAGCCCGCGATACGGGCTTCATGTGTAGTCACTATCGCCGTCACGCCTACAATCCAGACTTGGGCGCGAACAGCGTGAGCTCCGGGATATCCGATCTCCGGACCTCAGTCCAGACTGCTCGGCGATCGTGACAAAACCCTGAGTATATTCCGTCAGGGTCTTTCAGATCTGAAACTTTCAGATCTGAAAAACCCGAGAAATTCAGCCCAAACCGCGATGTCGAGTGGAGTCGGCAACTGAGACTGCCGCTGATGGCAGCAACGACCCCGAGCAACCCTATTGCATCGTCGCGGTCCGGCACCGACTGCGCGTGCACGTCTGCCCGGCCATACAAACCGTCGTGCAGTTCCCGCAGTGGTTCAGATCCTTCGTCGTGTCGAAGCACATGTCCGTGCAGAGCGTGAGACTTCCGCAATCGAGCACGCACTGCCCGCGCGTGCATTTGTCGCCCGCTTCGCAAACCGTTCCACACGCGCCGCAGTTGTTGCCATCTTCCGCCACCGAAACGCACTTGTCTCCGCAACGCAACTGGCCGACACCGCAACCGCACTGCCCCGCAATACACTGCTCGTCCGCGGCGCACGCGTGACCGCAACTGCCGCAGTTCTTCGCATCGCGCGCGAGCTCGACACAAGCAGTGTCACAACGATCCATGCCTGATTCACACCGACACAAGCCGTCGTGACAGCTCAAACCCGCTTCGCAGACTTTGCCGCACGACCCGCAGTTCCCGGGATCACTCGAGAGTATCACGCAGGCGTCCGCGCAGCGGTTGAGCCCGGGCTGACAAAACGCACTCATCGTTTCTTCGTCGCCCTGCCCTTCGCCTTCGCCCTCGTAAGGCGAAGACGGCGGGTTACTCGTCATCTCGCTCGCAGAACCCGCAGCTTCGCTCGAGCTACCGGCGCGATGTGTAGCGGCGCCCCCACGGCCCGCGTTTGCGAGCGCGTTCGTTTGCCCCTCGTCGCGACTCGCGTTGTCGATTTGACCGGTGCAACCGACCGCCGCCGCCAGCAGCAGCGTAAACCACACGCGCGCGCCGCTTCCGGCTGCGTTCGTTCGAGCGCTCGTGGGTACTGCTGTCATCATGGAGAGTGAGCCCTTAGCCGCGAGTTGCGTTGATTCCCAGGTGCCCAGGTGCACCGGTGCACAGCCGAGCTCACGACAACAGTGGCATCGGCTCCTGCGGTGACACGGTAAGACGGAACCGCTTCAACGGATCGTTCGGGCCTCCGACTTCGCACAGTCCGATCGCGCGGCGCAGCGAGAGGTTCACGTGCGCGGGCGTCAGCTTGAACGCAGAGGGATCGCCCTCTTCGGCGACGATCGTTCGGTCGCCGGAGACCTTCACCGGCAGCGCGGTCATGCCGTTCCCGCCCGCGGCCGTAGTCGCACCGATCACGCGTGCGCCGCCGATCAGCGCCTCGATCGTGGGCCCGATGCCGATCGCCATCATGCTCGTGATCGGCCAGTGATCTTTGCCACCGCCGTCGTTATACGTCGTGCGACCGAAGTCCGAAGCGACGACGATCAACACACCGCGTGCAGTCAACGTCGGATCCGCCGCTGCAGTGTCGATGATGTAGTCGAGCCCGGTCAGCAACCGCTGCAGCGCCGGACGATGACCATTGTTCAAGTCGTCGTGGTTGTCGTGCGTGTCGAACCCGGCCGTCGACAGATGCCCGGCCGCAGTCGCGCCCGATCGCATCAACGCGAGCATGCCTGACGCTGCGTCCGCAAAACCGGCAGGCGCTCTCGTGTCGGACGCCGCTTGCAACACGTCGGCGATCTCGCGGAAGCGATCCTCGATCGCACCGCTGCGGAACTCGAGCAGCCGCGAAAACGCCTTGCTCGAACGCGGCAAACTCGTCGCCGAGATCAAACGTGCATCTCGCGCGCGTGTCGCATCGCGGATCAGCGTGTCGACCGCCTCCGGTTGAATCAAGTCGCGATTCGGGCTCGCGAGGTTTCGCAGCAAGCTGAGCGAACCACCGCGCGTGATCGGCACCAAACCGCCGGTCGACGCGAAGCCGCCCGACACGAACATGGCGAGCGGCAAATCTTTGCCCTGCAGACCCGCGACGAGTCCGCTCAACGTCGGCTGCCCATCGCGCGTCGAACCAGTAAAGGCGACGCGCGGCCCGACGTCGTGACTGACCGTCGCGTTGTCGACGCCGTTCCACACGAGCAAACGCTGGCCGTGTTTTTGGAAGAAGTCGGCCGGCGTGGCGCCGACGTTGTACTGCACGACGCCAGTCGTGACGTCGTACGGCGCGTAGCGGATCTGACCGACCTGCTTGATGTGCGCCGCGGTGAACGGCGTGAATGCCGCGTTGTCGGTCACCGGGTCGACTAAGAACGTCGGGTCCCAAGCGCCACTCGCTTGAACCGTGATGACGAGCGGCAGCTGGGCGCCGCATTCGAGGTCTGCTTTGCTCTTGGCGAGGTCGACCATGAAGGTCGCTGCCGTGCAGCCCGAGGCGATGAGGAAGCGTCTACGTGTGAATTCCATGGTCAACCTCTGCTCCTCATTGCAAGAAGAAGCGCCCGTCTGAGTACAGGTACGAGAGCACTGCGACCCACGGCCGAACGGTCGCATTCGCATCGGTATCGACGACTCGGTGCGCCTCGTTCGGATACGCGGCCATGTCGGCAGTGAAGCTGGTCGTCGCCTTGCATTTTGTCTGCCGCGCGGTGCTCTGATTGCCACCGCGATTCATGGTACCGGTCGTCGTCGTCAGCGCGTCGTGGCTCTGGCGCCACAACTGGTACGTCGCTTCGAGCTCGGGATCCCCATCTGCGAGATCCTCACCGAGCACGAGCTGATGCAGGCGCTTGATGTCCTGCCGAATCGCCGGTTCACCACCGGTCTCCGGCGTCGTCGCCAGATCGGACGCGCGGAACATCTTTCGCTGCGTCGGGTCGATGATCGAGAAGTCTTGCGGAACCGCAGCGCAGGCGAGCTCGTTCGCCATTCGCATCGCGATACGCACACCCATCGCATTCGGCTCGCGATAGCGCTGGGGCGTCGTGTCCCAGTCGGTACCGCCAAACATCAAACGATAGTCGCGAAAGCTGCGAAGCATGTCGCGCCCGGTCGGCGACATGCCGGACCGAAACGTGATGCCCGACGTCTGTTCGACTTTCCGCGCGAGCTGCTCGGGCGTAAGCATCGCACCCGGGCCGACGCCTGCGAGCGCGAGCGCGTCACGCGCGATCGTGTCGTCGGTCGTCGCACCCACTGCGCGGAAGAACGGCCCTTTGACGATCGCCTTCACGAGCGGCTTGAGGCGCAACCCAGCCGGACCTGAAAACTCGCGGCGCAACCGCTGCACCTCGAGCTGCTGCATGCGGAACGCGAGGTAACGAACTTGGTAGTCGACTGCGGTCATGTCGCTCGGCACAGTCAGCACGTCGGTGCCGATCAGATCGGCGAGAACCGGCGCGAGCACACCCAAACCGAACCGCTCGTGTTGTGCGACCTGCGTGCCGAGCCAGCGCAGTGGATCCGCACCCATCGGCATCTTCGTCCCGAGGAACTCAGGTTCGGGCAAGTGATCGGCGAGCTTCGTCTTCGTCGACGCGCGGAACTGGCCGCTCGAACCGAAGTTGCGGAAGTGCCCGGCGATCGGATCGATCGCCGCATGGCAGACCGTACACGCCGCATATTCTTGCGTCGCGAGTTCGAGGTCCGCGTCCGGCGGCAGCGTCGCAGTCGAAAAGTCCGACAGCTTCATCACCGGCACGCTCAAGAAGCGCTCGAGGATCAGCCGCGCACCGCGCGTGCGCTCTTGATTGCTGGTCGACGACGGGAAACGCACGAGCACGACCGGCATCGAGAGGATGCCCGCGTGCGGATAGGCTGCATCGCCGGTAATGCGAAGGCCGTTTTGCGGCGTCGGTTGCAGCTGGAACGGCTTGAACTCGGTCGCGTCGTTTGCCGGATCCTTGTCGAACATCGCGTCGCGCTGGGCCGGCGACATGCCGTACACCATCGCCGAGTACGGGTTCACCATCCCGTAGTTCGCAGTCACGAGCTCGGTCAGCGGCAAGTCGTTTTTCACGATGTACTTCACGAGCTCGAGCGGCTCGTGCGCGATCGCGTCGGTCGCGAGATCATTCACCAGGTCGCCGCAGTGCGTCGGATCGGTGTCGGTCGACGCGCAACACACGCTGGTGGTGGCGTCGCAGCAGCGATTTGTCCGATCGGCCGTGCACAACGGTTGAAAATACGTGCGCTGCGGGTAGTCGCGAAGTTGCGGGAAGAGGTCGTCGCCGCGGACGAGCGAGCTGTATGCGTCGGTCAGCAGCCAGTCGCTGAACATCTCTTGAGCGCGCGCGAGAAACGCGTCTGACTGCATCAGCTGATCGAGCTGCGCGTCCAGCATCTTCTCGTCGTTATTCAAGCCGGCGAGCTCTTCCGGCGTGGCGACCTCGCCCGCAAGCAAGAACTTGGCGCGTGCGTAGGTTTGCTTCGGCGTCGCCTGGGTCACACTCGCGAGCGCAACTTCAGCCTCGTCGGGGGGCGTCTCTTTGCACGTCGGCGGCTTCACGAGCTTGTCGACGAAGCTCGCCAGGAGCTTTGCCTCGGGGCCGTCCGGCGCGAGCACCTGACCGCCGACGTGTGCCGTCTGAGCGGTCGGCTTCGCGAGCAACAACGGAATCTGCGTCCCATTCACGTCGACCTTCGTGCCCGCGTAGCCTGTGAGCAGCGCTACGTTTTTGGCGGCGAAGTCGGGCTCACCTGGAAACGTCAGGCGCAACGCAACGCCGACTTGGCGCGCGAGACCGAACGAATTGTGGCAGCCGATGCAGCGCGAGAACACGCTGCCGTACATCTCCCAAGCAAACGATTGCTCGGGCGTGAAACACGCGTCCGTTTTAGTCGGTACAGTCGGGCCTGCCGCTGTCGGCTGCTGGCCGGGTTTAGTCGTTGTCGGATCGGACGGATCGTCCTTCCCGTTCTGCCCGTCTGGCGTCTGCGAAGGCGCGCGCGAGTCTCGACTGTCAGAGGGATCCCCGCCCTGACAACCCAAGCCCCCCAACACGACAGCAAACACTACGACTAGCCAGTTCCGAGACCTGTAGGCGGAGATTGGCATACGTGCATCCCTGGCTTGCACGGCATGGCCGCACAATATCGAATCCCTGGAGCGCCCCGCTCCAGGCGCTCGGGGCTTCCTGCCCGAGCGAGTTGGCTGTCGGAGGATAGGTGCTCTGAGCTGCGCACAGCGGTTCAACGAAGTAGTGCCTCGGCCCTGTTGGCAAGCGCCAACAGGGCCGCACTAGCTAGGGCGCGCCGTCCTGCACTCGCCTGAGCGCGCGATCAGAGCGACTCTAGATACGCCACGAGATCGTCGACCTGCACCGTCGTCAACTGCGCCGTCTTGCCGTGCGTGGTACCTCCGCACGCCGGATCGAAACGCTGCTGCAACGTCTTCGCGCAACCGGTATGCAACCACGGCGCGCGTAGACCGACTCCGACGAGCGACGGGACCTGCAATGCCAAACCCGTTCCGACATCGACAGTTTGGTTGTTGGTCAGTTTGGTCCCCTCGTGACACTTGCTGCACTCGGCTGCACCGACGAACAACTCGTGACCGCGGGCGACCGCCGGATCGCTTGCAGCTCGCAGCGGCGATGGCGCCTGAATCGAGAACATCCAGCGTGCGAGCGCATTCAAACGCTCCGGCGCCTGGTGCACTCCACCCATCCGACCGACGAACACGTTTTCCATCAGCTTGCCCAGATCGGTCATGTCACCGACCCAATGGAACGGTGCGGTCCCTTCGAGACCCACGCTGAGCGCTTGCGTCCGGCGCGGGCCCTGACCGGCAAAGACCCAGGTGTGACCGTCTTCGTCGCCTTCGAGGTGACAGGTTGCACACGCCACGCCCGCGCCAGCATCGCGGTGGAAGATCTCGTGACCGGTGTCGAGCATCGTCGGACCGCCGAGGTCGATTCGCACCGGCAGCGCACCGGTATCGGTGGCGATAGGCTGCGCGATCAGGATCGTCGCAGGCTCACGCGTCTGCACGATCAATCGCTCGTCGGTCAGGTACGCCACTGCAGTCGCTGGACCCGGCCCGCCCACGATGCTCGTCGGGCCGACGCATGGCGGCACGCCGGTAGGGGAATTCTGAGGCGTTTGCTCCGGAAAGGTATTGACCATGGCCTCGGGATTGAACCGCACGACGGCCATCACGGAGTTGGCCGCGTCGGTCGCAGGGGGCACCACGGGCGATGCAACGCCGCCGCCTGCCGGAATTGCGATCGGCAACGTGGCATCTCCGGAGGGCGAGAAACTGACCGTAGGTTGAAATGGATCGAGCGCGCCCGCGGTCGCGATCGCCATCTCGTGCGACTTCGGCGACCACGCGATGTCGACTGGCAGCGTGCCCATCGAAAGCATCATCGTTCGGATGACTCTTCCGCCCGAGTCGAACATCGTGACCGCAGTGCCCGAGACGCCCGTGCACGCGCCGGCTCCACCGTACGCACTTCCGCCGCCCGGCACCCCCTTGGAGTTCAAGCCGTTGGCGTCTTCCGCCGGGTCCAGCGTGATTTCGCCTTCGCGCGCGGTCTGGTGCAACATCACCGCCGTTCCATCGCTCTGGAACCGAACCCGACGTGCGCCGAGCGGATCGAGCGCATCGATACTCTGCGAGCCGTCGTTCTCCGGGAAGAACTGTCGAATGACCGCGGGCTGCGCGGTCGATTGAACGGCGCCGTTCAAATCGACTGACAGCAGCTCGGCGCTCTTGAACCGACTCACGAACACACCGTCGGCCCGCGGGAACACGTCGCGCAGGTCGGAGCCGATCGATTGGCGCGTGATCGAATCGGTGCCGGTCAGCGGAAGCGAGACGAGATCGCCGTTCTGACAAGCGACGAACAACCGCTGGTTCGTTGCACCGTACTCGATGCCGCGCGGAGCGGCGCAGACGGCGCGGCGTTCGAGCAGCTTGCCGAGTGCGATGTCGATGCTCACGACCGCACCGCCGCGACGCAATGCCACGTGGGCGCGACCTGCGGCGTCGATCGCGACGCGGCCTGGCTCATCACCGGCGTTGAGCGGAATCGTAGCGACGAGACGCTGTGCGCCAAGGTCGACGACCGAGATCCGATCGCGATCGGGGTCCGACGCCACTGCGTAGCGATCATCGGGCGTGACGGCGAGCGTGCCGCCGCTGATCGGCGGAACCTTGATGACGGTCGTAATGCCGCGCGTGTCCGTCGGTGTTTGCTTCACGATCCCAGTGCCGCCGGGGAACGGCGGCGCATCTGGACCGACCGGCAACCCTTCGTAGGGTTTCGCGATCGGCATTTGCGCGCCGATGCTCGGCACCGGCATCCCGGGCATTGCAGCTGGCGGCGGCAGGACACCCGGCGCGAGTGCACCGGCAGCTCCACCCGCCGCAGCGGGCGCGACGTTCTGCCCCGGTGGAAGGTTCACGCCGCGTGCAGCCATTGGCGGCAGCGCTCCATCTTCTGAACACGCCGCCAAACCCAATCCCGTGCTCAAACACAGGCTGCAGACTGCCCCGAACCAAGTCCGTTCGCCTCGCATGGTGCACTCCTCGTAGCGCCGGCATTCGCCCCACGATCCGTCGCACCGCAGCCGGCAGCTGCGCAGAGATAACCACGACTTCGGGTCGACTGCTAGTGCTGCACTCGCGACTAACAACGAACAATCGCAATGTCACGGTTGGCACAAGTCGGCACAAACATTCGACGAATGACAAAACTGAAGTAAGAACGACATACGAAAGTCATGCGCTCACTTCAGATCATGCCGGGCAGCGTCGCGCTTGCTTCCGTTCTCATCTGGCTGGGTTGCTCGAACGGCGGCCCCAAAGAATCGCCGATGGTTACGGTGCAGGTGCCGGCCGGTGGCTCCCAAGGTTCGAATACTGCGGGCACCGCGCCGCC
>Ga0193753_10001367_pt1 | contig 20907 bp, 20 predicted proteins | sample H1c2metaG_FD_144925 | JGI IMG/M metagenome (GOLD analysis project Ga0193753, IMG submission 144925) | Soil microbial communities from a riparian zone of the East river system, Colorado, United States - H1c2 | ecosystem: Environmental > Terrestrial > Soil > Riparian zone | place: USA: East...
CGAGGCGTACACACCGGCGCCGATGCGCGTGCGCGGCCACTACGCGCTGCCGCTGATGTGGGGCGACGCCGTCATCGGCTGGGGCAATCTCTCGGCAGGCAGTGGACGGCTCGTCCCGCAGTTCGGTTACGTGAGCGGCCGCGCGCCGAAGACGCCGGCCTTCCGACTGGCACTCGACGCCGAGCTCGCTCGCATCGAAGCGTTTCTCGGCCTGGTCAGCGCCCCTTGAACGCCTTCTTCAGCTTCGCGATGTCGAACTTGACCTGCTTCTGCATCTCCGTGGCGACCCGCGCCGCCTTCTTCTTGTCACGATCGCCCATCATCTCCATGAGCGCAATCGGCACGATCTGCCACCGCACGCCGAACTTGTCGTGGATCCAGCCGCAGACCACTTCCTTGCCGCCGTTCTTCAGAATGGCATTCCAATAGCGATCGACCTCCGCCTGCGTGCGGCAATACACACCGAACGAAATGGCGTCGTTGAAGGCGTGGTGTTCTCCGGCGCTCATCGCGAAGAACGGTTGACCGAACAGACGGAATTCGACGCAGTTCACGCCGGGGCCTTTGCCTTCGGAGGCGAGCTTCCACACACGGTTGATGCGCGACTTCGGGAAAATCTTCACGTAGAACCTGGCGGCTTGCTCGGCCTCCTTGACGTACCAGAGGTGCGGGACGATTCCGGTCGATGCGCGTGCGGGCATGCTCGTACTCCTTGGGCGTTTTGGATTCTACCTACGCGCCTACACGCAGGCGTGAGAAGTTCCTGCATCCCGACTTCCGCGATCCGAGCACTTTCGGGACAACATCCTTCCTGAAGGTTCGTCATGACAACCACTACCGATGCCGGCGCCGTTTCCTGGGGTGCGGTCATCGCCGGCGCCGTCGGCGCCGCGGCGCTGTCGCTCGTACTCATTCTCCTCGGCACGGGCCTGGGGCTGGCGGTCGTTTCTCCCTGGGCCAGCGAGGGCATTTCCGGTACCACGGCGAGCGTTTCCACCATCGTCTGGGTCACCGTCGTGCAACTCCTCGCGTCGGTGTTAGGCGGATATCTCGCCGGCCGGTTGCGCACTCGCTGGGTCACGGTGCATACCGATGAAGTCTTTTTCCGGGACACCGCGCACGGGTTCCTCGCCTGGGCGGTGGCGACGCTGCTCATGGCCACGCTGCTGTCGTCGGCCATTGCAACCGGCGCGGCTGCGGCCGCGAATCCGCTCGCCTATTTCGTGGATTCGATGCTGCGCGGCACCTCTGACAACACGGGGGCTGCGGCGCCGGATCGGACTCCCGAGGTCACGCGCATCGTCACGAATGCACTCGCCGCGGGTGAGCTGGACGAACCGGACCGCCAATACCTGGGTCAGCTCGTGGCGGCGAATACCGGTCTGGCGGCGGCGGAAGCGGAGCAACGCGTGTCCGATATCTTTGCGCGCGCCAGGAAAGCGGCGGACGACTCGCGCAAGGCGGCCGCGGCTCTCGCGTTGTGGCTCGTCGTGTCGTTGTTCGTGGGCGCCTTCGTGGCCAGCTTCTCGGCGACATTCGGCGGGCGGCTGCGGGATTCCTCAGTGCTCGCGACTACCTGACCGGAGAGAAAGATGCGTTCCATTCTCTTGTGGCTTCTCGGCGTTCCCATTCCCATCATCATCCTGATCGCGCTGATCAGATAGTTTGCGAACGGCCTCCATGGTGTCCGCCTCCTCGACGCGTTTGTCCAGGCGGTACTGCTTCACGCGCGCGAGGAACTCGCGTGTCTGCCACTCGAGCATCGCGTCTGTCAGCCCCTTGAAGGTCTTGCCGAGCATCACGTATTGCTGCGTGGCGGCGTCGAATGCGCCCAGGTGCAGATTGGATAGCTTTCCGTGGCGACGTCCGTGGCCCCATTCCGCGGCCAGCACCACGAGGTCGAGCGTGTGCGCGCGTTTGATCTTGAGCCAGCTCGCGCCACGGTTGCCCGCTTCGTAAGGCGCATCCAGGGACTTGGCCATGAGGCCTTCGTGTCCCCGCGCAATCGCCTCGTCGTAGAACGCCGCCGCGATATCGCTCGCGCGTGTTGCCAACCGCGGAATCAATAGCGCCGCGGGTACCGCTTGCGACAGGACGATTGCGCGGGGACGCATGGGCCGATCGACGAGACTCGCTTTGTCGCGCCACAGGCAATCGAAGTAGAACGCGCGTATCGGCAGCTCCTGCTGCAGCCGGGCGACATCGAGCTTGCGGCCGAAGCGCCGCATCGTCGTCTGGAATGGGTGGGGTCGACCGGAGGCGGTAAACGCGATGGCCTCGCCATCCAGCACGAGCTCATCGGCCGGAAGCAGCCGCGCCTGCTCGGCGATTTCCGGAATCGCCGCCGTCACCTCGTTGAGCCCGCGCGTGAAGATGCGCACGAGGTCGCCTTGTTTGTGCACCTGGATTCGTGCGCCATCCATCTTCCACTCGAATGCGACGTCACCCTGCAGCGTCTCGAGCGCTTCGTCGACGTCCTTCGCCGTTTGGGCGAGCATCGGATCCACGGGCGCCATGACCTTGAGCTGGAAACGGGTTAGTCCGGCGGAACCATGGGCAACCGCGGCACGCGCAATAGCCCCCAGATTGCTTTCGTACATCGCGGCGCGACGCACTTCCGCGATCGGTACATCGGTCGCCTTCGCAATCGCGTCCACCATCACGCCCGCGAGCGCGCCTTGTCGAAGATCGCCGGCGAGGAGACGCACCAGGAATCCCTGCTCCTGCTGGGTTGCGCGCGCAAACAAGGCCTGCAACATCGTTGCGCGTCGTGCCGAGGAGCCGCTGCCGCTGATGGCCATCAATTCGTCGAACGCGTGATCGACCTCGGCCAGAGGGAGGCTGGGTGTCGAGGCGGGCGCTTGCGCGCAGGCGCGCAACACTGACGGGCCAATGCCTATCCGGCCCTGGCGGATTTCGCCGGACAGATACAACACCGCGACTTCGAGTTCCTCGAGATCGAGCGTGCGCAGAAAGTCGGCGAGCAGCCGCGTTTTCACGGAGCGCGCGGAGGTCTCCGCAACCTTCGAGGATGTGGCAACCACGGTCGAGAGAAGGGTCATCGTCCGCGGAGCCTAAGAGCTGACACATCCAGACTCAATCGGGCGGCGCGGTTCCTGTTGTAAGCTTTCGGGAATGAAACTGGTTCCACGAACGCGCGACGAGGTCCGCGCAACACTGGCTGTGCTCCCGCTGGAAGTGCGCGTTCAGATCTCACCGCACTGGCTCGCACTGCTGGAAAAATCCGCGCCGCAGGATCCCTGGGTCCACGGCTTTCATGTCGTGAACGAGGCAGGGCACACGGTCGGGTTGGGTGCTTTCAAGGGCCCGCCGGTCGATGGCATCGTCGAAATCGCCTATGCCATCGAACCCGATCAGCAGGGCAAGGGGCACGCAACGGCGGCGGCGCGTGCGCTCGCTGCGTTCGCTATCGCGTCGGGCGAGGTCCGTGTCGTGCGCGCGCACACGCTGCCGGACGGCATCGCATCACAACGCGTGCTGCTCAGGGCCGGCTTCGAGAAGATAGGCGAAGTGGTCGATCCCGAAGACGGCCTGGTCTGGCGCTTCGAGCAACACTAGGCGAGCCAGCGTTCTATGTCGGCAGGAGCCGCAGGCTTGGCGACGTGAGCGTCGAACCCGGCTTCCATGGACCTTTGAATATCTTCGGGCTGCGCGTAACCGCTGATGGCCACCAGCCGGATCGTCCGCGGGCATTCGCGCCGGATGGCTTTTGCAAACTCATAGCCGGAAAGTTCCGGCAAACCGAGATCACAGAGCACGATTTCAGGACAACGCGCGCGCACGCGCGCCAGCGCGCTCATGCCGGTGTACGCGATTTCTACTTCATGGCCGGAGTGCTTGAGCAGTTCCGCCAGGGAATCGGCCGCATCCTGGTTGTCATCCACCACCAGTACCAACCAGGAACGCCGTGAAATTTGCATTCGGGCAGCCATGGCTGAGGATAGGAAACAGCGCTCCGCGATCAAATCGGCGAAATGCGGTTTCCTCGTGGGCCTCACAGGCTACCCGGGCATGGCGCATTCCTACACGGCCGATCGTGAAACCCGCTCCGCCTGCCGACATTGAGCCAGGGGAGCCGTCCGCCAGATCCGCCGGCGTGCTAAACGAAAGACATGCGGCAAAGATCCAGGTTCCGGGTGGCCATCCTTCCGATGTTGTTAGGCCTCGCGGGCTCCGCGGGCCAGGCGGCACCGCCGCCGTGTGCGAGCGCCGAGCATCGGCAATTTGATTTCTGGATCGGCGAATGGCGCGTGCAAACGCCCGATGGCGCGCTCGCGGGAATCAATCGCATCACGCGGGAATATGGCGGCTGCGTGGTCCACGAGCACTATGCGACCGGCAAGGGTTACAGCGGCGAGAGCATGATCCTGGAAGGCCTTGCTCCGGACGCGAAAGGGGTACTGGTGAAGCAGCGCATCACCTGGACGCCGAGCGCCGACGGATCCGTGCGGCAACTCTGGGAGTCGGCAGGCGAGAAGGGCGCATGGACGGTGGTGTTCGACGGGAAGTACACGAAGAAATAGACTCTGCCGCCATGAAACTCATCACCGCCGCGTTATCCCTCATCGCCTCGGCAGCGATCGCACAAGCCCCCTCCCGCGTGACGCCGATGACGCCCGATGTCATCGAGAAATACGAACAGACACTTCCCACGGCGGATTTCATCCGCCGCGAAGCGATGGTGCCCATGCGCGACGGCACCAAGCTCTACACGTCAATCGTGATGAAGAAGGGCACGGCGCAGGCGCCGATACTGCTGTCACGCTCGCCGTACGACGCGCACCACTCCACGCACCGCGTCGATAGCCAGCGAATCGTCGACATCCTCGAAGTGATGGATGCCGAGTTCGTCGAAGACGGCTACATCCGCGTTTACCAGGACATCCGCGGCCTGCATCGCTCGGAAGGCGCATGGGTTCTCAACCGGCCGTTGGCGGGGCCGGTCAACGACACGGGCATCGATGAGTCCACGGATGCTTACGACACCATCGACTGGCTCGTGAAAAACACGCCGGAGTCGAACGGCAAGGTGGGCGTCATCGGTTCCAGCTATCTCGGCTTCACGACCCTGATGGCCGAGATCAACCCGCATCCCGCGCTCAAGGCGGCGGTGCCGCAAAGCCCGATGGTCGATGGCTGGATGGGCGATGACTGGTTCCACAACGGCGCCTTTCGCGTGAGCTCGCTGGATTACGTCGTCGGCTTGTCTACCAAGAAGGGCGACGGCGGCGGCGAGTTCGCACTCGGCGAAGGTGACCACTACACGCGTTATCTCGAAGCCGGGTCCATGGCGGATTTCGCCAAATCGCTGGGCATCGAAAACATCGCGGGCGTGCGCAAGTTCCTCGAGAACCCGGCATACACGGACTTCTGGTCGCTGCAGGCGGTGGACAAGTGGCTCGCGGCGCAACCGCTGAAGGTGCCCACGCTGCTCGAGGTGGGGCAGTGGGACCAGGAAGACAGCTACGGCGCACCCGCGGTCTATCGCGCGATGGAGCCCAAGGACAAGAACAACGACATGGTCTTCCTGCACATCGGGCCGTGGCGGCACTCGGGCGCCAATCACTATGGGTTCGATCTTGGCGCGCTCATCTTCAACGGCGACACGGCGCGCGAATGGCGCACGCAGTACGTCAAGCCGTTCTTCGATCACTACCTCAAGGGCGGCCCGGATCCGAAGACGCCGCCGGTGCTCACGTACGCAACCGGCATCAACCAGTGGCAGGCCTCGCCGCGCTGGCCGATGGGCGCCGCGAAACCTATCTACCTGGCGGCTGGCGGCGTGGCCACGTTCGAGCGTCCGAAGGCCTCCGGTCACGAGGACTACATCAGCGATCCGGCGAAGCCGGTGCCGTTCATCCCGCGCCCCATCGACATGAACGACGCGACACAGTGGAAGCCGTGGCTGATTCGCGATCAGCGTTTCGTGTCGGAGCGTCCCGATGTCGCCAGCTGGAAAACGCCGGCGCTCGACCAGGCGGTTCACATCATGGGCGCGCCGGAGGTCGAGTTGTTTGCTTCCACCACCGGCACGGACAGCGACTGGGTCGTGAAGCTCATCGACGTCTATCCCAACGATGTTCCGGAAGCAGCCGGGCAGGGCGGGAAGCCGTCGATGGCTGGCTACGAGCTGCCGATCGGCATCGAGATCTTTCGCGGGCGTTATCTGAAGAGCTTCGCCGCGCCGGCGCCGCTCAAGGCCGGCAAGGTCGAACACTACAAATGGACGCTGCCGCACGTCGACCATGTATTCCTGCCGGGTCACCGAATCATGGTGCAGGTGCAGTCGAGCCTGTTCCCGCTCTACGACCGCAATCCGCAGACGTATGTCGACAACATCATGTTCGCGAAGCCGGGTGACTATAAGAAAGCGACGCAGAGCATCTGGTTCGGGGGCGGCAGCTCGAGTGCGGTGGTGTTGCCGGTCGTCCGCTGAGCCGCAGCCATATAGAGAGTGGGTGAGGGGGGTTCTAGTCAGAAAAACTCTGATTAAGAACGCAATACATTGAAAACTATCGTCTATATCGTGAATATTGAGTCAAGTATCTAGTCTGACGTGCTAACGAAGGAATCGGCGCACGTTGGCCTCTGCGACGTATCGGAAACGACGGCCGTGTTCACGATCTCGGCGTGCTGCATGCGCTCGCGGGCCGGGATTTCTATTTCGAATCCGCACAAGCCGATTTCGAGTGGACGGGGGTGACAGACGGCTTGCGCCTGGTGGCCACGTTCGGCAGCCTCATCGCGAACACCGATCGCCACTTTGGAAATCTCACCTTCTTCGACAACTACGAAGGAAAGTTTCGACTTGCGCCTGTCTACGCCATGTTGCCCATGTTGTTTGCGCCGGAGCATGACCAGCTCGGCGCGGGCAACTTTGATCCACCAGACCCTTCGACCGCGACCTTGCGGGCGTACGGCCGCGCGCGCGCTTGCGGAGCAGTACTGGCGCGCTTGCGCAGAGGACAGGCGCATCAGCGATGAGTTTCGTCGGATCTGCGCGGGCTGCCTGGCGGCGCTCGAGGCACTGCCCCGCCTTGTGAACTAACTACGGAGTTGAAAATGTATTTCTGGATTGTTGCGGCGTTCATGTTCGTGCTTCCCCTGGCATCCATCAGTACCGAGTCGTTGCTCGCGGGCGCGCCCGTCGGCGCGCCGCTGGTCGGCAAATGGTTCGTGTTCTGGGCGGTGGGTTGGCGCCTCCTGCTGGCCGGATTGAGGCAGATCGCGCAGCCGGCGTACACGGCGCGCGAGATCCTCGGATTGAAAGGCGAAGAAGCGCTGATCCTCGTGCGCGAATTGGGTTTCGCGAATGTCGCGATGGGTGTTCTGGGCGTCGCGAGTCTTTTCATGACGCCGTGGCAGCTCGCGGGGGCACTGGTGGGCGCTGTGTTCTATGGTTTTGCCGGCGTGAACCATGCGCGCGAAGCACATCGAAACCGCATGGAGAATGTGGCCATGGTGTCGGACCTTTTCACAGCGGCAATCTTGCTGGCGGTTTGCGCGGGCGCCTTCCTGCACTAGAACGCCAGGCTGCGCCCGGAGGATAAAAATAATGAAGCGATCGATCGTTCTCGCCTCTGGCTCACACTCGGGTCGCCAGCCATTGCGACGGAGGCCCAAGAACTCGTCGCAATCGTCGATCTCAAGTTCATCAAAGAGACCGAGCAAGTCACCAGCGTTATCTGTTTCGCGGACGACGAATGCAGCCCGACGTCGTATGGCTATCTGTTCGAGGCACGGCTTCGCAAGGCAATCAGCGGTGAATGGCCGAAGAAGAAATTCCTGGTCATTTTCGGCTACAACGGCATGAAGCAGTCAGACCAGCGAGGCGTCGTCGGCAGGTTCTCGAAGCTCACCGATGGCACGGACAGCGCGGACTATCAACTCATTGCCCAGTCGTTTCGAACACGCCTGGATTGCTTCTCGTGGATGGGCGTCGATGGATGGGGGCCCGCGGAGTTCCCGAAATCGGGCAGGCTCCTGTGGTGTTTCGATGGCGAGAAGCGAGCGCCGACGTGGGTCGAGGGCCACCCGTTGAGCGATCCGGAAAAGACTCTGCGCGCCGCCAACGACGCTTACAACAAGGCGCTCGTCGACGGCGACGTCGTCGCTCTCGATCGGATATTCGCGACCGAATTCACGTATACGTCGACGAGCGGTGAGGTGGTCAGCAGGGTCGCGCAGATCCAGCTGTTCAAGTCGAACACGCTCGACATCGTGAGCGCCGCGGGTAGTGAGGAGACAGTGCAGATCCACGGCAAGACCGGGATTGTCATCGGGCGTTTCGATGCCACGGGATCCTACGCGAGCAAGCCTTTCGACTCGACGGAGCGTTACACGTCGGTATGGGTGGTTCGCGATGACCGCTGGCAACTCGTGGCGGAGCAGGGCACGCTGGTTCGAGAGATTGCCGGCGCGAAGTAATCCGGCAAGAGCGCACCCATGGTGGCGAAGCCTCCGAAGAATTCCTAGAGACCCAGTTCGCCAGCAAACTTCTCGATGGCTTGCAGCACTTCCAGCTGATTCGACTGGATGATGTAGTGCGTGGCGTTCTGTATTTCCAGCACTTGCCCCTTTTCGACGTTCCGCCTGAAGAGCTCGATGCTTTCGCGCTTCGTGGCGTCCACGAGGCGCTTGCGCTCCGTCAGGTTCGCGATCAACTCCTTGTCGTTCGCGTCGTACCAGGGCGGCAGCGGTTTGTCCGGGTCTTCGAATGCGTAGATCGCCAGCGCCGGGATCTTCACCGCCGCGTAGCCGGGCGCCTCGATTGCCGCGGCGATCGCCTGCTGCGTGCGTCCATCGATGCCGAGAGTTCCCGCAAGCGCAGGATCATTCATGTGCCGGAACGCGATGAGCTCACCCTCCGGAAGCCGATCGTGTCCGCGCTCGAGCAGCGTCCTGCTCATCGCGTCGAAGTTGAGCAACGCCTGCGGCGGGATCGGGGGTTCCGGTGGCAGGAAGCGGCCGAGCTCACGCAGGCGCACTGCAGTCGGCGCCTTGCGATCGCCCGAACGATCGTAGGCGGCATCTAGATAGACAAGCCCGTTGAAGCGCTCCGGATGATGCCCGCCGAGCCAGGTGAGCTCATCGCCGGCGATGGAATGGCCCACCAGGACCACCTTGTCGAGGCGCATCGCATCCATCACCTGCAGCACGTCCTGCGCGAGTCGCGGCGTGTCGAAGCCAATGTCTGGCTTGCTCGAGTAACCGGTGCCACGCCGCGTCATCGCAACCACGCGATGTTTTTGCGCGAGCAACGGGGCGAGCTCATCGAAGCTGTGCGCTGTGGCGCCGAGACCTGGCAATAGGAGCAGCGGCGAGCCCGTGCCACCGAAATCCAGGACTTCGAGCTGCACGCCTCGATCGACGGTGATGGAGTGCGCTTCGTGCGGCGCCGAATCCTGCCAGCGCGGCTGCTGAAGATCCTTGCGCTCCGCCGGAAGCGGGCAGGTGTCGAGGTCGGCGCCGAGGATGCCCGGCAGTGTCAGCGACTTGTTTAGATAGCCAGCGACCTCCCATGCCGTCACGGTGATGGTGTCGTGTCTCGCGAGAGCCGCTGTGCCGATGACGAGCTCCGCGCGATGGCTGTAGGGCTGTTGCGCCCACGCTGGCGCGAATGTGACATTGTCGAAGACGCGGCTCGCGGCGATCTCATTGAGCTGCGCGCTGATCTGCGCGGGATGCGTGATCGCGCTGAAACAATTCACCTCGATGCGGTTGCCGGGCTCATCGACCTTGGCGCTGCACCACCCGATTCCTGGCAGCGTGTGGCGCTTTCCGTCCGTGGGGAGGCGGTGCTCGCGCGGCTCGAGCAGCGTCAACGAATACTCGAGCTCGAGTTGCGGGCGCACGCCTTGCAGCCGCCGAAGCGTGCTTTCCGGCAGCATCCACGCATGCGCGAGCGTTCCACCGCCGTTGTGGTCGGTGACGTAAATGGCGGGTCGAAGCGATTCGAGCGGCGAGCCGCCGGCCGAATAGTTCGCCTGCGCGTAGTTGAGCTTCACGCGCCAATCGAGCGGAAGTCCGCGCGCTTCGATCGCCGTCACAAAGGCAACGGAGTTTGGCCCGGCATCTTCGAGTCCCTCGTCGCCCCAAAGCCGGACGCCACCTTTGGCGCCAACGAACGCCATATCGGTCGATTGAGCGGAGCGCATCGCGGCCGGAAAGCAGGCACGGATGCTTCGCAAAAAAATGCGCGCCGAGTCCGCCGGTGGCGCCGGGCCGGTCGCTGCCTGCAACGCGAACGTGGATTTCCACGGCACCAGGCTCATCGGCGCGACGAACGAGAACACGATGACGCAGACGGTGACGACCAGCAGGCCGCGCGCCAGCGTCAGCCTTCGGCGCCAGTACACGAGCCAGAATGCGAGCACCACGAGCAACAGTGATGCCAGCCGCGCGGGCGCCATCGCCACCCAGATCATTCCGGAGGTCAGCAGTTCGTCGATGCCCAGATCCAGCGGGCCGCGCGCGCGCACGAACGGTGTGGGAACCACGAACACGCCGATGAAGATGGCGAACCACACGCCGAATGCCTGGACGAAGGTGCGCGTGATGATGGCGACGAACATCATGACCGGCATGAGGATCAGGAACAGCTCGTCCGGCAACAGCACCGCGTCCAGCAGCACTTCCGACAGGGGGAAACCGAGACTCACGTCGGCGATGAGGGTGCCGACGGCGTGGGGTAGATAGACCGTGGACAGCACGAGCGCGATCTTCGCGCCAAGCAACTCGCGCTTGCGTACGGGCCGGCACAGCCAGTCCTCGGTGAGGCTGGCCGGCGAATCGAGTTGAAACACCGAGATGATCAGCACGATGAACGCCACCAGCAGCACCACCGTGCCCCAGATAGACCACAACGGCAGCAGATCCAGGCGCAGGATGAAGGCATCGCCCAGGAAGAGCAGGGCAGTGAGCGCCACCAGTGGCAAGAGGCTCCGCACATCCTTCTTCAGGACGGCGCCGAGGATCGACCAGTTCACCGCTTGAGATTCCGCTTGCGGTGCTGCATGAGCGAGTTCGCGATCGCGCGCAGGGGCATGGGCTCGCATTCCATTCGCACGGCTCCGAAGCGCTCCGTGAGCTGCTGAAGCAGCGCGTCGTCGTCCTGGTAGTTTGACGCGATGAAGCGGAGGCGGTGACCTTCTGATTCTGGAAGCAACCAGTCTTCCGGCAGCGCGATGGCCGGCTCCTTCGCCGCCGAGAGGGTAACCAACACTTCGCGGAAGCGCAGCCTCAGATCGTCGATGGCCTGCTGCAGAAGCAGCTTGCCGTCCTGCAGGAAGGCCACGTGCGTGGTGAAGCTCTCGATCTCCGAGAGTTCGTGGGAGGAAATCAGGATGGTGGTGTCGGCCGCCTGTTGCAGCAGGCCGTTCACCACTTCGTCGCGCACCAGCGTGTCGAGGCCGCTCAGCGGTTCATCCAGCACCAGTAGCTTGGGGCGAAACGCCAGCGCGCCGACGAGCAGGGCCTTCATGCGCATGCCGTGCGAGAGGTGCTTGATCCTGCGCGATGGCGGCAGCTCGAACTGCACGCACAGCTCGTTTTCGAGCGAACGGTCCCAGTTGGGATACAGGGTTCGCAGATAGTCGAAGTACTGCGCGAGCGTGAGGCCCTCGGGGAGCCGCTGGCCTTCTGATACGTAGCCTATGCGTTCGAAGTCTTTCGCCGCGAGATTGTGCGAAGGCGTGCCGAGCACCACGATGTCGCCGCGATCGGGACGCAGGATATTCATGAGCATGCGGATGGTCGTGGTCTTGCCCGTGCCGTTGGGGCCGATCAGTGCAAACACCGAGCCTTCGGGTACGCGCAGGTTCAGGTCTTCGATAGCGTCGAAACTGCCGAAGCGCTTCGCAACGTGATTGGTCTGGATGATCACTTGGTGCTGCCCACGGCTACGACCTTGAGACCGCGCATGTCGGTCCAGGTGTCCTCCACCGCCTGCTGTACTTCGGCGAGCCCCGCGCCCACGCGCATGGCTTCCACCACGAGCTTTTCCACCTCGTCTTCGAGCAGGCGCTTGCGATCTCCCGCGCGCGCTTTCGGCGGCTGCGCCACGACGGTTCCCACGCCCGGCTGCGCCACCAGCCAGCGTTCCTGGATCAGGTGCTGCACCACCTTGTGAGCAGTGTTCGGATGAATCTTGAGGTCCAGCGCGAGCGTGCGCACCGAGGGAAACGCTTCGCCGGCCTTGAGCTCCCCCGCCAGGATCGACTTGATGGCGGCGAAGCACACCTGGTCGAAGATGGACTGGCCAGGCGTGAATTTGAACTTGAAAGGAACCATGCGGCCTCCAGTGTCACACGGATACTGTGACACATGGGAAGCTACTTCACAAAATTCCTTTCCAGAGATTCGCCGCGTGCAGTGCGGCACCGACGTGCGGGTCGTGCATGGGAAGACATAAGGAGAAGTTCGGGCTCGATACGGCCAACGCGTTCCTGAAAGGCGTCAGCAGCAGGTCCCCGGCTTTGAATGCGCCGCCGGAGTACGACAACTTCACGGGTTCATCCGCGTCGTATCCCAGCTTTTTTCGCAACGTGTCGGCGATGATCGCGAGTGCCGCACCCGCGCGCGAGAAGATGTCGCGCGACGCAGTGTCTCCCGCCATCGCCGCCCTGGCGACAACCTGCGAAAGCGCGGCCAGCTCTCCGCGTGTTTGGGCATTCGGTCCATACACGCGTGCGCAAAGATCGAGATCGGTTTCTAGCGCCAGCGCTTCGTTGATGACCGCGTGCAGCGGTCCCTTCGGCATGCGCCCGTCGCTCATGTGCGAATACGCATTCAAACCCTGCATGGCGATCCAGTACGCGGAGCCTTCATCCGAGAAATGCTCGCCCCAACCACCGACGCGCGCGGAGCGGCCCTTGCGCCGTCCGTAGCCGATCGAGCCCGTGCCCGCAACGACGTTGATGCCGTCTTCGGCGCCGAGCGATCCGGCCCAGCCACAGACCATGTCGTTGTCAACGGTGTAGCGGTCATGGCCGAGTATCGAAGCCGGCATTGCGCCCAGCGCGGGTGTGACCTTGCTGTCTTCGCCGTACGCCGGCAATCCGAAGAATGCGTGCGCAATCTGCGTGGAATCGATGCCGGCGCTCGCCAGCACCTGCGCAATGCCCGTCGCCAGCACGTGACGCACGCCGTCGATGCCCACCTCCGGGTGGTAGCTGGTACCGAGCGCGGCCTCCGCAACCAGCTTGCGGCCGGCATCCATGAGCGCGAACTGGGTCTTGGTTCCTCCGCCGTCGACGCCGAGGAAATAGACGGCGGTCATTTCACGAGCGGATAGAGACGAACGCCCTGGACGACGCGATTCACGGTGCCTTCCTTGTTCGGATTGTCGGGTGACAAGCCCAAGGTACGCGATTGATAGAAGGCGTAAAGCTGGGCAACCGCGATATAGGGCCAGAGCAGCTCCACGTCCGCGGCGTCGGCCATGCCGGGCACCTGCAACGTGTCGCGGGCCACGTCATTGCGCGGCCGCGCCGTCACTTCGATGATGCGTGCGGCACGTCCGTCGCGGCGCAGCTCGTCGAGCAGGTCGTGGTCGTACTTGCGCGTGAGCGGATCATTGGACACATACACCAGCACCAGCGTGCGGTCGTTGATGAAGGTCTTGGGGCCGTGGCGGAAGCCGAGCGGCGTGTCGAAACTCGTGGCGACGGCGCCATTGGTGAGCTCGCCGAGTTTCAGCGTGGCTTCGCGCGCCAGGCTCTGGAACGGGCCGCTGCCCAGGTACACGACGCGTTCGTAGTTGTTCTGGGCCAGCGACTGCAGAGCGCCCTGAGTTTCGTGGATGACCCGGCGGGTGGCCTGGGCAATGGCGCCGATGCGGCCATCGAAAGCGCCGGGCTTGCTGAGCGCATTCAGCGTCGCATACATCATGCAGCTGAAGCTGGAGGTCATGGCGAAGCTCACGTCGTGAGTCTCTTCCGGTAACAGCAGCGTTTTCGCCTGCCGCACCTTCGCGTTGCCCAACGCGCCTTCGGCATTGCAGGTCACGAAAAGATGGCGCACGTCGTTCACCAGCGATTCCGCCAGCGTCACGGCCTGCAGACTCTCGGGGCTGTTACCCGAGCGGCCGAAAGACACCAGCAACAGCGGCTGGTCGGCGCGCAGATGCAGGTGAGGGCAGCTGACGATATCGGTGGTGGGCACGCCATCCACGCGCGCGGCGACCTCGGCGTCGAGGATCGTCGCCAGGCAGCCGCCGATGTACGCCGACGTGCCCGCGCCCGTGAGGATGATGCGCGCGAGAGGGTTGTCCGCTACGGGCGCGATGAATTTCCGCAGCTCCGCGTGCAGGCTGGCCAACAACGCATGGGTACGCTGCAGGCTGTGCGGTTGCTGCTCGATCTCGCGCGCGGTCCAGAGCGCGCCGGATGCGCCCAGTTCGTCGGCGCGAATGCCGAGATGATGAAGCTGTTCAGTGGGTGTGGCAGGCATGATGGTAATCGTCGAGAACGGCGCTGACATGCGCCACGGCCAGGGAAACGGGATCGCGCGTGGCGGAGCCTTCGCGCAGCGCATGCAGCGCATGCGGAAGATGCTGGCTCAGAAGGGAAATGGGCGGCGGGTTCGCACGCAGGTTGTCGAACAGCCGTACGCGCGCCTGCTCAATGGCCGGGTCCGGCCAGTAGTAACGCACGCGGTCGCTGAGGCTGTATTGCAGATCCACGGTGAGTGGCTTGCCGCTGGAGTGGTAGTAGCGTTCCCAATACTTCGGCTGCTCGCGCATGCGTTGCAGCACGGTGTCCCGCAGCCGCGCCTGCTGCCCATCGGGCGTGATCTCCTGGTCGATGGCGTCCAGCGCCCACAGCGCCTCGCGCATCGCGAACGTCAGGCCCGGACCCACCTTGAGAATGGCGAAGTGATCCTTCACCAGCGCGCGTAGTGCGTCACGCGTCTGATAGTCCGTGGAGTGCGCTTCGTAGACCATGTTCTGTACGGCGGTGATGGCGTGGCTCAGAGCCTGCGCCTTGCCCGAGCCGTAGTCGATGACGTTGTGATGATCGAACTCGACGCCGGGCTGCACGACGGATGCGATGACGCGTCCCCAGGCGGACTCGAGCCCCGCGGCGATGAATGCCTGTCGATGCGCTTCGATGGTAGCTAGGGCGGCTTGCGGCGTGGTGACGGCCAGGCCTTCGATGGCCTCGGTCGCGCCACCCGGCACGGGTACTTCCGTGCCGATCACGTACACCGGCGGCTCGCCGCCGACGATGGCATGCGCGGCTTCGGCAGCGCGAGCCAAGCGCACGGCGCGCCTGACGATCTCCGCTTCGGGCAAAGGCGAGGCATCGCCGGCGCAGGACATGGAGCAGTCCAGGTGAATCTTGCGAAACCCCGCGGTGACATAGGCGGCGACCATGACTTCGGCCTTGCCCATGGCCGCATCCGGGGGGAGGCCGGTCCAGGGGTTCGGTCCCAGATGGTCGCCGCCTAATATGATGCGTGAGGCGTCGAAGCCAACCTGCTTCGCGATGCCCTGTACGAAATTCACGAAATCCGCTGGCGTCATGCCCGTGTATCCGCCGTCCTGGTTCACCTGGTTGCAGGTGGCCTCGAACAGTACCATCGCATCATCGTGTTGCAACGCATGCCGAAGCGAGGCTTCGATGATGATGGGATGAGCGCAGCAGATAGAGGTGACGCCCACGGCTTGCCCCTGCTTGTGGCGCGCGATGCGGTCTAACAAGGCGTTCATGCGCCTTTTTCCGCCAGGCGTTCCGGCTCGAGCACCAGCAGCAGCGAGGCGACGAGCGCCAGCGTCAGCCCCAGGATCTTGAGCGGGCCGGGCACGGCGCCGGCGAAGGCCAGCGCGAGTACCGCGGTGACCAGGGGTGCGCCGGCATTCGTGAGCGGGGCCACCACGATGGCCTTGCCGTAGCGGAATGCGTAGACCAGCGTCAGCGCGCCGATGGCATTGAGCAGCTGGATGGCCGCGGTCATCCACGGGCCGTCCCAGCCCATGTTCACGGGCTGGCTGAAGTCCGTCATGAACCAGGCCACGGGCGCGAGCGCGAGGCCGCCGACCATCATGTAGAAGAAGATGCTCTCGGCGCTGACCGTGTTGTTGGCCAGCTTCATGAAGTAGGCCTGCACACCCCAGGCGGCCATGATCAGCAGCGCCAGCGCGAACCAGCCGAGACCCGAGGCGCCGCCCTGGCCGAATGAAAGATCGAACAGCGGCAACGCCGCGAGTGCCAGCACGATGCCCAGTGCGCCCAGCTTGCCCGTGCGTTCGCGCAACAGCAGGAACGACAGCGCAATGGTGATGGCCGGCGACAGCGAGATGATGGGGAAGATGAAGTATGCGGGGCCGATGGTGAGCGCCTTGAACAGCAGCATCTGCCCGCCCGCGCCTAACAAGCCAATCGTCATGCCGTAGGCAATCGCGCTCGCTGAAAAGTCCAGGCGCCATCCATTGCGCGCCAGCACGATGAGCGCCGGCGGAATCATGGTCAGCGCCCAGACGCAGTACACCAGCGTGTCGGGAAAGCCGTGTTGCGCGGACAAACCCGCGAGCGCGCCCCAGACTCCCCACAGAACCACGGTGACCAGAGCGTAAACCACCCAGTTGCGGCTTGCGCTCATGCGCGCGTCGCTTGCAGCAGCAGGAAGCGCTCGAACTTCGCCGGTACGGCGTTCGACTTCGCGTCGACGATGCCGAGGTCGACCTCGTTGAACAGGTCCCGGACGCGATAACGCCCTTCACCCAGGCCACGCAGCGGGATATTTCCGTCCCACTGGTCCGCGTAGAACGCGTAGTACATCGCGCCGTCCTTGGAAATGGCGTGCGCTTCGGGTTTGTCGAAGCCGATGTCGTACAGGCCGCCCAGGTATTCGCCCTTGGGCAGCATGTGTTGTTTGTAGAGGCCTACCCACTTGCGCCACAGCGCTTCCTTCGCCGGTGTCAGCACGTAACCGCCGGGCGGAAGCTTCTCCACCGGGTGCTCGGTGTCCATGGGCCACGTGAACTTGGTGGAGATCACCGCGCCGACGCCGACGCTCGAGGCGAAGTCATCGCCGCGATCGGAGAGTTCCACGTGATCGCCGGCGAGACTGCTGCCGTGGCCGCTGATCGCCTTGTACGTCTTGCCCTTGCTGCGCACCTGCCAGGACGAGGTGGGATCCGAGGTCGGATACTGATCGGTGGCCGGCAGGTTGTGGAAGTTGAACACCGTGCCACAAGGGCACAGCTCCACCACCGCATTCGGATTCGCCTCGCGCGCCGCCTTGTGGATGGCCATCCAGAAATCGCCTAACTTCTCGACGGACTCGGTGGGATGCGAATGCTTGTGCGCCTTGTTGTAGCAGGGCGCCACGGAGTTCAGGTGCTGCCCGTCGAGCTTCAGGCCTTCGAAGCCCCAGTCACCAATGATCTTCTTGGTGAGAGCCGTGTAGTAGTCGATGGTGGGTTGATAGGCGGGACACTGCGTCAGCGCGTTCCACCAGCTCACCGTCTGGAACGCGCCCCATTGATCGAGCAGCAGCATGTCCGCGTGATCGTGCAGCACGTCGCTGCCCGGGTCCGCGGCCAGCGGCGCTATCCACAGCCGGGGGCGCAGGCCCTGCGCACGGATCGCCTTGACGAACGCGCGCATGTCTTCATCGCCGCGTGGAAACTTGCGCTTGTCGATGTACCAGTCGCCTTCGTTGTTCTGCCAGCCGTCGTCGAGCACGGCCCACTCGAAGCCGAGCTCGCGCACTTTGGGCAGCGTGGCCACGATCTGCTCGACCGTGAATTCGCGCTGATAGCCCCAGGCACACCACACCGGCGCGAACGCCGATTCCGGCGCCTTAGGAGCGACGACGCCTTCCGCTGCGAGAAACTTCCGGTATTGGGTCAGCGGCGCGAAATGATCACCCGTGTGGGCGACGATGAAAGTGCGGTCGGTCGAAAGCGATTCGCCAGGCGCAAGCTTCACCGGTTGCGCGCGCTCGATGGCGATGCTTGCCCCCTTCGCCGTCTTGCGAACCGGCAGGTCGAGCAGGCGAGGGAGCGGTTCCACATGGCCCACGGCCAGGCCCACATCGCGGCGCCAGATGTTCGCCATCGGTATGCCGCCACCGTAATCTGATGCGGCCATGCGGAGCGTGTTGCGCTGGTCGAAGCCGGCCTTCAGCGGCTGCACCCAGTCGCGGCGATCTTCATGCGTGGCGCCCGAGAAACTCCAGAAGCCGCCGGGCGCATCGGGGAGTTCATGCGCGGCGCTGCGCCAGCCGGCAACGTCGAGCTGACCCGCGCCACTGTTTCGATAGTGGACCTGTAAGACCGCCAAGCCCGGCAATTGCTCGAAGAAGGTGACCTCCACCTTCTTCTCGATGCCTTCCGCGGACTTTCCCGTGATGACATGGCGGCGGCCGGCACCATGGCGTGGATCGGCGAGATCCTCGTGGGTGTGGCTGGCAAAGATGAAGTTGTCGACTACCCGGTCCTCGAGCAGCAGGGCTTCACTCGCCTCAAAAGGCGTGAGCGGCTTGCCGCGCAGGAGCACGCGAGTACGCAGGGAGCCATCAAAGAGGAGCGCCAGTGTCCCGTCGGCCGCCGTTTCGCTCCCTCCCGAAGGAGAAGGGGCGGCCTGCGCCCACGAAAACGACGCCAAAGCGAAACTTCCGGAAAGGAGCTTCAGAGCGTTTCGGCGTCCTGTTTGGTTTAAGTTTCGTTATATAGCAGGCCCTCTCATGAATCTCGTCTCACGATTGCTGATTACTGGTGCGATTGCCGTGCTGAGCGCTTGCAGCGATCCGAAGGCCGAACCCGCGGCCGCGGCGGCACCCGCGAAACCGGCGCCGCCCGCGCATTACGCGATGGAAGACTTCGCGCACGTACGCAAACTGGACGCGCACGTTCACGTCAATGTGATGTCCCCCGCGTTTCTCGAGCAGGCGCGCGAAGACGGCTTCGAACTGATGTCGATCAACGTCGACTATCCCGACTTCCCCAAGCTCGCCGATCAACGCGCGGCGGCGCTGGCGCAGCTGAAAGCCGAGCCCGCGCGCTTGCACTGGGCCACCACGTTTTCCATGCAGGGTTTCGGCAAACCCGGCTGGGCCGACAAGATCAATGCGGCGCTCGCGGCCGACGCTGCGCAGGGCGCGAAAGCGGTGAAGATCTGGAAGAACGTCGGCATGCTGGAAAAGTACCGCGGCAAGCTGATCATGCTCGACGATCCGGCGATTTCGCCCGTGGCCGACCAGGTTCAGAAACTCGGCCTCACGTTGATAGGCCACCTGGGCGAGCCGCACAACTGCTGGCTGCCGCTCGAGCAGATGACCACGGACAACGACCGCGAATACTTCGCGAATCACCCGCAGTACCACATGTACCTGCACCCGGAGTTGCCGGGCTATGAGGACCAGATCAAGGCGCGCGACAACTTCGTGGCCGCGCATCCGCAGCTGCGATTCGTGGGCGCGCACCTGGGTAGTCTGGAGTACGACGTCGATCGCATCGCCGCTTTCCTCGACCGGTTCCCCAACGCGAACGTGGATATGGCGGCGCGCATGAGTCAGGTGCAGTACCAGTCCGTGCGCGACTACGAGAAGGTCCGGCACTTCTTCGTCGAGTACCAGGATCGCCTGCTCTACGGCACGGATCTCACGCTCAACCCGGACGAGTTGGCGACGGATGCAAATGGCGCGGAATTCAAGCGTTCCGCGCACGATTTCTGGACGCGTGACTGGCGCTACCTGGCCACCGATGAGAGCCAGCGCGTCGAGATCATCAAGGCGGATGTGCGCGGCCTGGCGTTGCCGCGCGAGGTGATCGACAAGGTCTACTACGCCAACGCCAGGCGCGCCTTTGCCTTGGACTGAACGCGCTTCAGGACAGCTGAACGTCGACGCCGAGCTGCTGGATGGCCTGCACCACATCTTCGGGCGCATCCTTGTCGGTGATCAGCGTGTCGAGATCCGCCACCGCGATGATCCGGTGCAGGCAGATCTTGCCGAACTTCGAGCTGTCGGTGATGGCGATGACCTGCCCGGCGTTCTCCACCATCTTGCGGTTGAGCAATGCTTCCGGCTCGAAGTGCGTGGTGATGCCGCGGTCCAGGTCGAAGCCGTCCACGCCCAGGAACAGCTTGTCCACGTGCAGCGCGTTCAGCGCCTCCACCGTCAGGCCACCGTAGAACGACATGCTCTTGCGGCGCAGCTCGCCGCCCAGCATCACGATGTTGATGTGGCTCTTGGGCGCGAGCGACGAGAGCACGCCGAAGTCGTTGGTGACCACGGTCACTTCCACGTTCGACAGCGCTTCGGCCAGCTGGATGCCGGTGGTGCCGGAGTCGATGACGATGGTGTCGCCGGCCTTCACCATGGCGGCGGCGCGCTGGCCGATGCGGCGTTTCTCATCCAGGTGCGAGGTGCGCTTGGCTTCGTAGGGCGCCTCCGCGGCGGGGCCGCCGACCACCTTGCTGTCGATGCCGCCGCCATAGGCGCGCGCCATGACGCCGCGCTCGGAAAGGAAGCGCAGATCCTTGCGCACGGTCTGCATGCTGACGCCGAAACGTTTCGCCAGGGCCGTGACCTGGACACTGCCGTGCTGGCGGACGAGCTCGCTGATCTGCAGGCGGCGCTGGCTGGTATCGCGGGTGGCGGGCATCGGGACTCCTTGTAAAACAAGCATGCAGGATTTCGTTTAATTTCGCTATTGATGCGAAAGGAAACATGCACTACGCTATGTTTCGTTTAGTTGCGTAATCTTTCTGCACCGCCGCTGGGGAGTCGAATAATGAACACCACGCACTTCACCCGATCGCTGATCGCCCAAGGTGTCGCGCTCGCATTGCTGTTGCCCACTTCCGTGTTCGCGCAGGCGGGTAGTGAGACGCCCGACAACATGGAAACGGTGGTCGTCTCCGGCGTGCGCGAACA
>Ga0193753_10001368_pt1 | contig 20878 bp, 20 predicted proteins | sample H1c2metaG_FD_144925 | JGI IMG/M metagenome (GOLD analysis project Ga0193753, IMG submission 144925) | Soil microbial communities from a riparian zone of the East river system, Colorado, United States - H1c2 | ecosystem: Environmental > Terrestrial > Soil > Riparian zone | place: USA: East...
GCATCGCTATCCCCAGCCTGTGCACGTACCACCAGTTCGCTGTCTGGATCTTCGCAGTTGGACTCAGCGTCAGCTTGAGTTCGACCGTCGATTCGTTGATAAGCGATCATAATTTTCCTCTCGATCTCCCACGCAACATTCATTTGGTTCTCTTTGCGCAGCTCAAATCGTTATTTTGAGCGGCTTCACAAGCCAATCGACTTGCCTATCCTAAGAATGCCGTCATAGATGCACAAACTCGCCATCGAGCGGACCACGGCCATCAGTTGAGTACGGAGTGCTTTGCGAATCTCTTCCGGCGTGACATGACCCAGCGTATCCATGACTAGAGGACGGCCTCAACGGTCAGAGGCTTGCCCTGGTCGCTGCCGAAATTGAGCTGAAAGAGCTGGGGTGGGTTTCCGATGATCTTGGTCGTGGCGTTTTTGACAATGCCCGCACCGTGTTCATTGGGCCGATCGGTCGTGCCGACAAAATCTTCGGGCGTCTGGCTGATGCCCCAGACACTTGCATTGCGCTTGCGAGCTGTCCGGAAAAGCTGGACGACAACGCTGGCAAGAATTGGTGATTCAAGGAGAGCCCAGCACTCATCGAGTAGAACGATGCTTGGCCGACCGCTCAACCCTGCAGATCGGTAAGTCGCCGTATGAGCGATGAGAAGGCTCATCGCTCGTTCCAGGCGTGGATCGTCCTTAAGCTTCTCCACATTGAAGTAGAGCCACGGGTTATCCAGTTTGACAGTGGTTGGTTGGTCAGAGAGACGCGCGTAGGGTCCATCATCAACCCACGCGCGAAGTTTGGTTGATGCCATTTGGGCCATCGCGTTGATCTTCTGATTGCGTTCGCGATCCTGCCAATGAGCAAGTTCTGCGGCCAAGTCCCCATACAACGGAATAGGGTTGGACGTCTTCGCGCTGCACCGCTTATAGGTGGAGGCGATGGCTTCCAACAAAACGCTGTCGAGAAGATCGATGTCGAGGTCCGGAGGAGTGTTCTCACCGAGCATGTGGCGCGTCAGATTCTTGAGGAATGAGATCTGATCGTTGGAGGGCTTGGTCTCTCCCTTTGGAAGGTCCCAGGGATTGATCGTCTGGTTGCTATCGAGCGACATCTCAATCATCTCGCCGCCCATCAACTCGACGAGGGGCTGGTACGAGTCGCCGCGTTCGAGAATGGAGATCAAGGGATTCGCACGAGCAGCCATCAGCAGCATCTGTTGCGCGGCGAGCGTCTTGCCTCCTCCGCTCTTCGCCATGAGTAAGCCATTCGCGTCGGAGAGGTCAGGATCGAACATCGAGAAAGGGATGAGCTGCCGGTAGGGCGTTTCGAATAGGATGAGAGGACTCCTGCGGGTACCGGTCCAGGGCATCTCCACCGGCACCAGATCCGCGACGTTCGACGTCAACATGTCCTGATCCCGCTTATCCGCCTCGGCCATGCCCGGCAACGTGCCGAGAAAGATGCGCCGCTTGGCGATCGTCTCCATCACTGCCTTCGAGCCGTTCATATGCGTGAACGCGTTCAGGACTTCCTGGGTGCGATTGGCGAGGTCGCGCTCGCTTCGTTCGAGGTCAGCAAATGTCACAGCCGGCTGTGAGGTGCGGACCACCACGGAGAGACTCAACTTCGCGGTCTTTAGAGAAGACGAGATGATGTCGCGTTGCACTTGGATGAGTTGTGCCTGTGCCACTTCGGCTTCGGGGTTGGATTTGAAGTTACCGTTCGCGTCTTTCTGCGCCGCCGTCATCTTCTGGAGTCGCTTCTTGTAACTCTTGAGCACCTTCACCTGATCGGGAATGACTACCTGCCCGGTGATGACTACAGGAAACCCAAGCGTCGAGAAGTTCTGGAGCATTCCGGGAACGTCGCGCCTGCGTCGCCTGTTCTCGAGCACTGCGATATTCGAGCATTTCCTCGCCAGGTACAAAGGGGCGGCGATCGCGCCGGGTCGGATGCTGTGAGTGTTTGGCGTAGAGCACACATCGTGCGTCATATCGCGCAATTCTGATATTTTCTGACAGCCGTACCGAGGAAAAGCCTTCACCGGTACGACTGCATTGAATACAGATTTATCGCTTGCCTGCATAGCCGAAGGTAAACGTGACCATCACGCTGCGCCCTGGCGTTTGTGTCAATTGGTCTCCCCCGTTGAGGGCTGTGGTAGCAATATAAGGCGAAGCCGCACCACCAGGTAGTATCGCGGGCACTGGATCTCCCGCAGGAATCACACCGATCACATCACGCCCGTTCAATAAATTGTTGAAGCTCAATCCAATCTTGCTGCCGTTGAAGCGTGAACTATTCTTAATCGTGTAGTTCAGGAAAAGGTTCACCGTATTGAACGCATCAGTGTAAATCTGGTTATGGTACGAAGCGTTGTCATTCCACTGCGGCCCAATTCGTTTCTCGAAGATTCCCATGTCGATGTTCTTGTCTTGGTACGTTACTCCGAAGCCCTCGGTGTTGGCAGGAGTATTTGTCACCCAGAGACCGGAAGGTACTCCAGTGCCCGTATACGTTGCGCTACCAACGGTACCGTTGCCGTATACGCTAAGACCATGGCCGAGCAGGACGTTCGTTTCAAGCTCTATTCCTTTGGTGATCGAGTCGGGGCCAAGGAAAAAGACTGTATCACTGCCGTCTGTGGCATTGAACGAGCTATAAGGGTTCTGGAATTTGATGAAATAAGCATCACCGTCAAGCGTAAGTCGCTTTAGCTTTAGCACGCTCCCAGCTTGATACGTAGAAACGCCGGTCGGCTTGGGCAGAGTTTGGACAGCACCGGCTTGGTCGAAGACGCTGGTAGGAGGAATAATACTCCCTTTGGAAAACTGCGCGTAGACCGACCAGTTGTTCTTGATGCGATAGTTTGCGTCCGCGGATGGAAGATACGAGCTGTAGGCTGCGACATTTGTGACAAACGGGGCGCCACCAAGATCTCCGACAGTTTTTCCATCATCGGCATATTGCGTAAAGCTTTGGTTGTAATGAGCAAATTTCAGGCCCGCTGTGACTGTAAGCTTCCTCGTGGCGTGGTACTCGTACTCAGCGAAAGGTTGATAGATGTTTGTGTAATATCGCTCGTGGAAGTTCGGCAGGGTTTGGTCAATGTTCGTTAGCGGGTCAGAAGGAAACTGGAAGCGGTTAGTGGTTGACCAGTTGTACCAAAGACCCGCACGGAACACCCCGAATCTCGAGGTCTGGCTGATCGTGCTCATCTCACCGTACTGTCGATAGCTATTGAGCTTGTCGATACCGCAAGGCAGCCTGCCATTTACTGGTGTCGCGCAGAATCCATTTGGCGTAGCTGTGGTAGGCGTATCCGTAATAGAGGTAACAGAGCCGACGTTCGTGAAGTTTTGAGCGTTATAGTAGCTATAGGTATAAGGCTTGATGTCAAGAAGCCAACCATGGCTCAACTGCGATCTGACGCCGACATACTCGAAGTCGGTAGGAACGTGATTGGAGTTGTAGTGAAAGTTGGACGGGTCGTTGGGAATATTGTTCAGCAGATAGTTGTACCCAAACTGGGCGATCTGGGCACGAGTAGGAAGATTCGCGTCGGGTGTGTTGGCATCAAGCACAAGCACTCCACTGAACCCCGTTAGCGAGGTCTTATCGGAAAACTGGTACTGAACTTTGATATCACCGGCGGTACGCGTTTGATAATTGAAGGTCTGGAAGCCATCCGACGTTAGCCTGTGAACATCGAGCGAAAGGTTGGTCTTGTGATTTGCCCCAATACTGCCCGAATCGTACTCTCCGTCAACCAGAAGCGTGTTGAAGGAACCATAAGAAACGGTGCCACGAACAGCATGCTGTGATGGCAAGTCTTTGGACAGTAGATTGACCGATCCACCGAAAGGCGTGGGACCGACCGTTGATGCAGAACCCGGGCTACGATCGAAGTCTACGCCGCCGATCCACTGTCCGGGAAAGAAGGCCCACGAGTGGTGGCTCGGCGTGTTCGTGTCCTGGAAAGGAATACCATCCCAGGTGATGTCATACTCTCCATCCTGAAAGCCACGAAAAGAAGTTGTAGCCTGACCAAGGCCAACGCCGTTGGTATTGATCGTGAAGGTGCCGGGCACGATTTGGATGATCTCAGCGTAGTCGGTAACAGGAGATGTAAACTTCCGGATGAATTCAGACCCTATCTCCGAACGTGCGGAGCGAGCATCTAAGAGGGCCTGGACCGGCGAAAGCTGAGACGCAATCGAATCAGAGTCGCCTGCTTGGACGTTGACCTGTTGGGCTACGCTCCCGACACTTAGCTTCATTGAAATGGTCTGCGATTCGCCGGATGCTAGTTGTACCCCGGAGCGACTCACGGTTGCGAATCCCGGCGCAGAGAGCTCAACGGTATATTTTCCGGGCAGCAGACCCGTAATAGAAAAATGGCCCTGGACATCGGCTGTCACTTTACGAACCTCGCGAGTCGATTCGTTTACCGCAGCCACGGTTGCATTCTGGACAACATTGCCTTGCGGGTCAAGAACACTCCCAACGAGCGTAGCTTCTGCTCCCTGTTGTGCCTGAATTGAAAAAGGTTCCGCAGTAAAGAGAAGGACGAACAGGCCTACTACGAACACACAACGCCAGATACCCGATAGATTCTGTTTCAAGCACTCCTCCAAAGAGTTACATGCAAAATGCGCAGTTCCGCAAAACTAGCTACCGAATATGAACTCGGTGTTACACCCTATTTAGCTCCCTCGTCTTCAGGCCTCAGAGGCCAGGAAGATCAAAGTGATTGTCGTTCGTATACTCATCCACCTGTAAGAGAAAGCCTTGATTTATCAACAAAACGGTGGCTTCGGGGATATCTAACCCGAGAGTTCGGGAGCATTCTCGCTCAATCGTGAAGGCGGGTCGCCTCTCTTTGTCTTCAGTTTCCCTTAAGCTTCGCTTCAGATTTTCTTAAGGTGAAAATCAGTGGGAAGCCATCGAAGATTGTTCTTATCAATGCCGCTCCCCTGCTGCTTCACAACCCCCTCCTGCGATTGGAGGTTGGCTTTGCTTCAACTGACCGCTACCGATGAGCGTATAAATTTCGTCTCGCGAGGATACCTGCGATCCTAGATCCCAGGTTCCCGCGTCGCCTGCAGATTCGATTCCACGGATAGGGGAAACCTGATCTTAAAGACCGAACCTCTGCGGGGAACACTTTCCACGCTGAGTTCAGCTTGATGGGCATCGGCTATCCACCTGGCGATTGCAAGACCTAGCCCATCACCGGCCTGTGTTTTTCTCTCGCGTAGATCCGCCTGGTAGTATCGTTCGAACACGCGCTGCCGGACCTCTTCTTCCATTCCTATACCTGTATCCCGTACCGTCACGACGATGTCATCTGCAGTTCGTTCGACCTCCGCTTCGATCTCTCCCCGCGCCGGTGTGAACTTGATCGCGTTGTCTAGAAGGATGCCGAGCAGCCTTTGCAACAGACGCTGATCGCCTTCGATGTACAAAGCTTCTTCAGGTAAGCGCCAATCCAGCATGATGTCGCTCGATTCTGCGAGGCCTTCCACGCGCCGGCAGCCGCTGACCACTAATTCGCAAATATCGACTCGCTCAAGGGCCACCTCGTGATTGAACGTGACACTGCGGGACAATGCCAGAAGCGCGTCCAATAGGGTCGAAGCTGTGCGGCATTCCATGACAACTTTGTGCAAATCCTCGCGATACTCTTCTTCGGAATGGCGCCGATGGAGGGAAAGCTGTGCAGTCGCGAGAATCACTGTGATAGAAGTTCGCAAATCATGCGATACATCTTCAGAAAACTTGCTCAGTCGAGAGACCGCAGCTTCCAGCCTGGCGAGGAGTTGATTCCACGCAACCGCGAGATCCCGGATTTCGTCCGTTCCAAACGGCACGGGTAGCCGTGCTGAGAGGTTTCCGATGCCGATGTTCACCGCCGCCTTCGTCATGCGATCGACAGATCGCAACGCATGACGACTGAGAAGATATCCACTGATCGCAGACAAACTCAGCAGACCAGGCATGAGCAACATCAACGCACTGCGATAGATCCGGAGGATGTAGGACTCTTCATCCAGTGATCCGCCGATATAAAGACTTACTGGACGTCCGTTCAACAGGGTTAAATGACACATCACCATTGCTGCCTGCCGCTCAAGCGTTTGGAACATATACATGGCCTTGGAGCAGTCCGATCTGCTGGGTGATATCGGGTCTGCTTTGTTCAAATCAAGTGGAAATAGCAGACTCCCATCCGGATTGCGGACTTCAAATAAGTTGCCTTCATGTGTCACAATGGCATACTTCCGAAGCTGGTCAGACAGGGACAAGGGGCTATGCTCTGTCTTGTTCTCTTCGAGAAATTGAAGCAGCCGCTGTTCTCGTCCCCTCAAGTGCGACTTTTTACCTTGAAACAAGGCAAAATGCAGGGCGCCATAAGAAAGGAACCCGAACAAAGATAATCCGGCGAAAGTAACGAGTAAATACCATACGGTTAGCTGGGCCCGGACTGAGAGATCACGCATCCTATTCCTAATCGGCAACGAACATATACCCTGTCCCGTGGATAGTCCGAATCAGTGTCCGGCCGTCGCTCTGCCGCGACTCGAGCTTTGTACGTAGACCGTGGATATAGACATCGAGGGTGTTCTCCTTTACATCCGCGAGATATCCCCAGCCGCCTTCAATCAATTCTTCGCGAGACGTGACCAGACCGCTGCGCCGCATCAATACGCCTAATAGTTCAAGCTGCTTACGAGTTAGATAGATGTCCTTGCCTTTGCATATCGCGACCCCGCGATCGCGGTCCAGAGTAATCCCGCCGGCATGTATGACCTTTGACTCTGTCGCGGGCTGCATCCGTCTTGCAATCGCGCTCACTCTTGCCAGCAAAATTTCAAGGAGGAAGGGCTTGACCAGATAATCGTCAGCACCAAGATCGAATGCCTGCAGTATCTTCGGCACGGCATCAACCGCGGTCAAAACCAATATCGGCGTTTTGCATCGCCGTACTCGAACCTGCTCCAGTACCTCAAATCCATCCATTCCGGGAAGGTAGATATCAAGGAGAGCCGCGTCATACCGTCCGGCAAGCATCATAGTTGCACCCTCTTTCCCGTTGTGGGAAAGAACAACTTGATGCCCATTTTCCGTCAAACCACGCTCAATCAGAGACGCGATTCTTTTATCATCTTCGATTACGAGGATATTCATAAAGCCTTACCTAAGGCTATGTGTATTCGCACAATTCGAAGATGAATATTAGGTTACAGGAATGTCCATGAACAGCTCTCAACGGCTTTTAGCGCGTATTTGGGAAGGATGAACGTAGACGGTAAGTTCCCTCGTCAAGCACATGAGTTTGAACACTCTTTATAAGAATGTTTGCGAGTTTGAAACCAGACCGCGTGGAAACCATGCATTCATTGGAATCAGGGAGCGATGAAATTCACTATTGCCCTAAAGCCGGTTGGAATACCCCAAAATGATGCTTCCATGCTGGATACTGAATATCCATTGCATTACGCCATAGGATCTGGTTCAGCTGTTCCGTTGGAACAGCGTCTGGTTCCTGCCAATTCATCTTACCGGAGGCGATTGCGTCTGCTTTAGCTTGTCCACTCAGTGCATCAGTTCCAGGATTTCTCTCATAGATCAACTGTTTCGGTTCGATAGCTTGATAAGGAGTCAGATTAGGCGTCGGCTGAAAACCTTGTCGCATATCGTTGGCGATCTTCGTACATGAACCGCTCATCCTTCTTCACTGGACGACGGAGCCTGTAGCAGGGATCGAGTCAATCATCCTGACAATAATTCGGGAGTTTGGTCGAACCAGGATGTTCGTCGTCGTCATGGGACGGTGTTGATTGTCGCTCGTCGCACCAGCCGCTACTCTGTGGCCGTCGACCATCAGGAAATGTGATCGGCCATAGAAGCCAGGCTGCCAGAGAAGGGCTGGCCCGGAGACGTTTGTCAGACTGCTTGATCTACCTCCATCGTGACGGACGTTGATGACATTTTTGCGGACAGGCAGGTGATCCAGTTCAACCCACTGGTTCTTGCGGGATAGTTGTGGCCGCGTGCTGATGACAGTGCGAATGTCGTGTGCATGAGCGAAGTTCCGCTGTAGCGGAGAAGTAACGTCGACCCCCATCATCCCGGTCACTATAGCGCCAATAATTGAATATGAGACTTCGGGATATTCCCGTCGTTCACGGTTGGGCCGGGATAGATCGAGGATCTGAGAATATGCCTCTTCCGCTGCGCCATATCGATAAAGTATTTCCGGCAGATAGCTCTGTTCTTCAATGCCTGGAGTTGAAAGCTTGAGCTTTTCCTTGATCGTGGTTAGAGCGTTCTGGATTTTTGCGAGATCCTTCGTCGCAGCGAAATAGAGAATGAATGCGTCTCCATCGCCGAAAAAACTCTGGCCGCTTCCGGCAAAGCCGTAGAAATGATGCTCTTCAGGGTTCCAAGCCTTGGTTTCTATGAACCTTTGTACCGCCAGGGATCTGAGGTCATATCTCTTGGCGGTTTCACTGTGATCTCGCGATCGAGCCAGATCGGCGGCGAGACGAAACGCTCGATACTCAGCCGCCAGGAGGTCCACGCCGAGCACGAAATCATGCTGACCCTCCGTATAGCTAGGTATGCCCCTGGCCTGAACAAACCTCCCCGTCGGAAGCCGACGATTCATGATGCGACTGCGGGTTAGGACAGAAGGGGGCTCAAGACTCCATCGCTTCGGATAGTCAGAGACCGTATGGTCGTAGAAATTGGTAAATACGGGGTCATCGATGTATGTGGTATCACCCGTCCACTTATACATCCGCAAAGCGGCGCTCATTACATCAAAATTTGCAGGTAGATTGTACCAGAAGTCGTTATCGCTTTCATAGTCATCAGGCGAGGGCTTGCCCTCGCGATCAATCTCCCAATAGCTTGCCCAATCCTTAGAGTCGGAGATGTTTTGGGCAAATCGTCGGAGCATGTTGTGATTCTGCGCAGCAAGTCCGAGCGCATAAGCACCCATCGTCTGATGGGAGACGTCGCGCATGCAAAAAGCGCGACGTCCTGGAAGTGCTGCTTCATACCAGTCACCTACGGGGTCGCTTCCTGGTCCTACATAAGCGAGGGCTTGAGCCTTCGCCCAGTCGAACGTCCGCTGGAGCGCCGAATCCGACGTTGTGAGGAGCAGCGGAGAGGCAGCTCCTCCTTGGGCCAATGATCCAAGAGGAGAAAGAGAGAGGAAAAGTATCAGAGCAGAAAAACGAAATGGAAGCGACATTGGTTGTCCTATTTGCCTCGTAGCAGGGGTGACCCCGTGGTCAGGTACCAAAATTTCAGAACCATCCTCGGAGAATTGTCTTTTTTTTGCGAGACATCAGTGAATGAGGCTCCCAATTGAAGATTTCAGTTAAGGCTGCTCGTCTAGATTATTACCTATCAAGCAAACGCAATCAACAAAACCGGCGCAGACAGATCTCCCGGTGTTGCGGCGCGAAGGCCAACATCACGAATTACACTTCCCGGTATATGCAGGCGATTTCCTCGAAGCTGCACTGAATCGGTAATATCGATTGGCTTATCGCCGGCCAGATCCTGGGCCAGAATCCGCTTCTCTCGCGGTGCTCTGTCGAAGGTCATGGTCAGGCTGTCGAAATGACCGAAGACGCCGTACGGCCCTGGCGCATCCGTCACCGACAATGTCACATCGCATCCCGGCATATACCAAGCCTCTCCGACTTGGGTCCTCTCCTGCGCCGCAACGGCAACTCGCGCACCACATGGTTCTGCGCATCGGCCACGCTCGGATTGGCCAGCGTCGCGGACGCCGCTGCGCTGTTGTCGCCCGAGTATCCGAGTGTGCCCGTACCGGCAGTGGTCGCAACGCTGCGGCCAGGCGTGACCGTCAGTATGCCCTGTAGGAAGGCCGAAGAGGCAAAGCTCAGTGTGAGCATCAGGTACAAAATACCTACACTAGGCTGCAGCCGTTTTGTAAGTCTAGACATCATAGATTTGCAAAACGGCTGCAGCCTAGTGTAGGGAGACACCGGAGATGGTCGCCGAGACACCAGCAATTGCGCCTAGACCGGGGGGTGTCGGATTACCCGACACGTAAAGTGGTGAAGTGTGATTGCCTATGCTGCTGGTGACGCCCGCAAGATAATTCCCGGCGGGCGAAGTCTGCGTCCCTGGAGCGGAACTTCCGTTGACGGTCACGTTGACGGTTGGAGTGCCGCCGCTGCCCGACGGGGTAAAGGTGGCGACGTGAGTGTGCGAGGGCAGCTGCTGTTGCGTCAGGGTGACACTTTGCGTTCCACCCTTTTGGCCCGGAGTATAGACGGGGAGACCTCCGCCGCTTCCTGCGTGGAGGGGCATGCGGCCCTGCAGATCAGGCAGGTTGAAGGTTGTAGTTCCGTTGCCTCCGTAGGTTGTTCCCAACAGCGCGAACAGCGCACTGTTCGCCGAGATCGGCAAGGTCTGCCCATTGCACAATGCCCAGTCCTGCGGCGCAAAGCTGAAACCGACCATCCGGATCTCTCCGAGGTATTGATCACCCATCTTGATATTCCTTTCGTTGGCACTTCATTTTGGTTTCGCTGGAACACCACGGTTCACAGCAACGTGAGCAGTAGGAGACCCTGGAGAAGCAATCTGCGAATCTAAGGCCGCGCCCTGGCCTTCCGCTCGTGAGACATAACTCCATTACCTACTCAGGCGGAGATGACGAAGAGGGCCGGAAAGCAGGAATTACGGCTACACAGAAGGATTCGCGCACCGGGCTGACGGTCATCTCGGGGGCTTCTCCCTGGTAGTCCGGCGAGAGTTCGGGAGAACTGTGGGCCTCAACCAGATGGAAGGTACCCAGGTGCGTAGAAGAGAGAAGACGCGCCTCGATGTGGAAGTAGCCGTTTCCGATGGCAGTTATCCTTCCACGTGAGCCGCTATCCAACACAAGCCTGGACGCGGGGTTGAGGTTAACACCGTCTTCCCGGAGATGCTGGAAGATTAGCCGGAAGGACTTCATGCCAGTCACCCCCCAGGAGGGGTCGAAGCCGGGGCTCCAGTCGAATGTGATGACACCGCCTTGACGCACGGCTGGGCAGGCGCCGGAGACCAAAGGCACCGGCTGCGCAAGCGAAACGGCCGGAGACGCGACCTCGGTCTGTGGCGTCTGTGCCGAGGCGTAAGCAAACGCCACAAAGCTGAGACTGCCGATGATGGCCTTCGTGCGGGTCGAGGATAAGGATCGATGGATCACTGCTGCTCCGTAATGCCTGCTATGTTCCGCTCTGTTCTTTGCGCTTGGCTTATTGACAGATAAGCGTTGTGCCGTAGCCGACGATATTGAAGTTTCCATCTGAGAGCGTTTCGCTAAACCGCAGACTGATTCGATCTCCCTGAACCACGGAGAAAATGTGCGTCGAGTCCGAACAGGAATAGGTCGCGTTGTTGCTTGTCCCGTTCGTGATCGCGCAAGCCATGCTTGTGGGGACATCATTCTTTATGACGGTAAAGTTAGTGGTATCCGCCTCAATTGTGCCGAACAGGTTGGTAGTGAGCCCATTCACCGTCAGGCTGCGGACTGTGCACGCGGTCGGTGCTGCGAGGAAGGCTAGCTGAGAGGCTGAAAAGAAATTGGCAAAACCAGTAGGAGTCGAATACTGCGTTCCTGCTGCTGCGTTCAAAATGAGACCGGACCACACGAAACCATTGGTGATGCTGCCGGTGGCACCCGTAGCACCCGTTGCACCTGTTGGGCCCGTAGCACCAGCGGCTCCGGTTGCTCCTGTAGGCCCCATCGCACCCACGGGACCGATGGCTCCGGCCTGCGCGATCATCTGCCAGACAGAGCTGTGGGTGGGAGGATCCTGGTTCATGTTGGTGGCAAGCGCGATATAGGTTGAGCCACCGGTCGAGCACGCATTACAGAACACCACTTGTCCAACCTGATAGTTGGTGCTCGCGGACCAGTTCGTTACCGCTCCGATTGTGCCCGTCGCCCCCGTCGCACCGGCAGGCCCGGCAGGGCCAGTATCCCCGATAGGGCCGACTGGCCCCACAGGCCCTATTGCCCCGGTAGCGCCGGTTGCACCGGCTGCTCCCTGCGCTCCGGCGTTGCCCTGAGCACCCGTAACGCCTATAGGTCCCTGGATTCCCTGGGTTCCTTGAATGCCCTGCGGACCTGTGGCACCAGCGGTGGCGATCAACTGCCAGACACCCGTTTGCGTGGGTGGATCCTGGTTCGTGTTGGTGGCAAGCGCAACATAGCTCGAACCACTGGTGGAGCACGCAGCGCAGAACACCACCTGCCTAACCTGATAGGTTACGCTCGAAGACCAGCTCGCCACAGCACCGATCGTGCCCGCAGCTCCTGTTGCACCCGCAGGACCAACCGGTCCCGGGGCACCCTGCGCGCCGGTAGCCCCAGCGGTGCCCGGAAAGCCTTGGATACCTGGCGCGCCGGTAAGGCCCTGGATCCCCTGCGGCCCCTGAACACCAGCGGGACCCTGCAGCCCCTGCGCCCCCATTGACGTAACGGTGATGTCCAGACTGGCGGCATGCCCGGTCTCGTCATTTTCTTTGCTGTCCAGCAGCAGGTTGGCCACATTCGAATTCAGCGCCAGACCATAGTTGGTGCCCGGTGTCGTAATCCAGCCCTGCACCAGCGAGGTCACATCCAGCGTGACATAGACGCCGGAGTTGGCTGCCGTGAAGCTGGCCGTTGGGGAGCCGAGGGCAGGTATGTTCGCATAGGTGACGGCCGACTCGCTCCATGCCGAGGTCACAGGGGACAGACTCACCAGACCACCGGTGTTGACCCGGTTCACATATACCGTCAGGATCGCGCGCGCTACCTGGTTGGAGGTGATGTCCGCGGGCAGGGTGCTGAGATCGAACTGCAGCAGCGCCGTGCTGCCGTTGCCCACATATAGATTGGACAGCGTACCGAAGTTGGTAGTGGAGCGTGCCACGCTTACGTGTGCGTCGCCGGTCAAGGCAACATCCGTCGCGTAGGCGGCAGAGCAACTGGCAATAGTTACAACACAGACGGCAAGCAGACGGCCGATCAATAAACGATTCAAGAGGACACTCCCTCTCGGGAGTATGCCCACGGTCAAAAGGCCGACGAGGGTATCCCGAGAAACTCAACGTGGGATCAGCAAGCAATAATGCGTTCTGCTGGAATTGCAAATAGATTCTTCCAGGCTAGCGAACAGATGCAACTGGAAGATTTCGAACCGAATGAAAACACACCTGAGTGTTCTACCGAAATACTATCTTTCGGAGAGGTAATCCGTTGTACAACTTTCGTGGATGCAGGTGTTGCTTTGAGAATTATTTGGCGTAAATATTTGAGCGCTATTTGGCGTAAGCTAATTGCATGCACGAACTCTTGGAGCTGTCGGACGAAGACCGAGAGTTGGCGATGTCTCGATTTCGGGTGCTCCAACCCCATCTGGAACAAAACACTTCCCTTCGTGTAGTAGCGGCCGAAGCCGGTCTTGCTTTTCGAACAGCCCAACGATGGGTGGCTCAATACCGAGCCTCTGGCTTGAGCGCATTGGTACGGAAATTCAGGGGTGACCGCGGCGCACGGCGCACCGTCTCCGAAACGATCAAGACTGCGATCGAAGGACTCGCGCTTGAGAGTCATCCGATTCCTGTTATGAAATCGCCTACCAAGGAACTGGGCGTTACCGCCAACGGTTGAGCGACTTGGTAGCCGAACACGGCGTCGTGGCTGCCGATGTTTGGGCTCGTCGAGCAAACACTGATTAGGAGGAATCTCCATGCCATTCAAAAGCGAAGCGAAGCGTCGTTATTTTGAAGCAAACAAGACCAAGCTAGAGAAACACTACCGGAGCGAGCGCCAAAATCGAAAATCAGCAAGAGCCATTAGCAACGGGATTGCTTACGATAAGCGCGTTTATCGACACCTACCGCGACGCGGCTCTGGTAAGGGTGTGAGCTGTCCAATCCGCACCGAAGCCAAAAGACATCCTTTACTGCGATGAACGCGTTGGTTACTGCCGGAAATCCCGCGAATCCAGTCACGAATCTTCGAATGTGTAGAACCACACGGTGCCGCGTGTAGAGACTCCCTATAGGGTAGCCGGCGATGGGTAGCTTACTATCAGTCCCAGCTGGTGAGTTGGTTTACCTACCAAGTCAAAAGGGGCTATTGTGCAGGATCGTAGACAAAGCATCATCAGCGCGAGCTTGGCCATCCTGCGGGAAAGAGGCTATGCAGGATTCACGCAGCCGCGCGTGGCAGCCGCCGCCGGGTTACGCCAAAGCCATCTGACCTACTACTTCCCAACGCGGATTGATTTATTGATGGCCGTGGCCCGCGTAGCAATTGAACGACAGCTTGCTGCAGTGGACAGCATCCTGGGGGTTTCATCGGTGCGGAAGGCTGCGACGACTATCGCGAATGTTGCGGTGCGGCATGAAAATACGCGGATCATCATGGCATTGGCGCAAGCGGCGGATCAGGAGCCTGCGTTACGTGAGCTATTTCGAGGGTTAGCGGATGGAATTATTCTTCGCGCCGGAAAGCTTCTCATCAATCTGAACATTGAGCCGACGGATGAGCGTTGCTATCAGCTTCATTCCATGTCGGTAGGAATGGCGGTAGTTGATCTTGCGACGGCGCGGAAGAACGGCGAGCGCCGTGCCGCTCGAACGCTGGAAGCTGCCCTCACTTCGATGAAAAAGGAGCAACACGATGAAAGGTACGAACTCAAATGTCTTGATTGCAGGCGCTGGGCCCGTTGGGCTGGCGATGGCGGCCGATCTGGCGCGGTATGGAGTTTCGGTACGCCTGGTAGAAAAGTCTCCCGAACGAACCGACAAGTCGAAGGCCTTGGTTCTGTGGAGCCGCACGCTGGAACTGATGGACCGCATGGATTGCACGGCGCCGTTTCTGACGAGGGGCAAAAAAGTTACCGTAGTCAACATCACTGCCGGCAAGCAGCCCATTACAAGAGTCACGTTTGATGGAGTGAAGACTCCACACCCCTATGCCTTGGCAATTCCGCAAAACGATACCGAGGAACTGCTCGGAGATTTTGTGGCCTCGCTGGGTGTGAAGATAGAACGGAATATCGAGCTGACGGATTTTGTTGCTACGGCGGACGGAGTTACTTCGACTCTGCGTCATCTTGATGGAACGGAAGAGACGTTTGAGAGCGGATGGCTGATTGGGAGTGACGGAGCGCACAGTACGGTTCGTCATAAGCTCGGCATGGAATTTGCCGGTGAGACGATGCCGAGCAGTTGGGTTATCGCTGATGTTCATCTGAGAAATGTGCCGAATCCTGAAGAGATATGTATTTCGTGGCACACGGACGGGATTCTTGCGGTGTTCCCGATTTTAGGAACACGATATCGCGTGATTGCGGATTCGGGACTGATAAATGCGGGTGTTGCTCCAGCAAATCCTACGTTGGAAGATGTGCAATCGATACTCCATGTACGTGGTCCTGGGGGCATTACGGCCACCGACCCAATATGGCTGACGAGATTCACCATCAATGAACGTAAAGTCTCGAATTATCGCTCGGGCCGTGTCTTTGTGATGGGCGATGCGGCACATATCCACAGTCCGGCGGGCGGACAGGGAATGAACACGGGAATCCAGGATGCGTTCAATCTCGCATGGAAACTGGCGCTAGTAAGTCGTGGTCTTGGCGACGAAGAGATCTTGCTGGGCAGTTACAGCGCTGAACGCAGTCCGATCGCTGACGATGTGCTCAAGGGAGCAGGCAGGATAACCGAGGTTGCTTTGATGAGAGGTGACTTCAAGCAGACAATCCGAAACCACGTTACTTCGTTCATCTTTGGCTTGTCGCCTGTGAGGAAAAAGCTGGCCGATGTACTGACGGAGCTTTCGATCGGATATCCAAAGAGTCCGATGAATGGGGGTGGCGAGTATATGGGCGACGGCCCCAAGGAAGGTGATCGCGCTCCGGTCGACGCGGGTTCTTCGTGTGTGGGAGCGGGAGATACGCCGCGATTTGCGTTGTACGCGGACGGACGTAATGGAGAAGGGGCGGACTTGATTACGAGATATTCGCATCTCCTGGAGTCCGAGCTTCGCGAACCGTTTGATCGGAGTGGTCTGTGGTTGATTAGGCCGGATGGGTATGTGGCGTTGGCAACCCGGCACGACCAGTGGGATGAGATCGCCAAATATCTCGAGGCAATTACGAAAGGAACAGGACGATGAATACTACTTATCCGGAAGTAAATTTTTGGGACAATTTGATTCCGATCAAAGGCGGCCTAGATGGCACACAACTGGCTGGTTGGACGCCGGGACCGGCAGTGAAGAGCGGGCTGGGCTGCGTGCTGTATGCGGACCAGATGATTCCGGTGGGCGAGGGCGTCTCGCTGGCCGCGGATGTTTTCACACCGAAGGTGAAGGGCCGGTATCCGGCAATCCTGGTGTATGCCGCCTATAACAAGGATGTTCAGTCGAGTGGCGCGCCCACGGGCACGAATGAGACGGGCAGTCCGCCAGTGTTTACGGACCGTGGCTATGCCCATGTGGTGGTAGCGCGGCGCGGGATGGGACGTTCGGAGGGAGAAAGTGTTGTCTTCTTCAATGATGCGGATGTGGATGATCACGCCAAGGCAATTGCGTGGGCGGCGGAGCAGCCGTGGTGCGACGGGAACGTGGTGCTGTTTGGGACTTCGTACTACGGAATAACCCAGCCAGACGTGGCGGTACGACAGCCGCCAGCGCTGAGAGGCTTCTTCAGCATTGAGATGTGCACGGACTATTTCCGGCACATTGTGATGTTTGGCGGAGGGCCGCAGATTGATTTTCTGGCGTTGTGGATGGGAGCTAACTTTACCGACACGCAAACCCGGTTGCATGTTCCACCGCTGGCGCGGGCGCTGCTAAGCCACGTTTTCAACTCGCCGCTGAAGCGCTGGTGGAAGCCGATGGTGCAAAAGCGAATGTTGAGGATCATGAAGAGCTTTCAACGTAAGGCTCCGACGAAGGCGATACGGGAGATGTTTGCAAGCTGGGTGCTGGACGGGAAGACGCGTGCGACGAACAGCATTCCGGCAGGGCCATCCGGATCGCTGGACAAGATTCAGGTGCCATTTGTAGTAGTGCAGAATCCCGGCCACTTCAACCTGCACCAGTTTGGTGCGTATGACTTGTTTGAGAACGCCGGAACCGCGAAGGGCAAGAAGTGGATGATCCTCAGCGAGGCTGAGTATTCGCTGCCTTGCTATCAATGGCAGCTGGAGGCACTGGCGTTCTTCGACCACCTGCTGTATGGCGCGACGAATGGCTATGCGGAGCAGCCTGCAGTGCGGTATTGGAAGGAAGGTGCCGAGGCTTTCGGAACTGCTACGGATTTTCCTATTCCAGAGAGTGTGGCGGAGCGATTTTACCTGGCTGCTGGCAGCGAAGGCGAAGCGGATGCCGCAATGCACCGGTTATCCCCGAAGGACGATGGGAGTGGGTCGAACCGCTGGGCTGCGGCTCCGCTAGGCGCGATCGTTACGGCGGGATTCGATGAGGTAGCGAATCAACTAGCGAGCTACGAAATGACGATGACGGAGGAGACGGAGTTCTCCGGGCCGATTACTGCGAACCTCAAGTTCAGCAGCAGCGAGATCGATTCGCATGTGGTGGCACGGGTTGGACGCATTGATGGAGCGGGCGTGTATCACGCGCTGTCACTGGGTACGATAAGGCCCGCACTGAGGAAGATCGACGCTGAACGGAGCACGGCTATGGAGATTGCTATCGACATCGACGTTCCTGAGCCGCTGGTCCGGAATGAGCCAGTGACGTTAAGGTTCAGCCTGACTCCACAGCCGGTGGTGGTGAGGGCGGGCGAGCGGCTGCGTCTGGATATTGGAAGCCGCACGGATCTGCTAATAAGCAACGTGTCGCAGGGGCGGGCACAGTTTCAGATGCAGGTTCCTCCGTATTTCTCGCGTAACACGCTGCACTATGGAGCGGAGAGCTATATCGAATTGCGGAGGGTGCGGGTTTCCTTTGCACAAAACACCGGTGGGCTTCCAATCTCTATGCAAGTGCCACGCTGAGGCCGGTCAGAATCGGGTTTCGATAAGTCCTGGTAAGTCGGCTTATCGGCAATAACAAAGCGCATCCTTAAACAACACGGGCACCGCCTTCTCGATCTCCTCCGCGTTCTCTGGGCTTCCCTGCGGCCTCAATGCGAATGTCACTACTAGAGACCGCTTTGTGTTTTTTCAATCTTCTCCGAGGGGTGCCTGCTTAATTATTTCCGAGTCGCGTCCTCTTTCACGCCAACGGTCAGTTTCATTTTTGATAAATCATCAGTTCTCCAAGTTTTATTCCATCCTAGATACTGTGGCGGGGTAAGGGCTATGCCCTTGCTTCAGCTCCAGCCGACGCCGGCAGAATCAATCGGCCTCGTCTTCCGGCTCCCCGATCTAGCGGGGACACCCCGCAACGCCCCATGAATATGTGCGCCTAACGCGCACGAAGCGGTAACCAAGCCTTCCTGAGAGAGTGAGTGTACCGGAACATCCGTTACACTTTGGACCACGGACATCCGTTACAAGTCCTTTGCGGAGTTGACGGCTTGAATTGAGGTTGTGGCTGGTCTTTGCCGTTGCTCCTAAACACCTAACCCGCCGTCGAGGCCGTGGTAATGTGGGAATCCTGAAAGGATTTCCAAAGAGTGTGGGAAGGGTGGAAAGCCGGCTTTATGGCTTTCCATGCTTTCCATACTCTGTCATTTCCATGGCCTACTTTGAGGTGCGGAGCAGGCGTCGAGGTTGCCATTTTGCCTGGGACAACGATCAAGACAGGGGTTCGTCTGGGTTTCTTCCAAGATTACTTTGACCTTGCCGTCTAGCACTCCTTTCGAAAGCGTCCAGATCAGTTTCTTTATTGGCGGATAGCGAAAGCTCTTCTATCGGGTGTATTCTTTTGCGCAGGAGAATGAATATGCGAAGTATTTCTACATTCATCGCGACTCTGTCCCTCTGTGGAGTTCTCTCCGCTCAACAGGCAGCGCCGCCTGTAGCCGCACAACCGTCTCAATGCCCAAGCGGCTTCAGCGTTCGAGTGGACGGCCGCGCTATCGCTCGTTCCATTTCCGATCTTAAGGAACACGGCAGTGGCCCCTTGCTGGACATATACCTCCCTCAAAACCGCGCCATTAAGCTAGTTGGAGCCACAATCAAGATCCACGGGTCGAATCCCTCAGGCAACTATCTGCCAGTCGGAAGGAACTCTGAGTCCGCGTCCGGAACCCAAGTTCTGAATCTGGAACGGGAAGGAACAGATGCGTTACGGTACAGCGAAGCTTGGGCAAGTATGCAACTCATAAGCTGGATCGAACTGACGGAACTGCGCTACGAAAACAAGACGGTCTGGCATCCATCCGGAGAGACGCACTGCAGTATCACGCCCAGTAAGTTGCTGTTGATCGATGCCGTCGCTCACTAATAAGAGCCTGAGGTGTTGGACGCATAGACCCGCCAGCCTCGAGATGCCGCTGCGGCTTGTAATAGTGGGGACCGGAGCAATGCAGTGGCTTTAGACCCTCTGTCGATCTTTAGGAGCGCCGACTCCGCTGCATCTCTTCAATTAGTTATTACTACTTGAAGTAGTAAATCATCGCACCACCTGCATCGGCCTAAATCGCAGAGCTTCGGCGTCAAATTCTCCAATTTCGAGGTCACGGAAGAAGACCTTGTAGAAATCTTCGGCAACCAGCTCAAAACCAAGATCTTCAAATCGAAAGACCTCGCTGATGAATACCCTGTCTTTATGCCAGCTGATGTCGCCGCTGTTATTTACTCTCCGTGTAAGGAATCCTTTGGGGTAGCTAAACTCGATCAGAGTGCGCGGAAGCATCACGGAGCTAGGCTGGTATAGGCTTCCGGGGGTCATGTTGTTCAGTCCTTCGTGCGGCCGCTCATGGTTGAACATCTGCCGAAACCGGTCGAATTTTCTCTGCTGAAGCCGCGGCGTCAAAGCTACTGGGTTCGTCGTGTCCTCCTTGAGAGTTCGATGCATCCGTTCGTGGCGGCCATTCTGCTGCGGTCTGCCTGGCTGAATGCGTTCATGAACGATCCCCATCTTCATCCAGCCCAGCGAGAGCTTTGATAGTCCGGGCAGGCCGGTTCCGGCGAACGGCGCTCCGTTGTCCGTTCTAATTCGTGCCGGCATACCGTACTCACGCATCGCAGCCTCACAAACCGCTCTGACCTCACTCAAGTCCATCCGGGAGACGATCTGGCACCGGATCAGATAACGGCTATGAGCGTCGGTGATGGTTAACGGATCGCAACGGGTGCCATCGCCCGTGCTGAAATATCCTTTGAAGTCCATGCACCAAAGCTGATTTGGCGCTGTCACTTCTGAGAAAGGTTCCGAGTACGGAGTGGTGCGACGCTTCTTGCGCTTCGGACTCGTCAAACCGGCACGCTGGAGAATATTTCCGAACGTGCTGGCCGCTGGCCAGTCCACGTTTGGCTCTAGCTGCTCCAACCGCGCTTTGAGCTTTCGTGCTCCCCACGATGGGTACTTGCTCCGTAGGGCAAGGATGGCGTTCTCGATCCTCTCCGGCGTCGCGTGGGAGCAGCTGTGAGGCCTACTGCTCAGGTCTAAGAGACCTTCGGGGCCAACTTCCTTGTAGCGGTTGATCCAACGGTATCCGGTAGGTCGTGACACTCCGAACTCACGGCAGAGATCAGAAACCGACATCTCCTCCTTTTGGTAGCTCGACAAAAATTGCAGACGTTGATCCACGATACGACTCTCTTTCCAGGGCATACCGCATCATCGTGCGTCTGACCAAAGCCGAGGAATCATCAGGGTTCCGCTTCGCTGTAACGCATGTCTCCGGTCTGTTTCGTAACG
>Ga0193753_10001370_pt1 | contig 20861 bp, 18 predicted proteins | sample H1c2metaG_FD_144925 | JGI IMG/M metagenome (GOLD analysis project Ga0193753, IMG submission 144925) | Soil microbial communities from a riparian zone of the East river system, Colorado, United States - H1c2 | ecosystem: Environmental > Terrestrial > Soil > Riparian zone | place: USA: East...
ATTCATCGCGATCCCCTGGTCGGTCCCCATATGGGGGGGAACGACCAGGGGATCGCGATGAATGATTGTCTCGATTGGACTCTCGAGCGTCAAACCACGCAGTAGGCCGCGCCGGATGTCGCCGTCGGTCAGCGTACCCGCAAGCACGCCGTCATCCGAAGCGACCAGAACGATTTGCAGTCCGGCTTGGTCAAGGGAGCGAATCGCGTCTTGCACCGTCGCGCGTTCCGGTAGAAGCGTGCGCCGCCAATCGCTCCCATCGCGCATGCGCGTATGTTCGGTTTGCATACTCATTGCCCTACCTCGAGCTCCCGCAATAAGCAGAAGGCCTCGGCCGCGGCACATCCGGCGCTGGCGCCACGCGTCGCCGCCAGCGCGCGGACGGCTTCGATGCTTCGGGGAAACGGAAACGCACCAAGCTCGGACTGGTAAACTTTGAGTGCCTCAATTTTTTGGTCGAGAAAAGTCGAGACGTCTACAAAAACGTTGGGCTGGAAACCAGCGGATTGATCGAGGCCGAATCCGGTTTCCGACGGCGTCTCGTACGCGAGCACCCGACGTACGAACGGATGCCGGAACCACTTGGTACATGCAGTAGTGGCGTCGAAACTGACCCGATGATCAGAGTGGGCGTCGCCGCGATGGGGGACGAATACCTCGCTCGGTTTGAAATCGTTGAACACGTCGGAAAACCGTGACACGATATCCGCCATCGGTACTGTATCGAGTTTCGCCGTCGGCAGACGAAGATTATAGACTCGATCGAATCCGACGATCGCAGCGACACGGTCGATCTCGGCGTCGCGCGAGCGAACACGGCCTGCCGACCAGCCTTCGTTGGGCGACATGCCGGTGACGATCAGCCATGCGATCTCTCGTCGATCGGCCTTTCGCCTGAGCAGCGTTCCTCCACAGCCGAGGATCTCGTCATCAGGGTGCGGAGCAACGACAAGCGTCCTCACAAGTATTCTCCGATAGACGGAACGAATGCGGGTTCGGTCTCTATCAGTTTGATTGCACGTTCTCCGCACTTCACTGTCGGTCCCGTCGCTTCAACACCGATCACCCGCCCGGGTTCGATGTTGGATTCCACTCCTCCCACGACTTCCGTCTTCCAAACCGTCACCTCGCGTCCCTGGTGGATGAAGTGCGCGCCAGGGTATGGCCGTGCCAACGCACGGACAAGATTGTGTATGGTCAACGACCCCATCCGCCAATCGATCCGACCGTCCGCTTTTTCCCGTTTGCGCCAGGAGTTGGCCCGCTGATGATCCTGCGGAACCCGTGTGAATGAGCCCGACGCGAGCTGCGGGACGAAGGCGTCGATTTGTCCAAGCGCACATCGCGTGATTTTCTCATACAGGAAGCCCGCATCATCGGATTGATCTATCCGCACGCGGTCCTGCGACAGAATGTCGCCATCGTCTGCCCCCTCGCCCATGAAGAAAAAGGTCGAACCCGATTCTGTCAGCCCGAGCGCCAACGCCCAGATTAACGGGTGACGGCCGCGATTCGATGGAAGCAAAGTTGGGTGGAATCCTACGACGCCGAGTGGTGCCAGCTGGAGCAGCCGTTGTTTCAGAAGCCGCGACCAGCCGAAACAAAAGATCACGTCCGGCTTCCGGTCGGCAATCCACGCCACCGTCGAATCCGAGTTGATATCCGATCCATAGATACACGGGATATTGCTCGCGGCGCAGAGCGGCGTCAGATCGACGTGGTCCGCGTTGAAGCTCGACGTCTTCAACGTTACGACTCCCACTACGTTGGCGCCGATTGCGAGTAGTCGCTGCAGAGCTCGTTTAGAAAACTCGACAGCGCCGATGAAAACGATCGTCATTCCACGGCGAGATCGTAGAATCGTTTCTTGACAATGTCATCGAGAGAAACGGTCGCCAAGAGCTCGACGATGCGCTCACTTGCGCCGCCGTCGCCGTAGGGATTTTTGGCGCATCGCACCGTCTTTTGAAACCCCTCGGTGTAGACCTGGGCAATGGCTGCGCGGATGGCAGTTCGCTCCGGCGGACAATCGATCACGCTCTCGGCCTTCAGTCGCCCGCGCTGCCGGTCGCCGATATTGACCGTCGCCTTGCCGAAGCTCGGCACCTCCGCGAGGCCGCTCGATGAATTGCCGACGACGGCATCGACGTGCCCGACACAGGATAAGTATCGAAGCTGGCCCAGTGAAGCGAACGCTCTGGCGTTGTCGTGATCGGCGACGAAGCGACGAATCAAGTCGAACAACACGCGACCGTCGGTGTCGGCGTTCGGCATCGTGAAGATGAGATGCGTGTCTTGCAATTCGTCCAGCGCTGCCAAGAGCTCTTCCATCTGCCGTTCGGAGGTACTGCGCTCGAGCGTCAGCGGATGGAACGTAACGAGGAGGTTGCGGGCACCCAAACGGAAGTCGAGAGATTCTTCGAGAGCGGGACGGTCGAAGAGTGGCAGTCGCTTAATGCCGTCTACACCCAAGCCGCCGACAAGGAATACGCGGTCCGGCTGTTCTCCCAGCTGGATGACACGCCGGCGATATTCCTCGGCAGCCACGAAATGGATGTGCGCCATCTTCGTCACCGCATGTCGAATCGGCTCGTCGATAAGGCCCTCCGTCGCCTCACCCCCGTGCAGGTGCGCGATGGGAACGCGCGCAACCATCGCGGCTGCAGCCGCCGCGAAAATCTCGAAGCGGTCACCTAATACAACGACGATGTCTGGCCCCAGTTGCTCGAACACGTCGCCGAACCCAACAAGGCCGAGGCCCATCGACTTGGCCAACCCGACTGGTGTATCAGAACTCAGCAGCATCTCCACTTTTCGGTCTATTCGGAAACCATCAGACTCGATGTCGCGATAGGTGAGTCCAAACTCTGGTGACAGATGCATCCCGGTCGCGACAATCTGAAGCTCGAGCCCGTTTCGTTTGCTGATGCCGTCCATGACCCAGCGGAGAAGGCCGTATTCCGCCCGGGTACCGGTGACGATGCAGATCTTGCGAGTCATAGCTCGATCGGCTCGTCGGGCGCAAAATCGCGTATCGCTTTACGCCCGACGACTTCGTCCCATCGCATCGGAGACATCCCGGTGCCAGGTCGTTTGGTGACGAGGTTGGCTTTGCTGAAGAAATCCCCAGACCGAATTGCGACCGCAGCAACGATCGACTTGCGGACGACCGGCTTGTTCTGTGCTTCATTGTCAGTGAGCCGTTTCACACCGTCCCCAAGAGCGATCTCGATATTCCGGATTGCTCGAACCATCGCGTCGAGTTCCACCGGCTCGAGACTCGCTTTGTGGTCCGGCCCAGAAAGCCGGCGATCCATCGTGAAGTGCTTTTCGATCACGGACGCCCCGAGGGCGACGGCGGCGATCGGAACCTCGATGCCGGGCGTGTGATCAGAGTAGCCCACTGATACGCCGAACGCGTCGCGGATGCTGACCATCGCGCGGAGGTTGACGTCGGACATCGCCGTCGGGTACTCCGTCGTACAGTGTAGCACGGTGATCTTCTCCCGACCGGTCCCCGCCCGTTCGAGTATCTCGATGGCCGCTTCAATCTCGCCCAGAACCGCCATGCCGGTGGAAAGGATCACAGGCTTTCTCTGATGACCGACGTGTCGCAGATATGGCAGGTTCGTCAACTCGCCCGACGGGATCTTGAATGATGCTAATCCGAGATCCACAAGCAGGTCCACGCTCTGGATATCGAAGCCCGTGGAAAAAAAGGCAATGCCCCGCTGAGCACAGTGGGCAATCAGCTCCTCGTGCATCTCGCGCGTGAGCTCGAGCCGGCGTAGCATGTCGCGCTGAGATTCGCCGGCATCGGTGGTTACGTTTTGGTACGCGGCTTTCTTCGCGCTCGCCGTAACCAAGCGATCGGCGTTGAAGGTTTGAAACTTCACCATGTCGGCGCCAGCCGCCGCGGCCGCGTCGACCAGTTGCCGCGCGAGATCCATGTCGCCGTTGTGGTTAACCCCGGCTTCGGCAATGATCAGCGTGCGAGTCATGCAACGCGGCGCGGGGGAATCTGGCTGCCAGGCGCACAGTCCGTCAGCACGCGCTGACCCAAGCCGATCACACAGCGCGCGCCGATCGTGACACCCTGACGGACACTGCTGCCGCTGCCCACGAACGTCCCTGCTCCGATGTGCACGCCGCTGTTCACGGCAGCGTGAGTCGCAATGTGGCAGTGATCCGCCACCACAGCATCATGCTCCACGAGAGCACCGCTGTTGACGATGCAGTTTCGGCCAACCGTGGCCGCGGCGTTGATGATGGCGCCATGCATGACGATCGATCCGGCGCCGACCGACGCGTGACGCGAGACATGGGCATGCGGCGAAACAATGGCCGGCAGATTCCATTCTCCAGCATTGAGTAGATCGAAGAGCCGGATCCGCGGATCCGGCGTCTTGATCTGGCCGACAGTCACCAGTGCATTCTCGACTTCGCGACGCATCGCCGGCAAGGCGTCATCCGCGCCCAAAACGCTGTAGCCGAGCACCGTGCAACCGACTTCGTCGGGAGTCCCGAGCAGCCCAATGATCGTGTGCTGCCCGTGTTGCTCGATAACGTCGATGCACGCCCTCGCATGACCGCCGGCGCCGACGAGCAGAATACGGTTCTGCATCAAGCCCTACTCTCCATCCCGAGGACGGCGCTGCTCGGGATGTTCACGAGCCGCCGCTCGATCGATTCCGCCACAGGCAGTTCCATGGCGGGACAATTACTGAACGGTGCGAGTTTGTGCATCAGCGTCCATGCCGGCCGAGTCATGAGCCCGGCGTCATTGGTCGCCGCGAGGACGGCGTCGCGCTGCGAGGCCGCCGACTCGTCGAGCAGGATCGCTTGAAGCCAATAGTTGCTGTGACAGCCGATTGGCTCGGCGACGAGTCGCACCGACTTCAGGTCGGCGAACGCGGCTTGGTACTTGAGAAACAGATTTCGTTTCGCGCTGAGCATACCCGACAACTGTTCCAACTGCGCGCACCCGAGCGCGGCATTTAAATTCGGCATTCGGTAGTTGAACCCGACTTCGTCGTGCGTGTACTCCCAGCGATGCGGCACCTTGGCAGTCGTCGTGATGTGTTTTGCATGACGGGCGAGACTCGAATCATTGGTCAGAATCGCTCCACCGCCTCCAGTGGTAATTGTCTTGTTGCCGTTGAAGCTCAGCGTTCCCATGAGGCCGAAGGTGCCGGTGTGACGTCCGCCGACGGTGCTCCCGAGCGACTCTGCGGCATCCTCAACCAACGTCAAGTGAAAGTCAGTGGCCACGGCGAGGAGTGCGTCGATGTCTGCAGGGTGTCCGAACGTGTGCATCGGAACCAGCACACGGATCACCCGACCGGTGGAGCGATTCACGCATTGTCCGTTGCAAATCTCCGAGATCTGACGCAAATACTCGCGCAAAGCCCTGGGATCCACCCCTAGGGTTCGCTCCTCACAATCGACGAAGTGCGGCGTTGCGCCGCCGTACGCGACGGCGTTGGTGGTCGCGACAAACGTCAGGGCCGGCATTAAAACTTCGTCGCCTGGCCGCACGCCGGCCAGTTGAAACGCTGCATGAAGAGCCGCGGTTCCGTTTACCACCGCTACCGCGTGCTTCGCGCCGGTATACGCAGCGAGATCATTTTCGAATCGGTCGACGAATTTTCCGACCGAAGAAACGAATGTGGAATCCAGGCATTCCTTGAGATAGGCCCATTCATTCCCGGCAAACCGTGGCTCGTGGAGAACGACCGGGCCGGCGCCGGTTACTTGGGAGATCGCATTCGTGATGAACTGTGCGAGTGTCGAAGTCATGGACGTGGGTACTCGATTTCGTAGTTGCCATGAAAGTTGCGCTTCAAATCGGCGCGTTCAAAGACGTGTTCTCGAATGGCCGCGAGCAACTCGTTGATGCCGTCTTCGATCGTATATTCAGGTTCAAACCCGAGCGTCTCGCGCACTTTGTGAAAGTCGACCCGGTAGTTGCGCGGATCAGCGCCCTGCTGTTGATAGCGCACGTTCGAGTCGGGCAAGACCTTCAGAATGGCATCGACGATGCCTTGTTTGGTGAAGTTGTTTATCTCGCCGCCGGCATTGAACACCTCGAACGCAACCGCGTCGCTGGGCGCCTCGATGACCTGCTGAATGAGGCGGGCGAAGTCTTTGACGTGGCAATACGGGCGCCAAGTGTGGGCGTCAAACACGAGCAATTCACGGCCCAAGGCCAACTCGCGTGTGAATTCGTTGACGGTGAGGTCGAATCGCATTCGCGGAGCGAGGCCGAACGCCGTGGCGAAACGCAACACCGAGGGCGTGTAGTCTACCGTTCCCCTGCCAGCGAGTAGATGCTGCTCCGCTGCCACTTTTGATTTGGCATACGGCGAGAGCGGATTGAGAGGAAAATTCTCGTCCGCGAGCTCATCCGAATTGATCAGTCCGTAGTTGGAACACGTCGAGACGAAAACGACTCGATCCAGCCCTTTACGATTGAAGTAGTCGATGCAGCCGATGATCCCGTCGTCATTGATCTGTCGAGAGGCCTCCGGATACTTCTTCGTGATCGGATCCCCCACGAGCCCCGCGAGAAGGATCACATCGGTGACGCCCCGCATCGCGCGCCGGAGAATCCTCTCATCGCGCAAGTCTCCATAGACGAACTGATAGTTGGGATCGCCGAGGAACGGCGTCACGCTCGTGTCATTCTCGTATAGCAGTAGATCCAGACAGGTGACCTTGGAGCCGGCAGCGAGCAGGCGATCGATAACGACCGGACCGATATATCCAGCTCCGCCGATCACGAGAACGGACTTATTCATCGAGCATCCTCTTGGGTGAAGACGGCAATGCGGCGCTTGCGCGCGTCATCGTACAACGTTGCCGATGCGGCCGCCGAGCGATTCCAACGGAGGAACCGCCATCGACCGCAATATCCACTGATTGATCATCACGTCGCCTGGTGTCTGAATTTTAGTAGCGTGCGCATCCACATGGCCTTTGCGCGAATCGTCAGCGACATGGTATTTCCGCGAACGAGTGACAAATGCCGGCGTGCAGCAACGTGTTCCCCCTGACGATACCGCGCGCGCGCGCGAAGATAAGAAATCCATACAGGCGGTTGCGCATCAACTGGGGCCAGAACGTCGCCATAGCGACTTTCGAGAATATCGAGATGAGCCAGCGTTCTCACGTCGCTGCTGATGTTGCCCCCCCCCGCCCAGTAGTAACCATGCGTTCCGGGAATCCGCTCGAAACGATCGGTGATTTTCGCGGCGTTGAGCCAGCAAATGTAGTCCTCCATCGCTATGATCGAACGGTCTTCGGGCATTCCCCCAATGTCCATCAGCAGCGAGCGTCGCACGACGACGCTCGACAAGGGAATCGCGTTTTCGTGCATCAAAAGGTCTCGGAACACCGGCGGAGTGAGATCCCGAGCTGTTGCGCGCTTGAGGAACAATCGCTGGTGTGCGCTATGGGCGACGTATAAGTGGTGGTACACGACGTCGGCCCCACACTCGAGCGGTGGGATGCTGACCTCGAGTTTTCGCGGCGCCCACCAATCGTCGGCATCGAGAAAGGCGACATACGGCGCGCGTGCGCGTCCGATACCCCGATTTCGCGGACGCGCCGGCCCGCCCCAATTGGCCGCTGCGTCATACGTAATGTCGAGGTCCGCCGAAAAAGATTGCACGACGGCGTGGGTATCGTCGGTCGATCCGTCGTCACAGACGATCACTTCGAAATCGGCACGTGTTTGACGACACAGCGACGCCAGACAACGCGCAAGGTCTCGAGCGCGATTGTAGGTCGGTACGACAACGGACACAACGGGCGCAGACACGACGCGGATCACTCGGGATCGCTACCGTTGCACCGCATGCGTCGAACCGAACCCATCGCGCTGCGCGCGTGGCTTGCAACCGTATAGACGTCGTTGTCATAGACGTCGTTGTCCGTGCCGGAGTCAGCCGCCTCCATCAATTTTGACCGGACTCCGGCCGCCGAGCGGTTCACGCCTCAGCCCCATCGAAAGCGAGGAATCGCAAAACAGTTTCGCGCGTCACTGGCGAGAAGTATGCCTGACGGATTTCGCGCCCCCATCGCTCGAAGTCTGATCGCTGGTCGGCGGTTAGGAGTCGATATCGGTCTATCGCTTTCACAATTTCAGCCGCGTCCCGACAGATCGCCCACATGTCGGGATGAAGAGACTCGGGAATCACGTTCTGGACAATCCCCGTGGACGGCGCAATGACGATCACGGGGACACCTTTGGCAAGCGCCTCGAGGCAGACGGTAGAAGCGTTGCCGATCAGAAGGTTCGCCATATCGAGAGCGTCATGAAAATCGCCGCTGACGAACTGCCAATGCTCTGGAAATTGACCTGACGGCAACAGAGAAAGAATTTGGGCTGGGCTGGCTGTCGGATGCGGCTTTACCCGAATCACGAGCGAGGAATTGCCTGCGATGCGCGGGTCCGTCGCAAGCAATCGTAAGATGTGCGCGCAATCCGCAAGGTCGATCGGTAATCCGACGAGAATCGCATACGTGTCGCGCTCCGGAATGCTCTTTCTGGCTCGCCAAAGTTTCTGGAAACGAAAGCCGGGCGCGACTTCAACGCGGACATCTTTTGCGAACTCTCGAATATCGTCGCGCAAACGTTGCCCGGTCACCGCCACGATGTCTGGAACTGCGCCACCTCGAACTTCCGTGTTTGTGGGATGACTATAGACGAGGAGGTCCTTGGCTGCGACGTATCCTCGGTAGCCCGTGATCGCCGTCCGCGGGTGAAACCGATGAAATCCGACGATCATGCCTCGATCGATTGCTTGATTCTCGTACCAATCGACAAGAAGCCGCACGTGAACGCCGGCCTCCGCGAGACGCTTGGCAAACCGATAGTACAAGAGCCCCTGCAGGCTATTGACGTCGCTGCAATGCTGACGGCGCTCTTCCCGGAGCATCGGGCCTAACTCATATCCTTCGAATTCAACATCCTGGATCGCGAGTCGCGTCAGACGAAACGGTGATCGCATCGCAAACAAGTAGTCGGCGATGGTGAGATAGTCGTCATGAACGATGAACTGCGGCTTCGCGGACCGGATCTGTCGAAACGCGCGGATCGGATTCCGGAATCCAACGATGGTCGGGAGAAAGTATACGATGCTCCGCTCCTCAGACGTGAGCGCGTCGAGCATTCCCGGATAATATCGATCCTGGTAAACGCCGTTGATGATGCTTCCGGCGTCGCCTGACGCGTTGTTGAGGACGAACGTGTCGATGAGGAAAATGGGTTGGTTCCGAGGCGGGCGCGGGCGCGAACGGCCGGCCCATCGTAGTACGAACGTCGCGCCCGCAATCAGGAACTGCCGTGGTGCGCGCAGCGCTTGCCAGATTCTGCTCGTTGCCGTCTGGGTGCTTCGCACAACAACGTTGGGATATGCGCGCAAGACTCGGCGGCGAAGGACATCCGCAAGCGCCCGATCGGCGACACGGATTTCGAGTGCCTCAGAGATTGCCGCCAGTTTCCGATTGACGAAGGCGAGCCGGCAGCAACGGATGAACAGCGGACTTTGAAATTTGTTTCGACTGGCGATACTACCGACGATCCAATCGATGTCCTCGACATGCTCACGGGACACCGTCTCGACGAACGTATCGAACCGACGACGAGTCTCCGATGCCGTGGCGTTGAACAGCGCGTTGTCTTCCGCGCTGAGGTTGTCCAGGTCGAGCACTCCGCTGGTCACTCTCATCTCTGTCCTTCGTTCGCGTGCGTCCAACGATACGTCACGCGTTCGCGAGTCCGCCTGGTAGGGTCGACTGACCGGACTCGATCGTGCTGGCGACGATGCGTTTGGTCGAAAAGAAGACCGAGTATAGCCCCATCGCCACGACGAATGGGGCCATTTCACCGATGATCCAATCGATGCCGAAGCTGTCAATCATTTTTTGAAATATCAACAGAACCACCACGCGCTTCATTGCGAAGGCAAAAGGATTGTTGGCTCTGAGATGGACGTAGACCCGCTTCAAGCAGTATGGCACCAAGAAGAACAATATGAGGGAGGCATAACCAAATAGCGCATAGAACTCGCCATAGATGCCAAGTTGATCGGAATGATAGGCTTCCTCGACCGCAATCTTGGACGGCGCTCCTCGCTCAAAATAGACGAACCTCAATGCATTTGAAATCTTTGGTTGGTCAAATATGTCAAATCCCGGAGTCAGAATATTGTCGATGATGCTCTTGCCGTACGTCGTCAGATTGATCGCACGACTATACTCCTCGCGATGAGCAATTATTTCCGCGGAGAAGTCGAAGAATCCCATTCTGGCCAGAACCGGGGGCAGCACGACATCGATACCCTTGTCGAAAAGTTGCGGGCCGGCTTCTCGCGCGCTTTGGACCGCGAAGCCGACGTCAAGTGTCTTGCCGCCTAGCGCCTCTCTGGCCAAACGATTGTACGTACTGATGGCATAGGTTACGACCATCAGGGCTCCGGCAACGGGAAGGAGCACGATGCCGAGCACAACGTACCCTCGATTGAGCTTGACGGAGCCTGACACCGCGAGCGCAACGAGGAGGATCGTCTGGACAAACCCAACGATTGCGCTTCTGCTCCCCCAAAGTGTATGCGCCGCGATCTCGAGAATGAGCATTAGCCCGATCGCAAGCGCAGCTCTGCGACTCAATGATGCTCGGAATAACAGGTAGTATGCTAGCGCCATCGATACGACGATTGGAGGCGATAGCAACACAACGAGAACTGTCAGCGCTCGTGGAAGATTGGCCACGGTCCAATAGCCGGTGCTGAAGTACGCGAGCGAGAAGGTGACAAGCATCAACGCGATGACGGATCGCGGGGACGCTGCCCTCCATTCGCGGGAATCTATGCCTCGGTCGCGTCGAAATCTGACGGCGATGAGACCGCCGTACATACAGGCGTTCGCGATGATGATAAAGACGAGCGCATAGTTGGAATCGGCGGCGCTGAAACCGAACCTCCCGAAGACGAGCGAGACAGGGACCAGCGCCAACGTGAAGATCCGGAGCGCAAAGTAAAAAATCATCCCAAAGGCAAGAAGGATGACAAACGGATCTCTCCGCATACGTTCGAGCAATAGAGCGATGTGCGTCTGAATGCACAGCGTGAGACCCAATGCGACGGTAGTTTGGTCCACGTACTCGTTGACGGGGACAGCGACGAGGGCGAACACGAGCAGCCCCGTCACGATCAGGTTCGCAGCCTGGAGAAGACCATTAACGTCGACCGTTTTGGCGTTCATTGTTCTTCAACAACCAGTCTGTTTCCGCCCGAGCGTGCGACGAACCAGCGACGGAGGGGCGCTGCCACGACAGCTTTAGCGCTTGTCGGCAATGTAGATGATGTTCCCCGAAGGAAGGACCTTGTGGGTCGGTTCGTAGCCCATGGACCTGAACATGAAGTAGTAATCAGAGAGTTTATAGTAGTGATCCCCGGACTCTCGATCAGTCGGAAAGAGCTCGTAGAAATCAGCGACCATTCTTCGCTTTTTGAGGAACGTGCCAAGCATTCGCTTGACGATCTGCCTCGTACGAATCTGCGGCTCGCCGATCAGAAGCATCCTTCCGCCGGGATTCAGAACTCGGTCACACTCAACCAGCAGGTGGAGAGGCCGGTCCGCGTGGTGAAAGGCCTGCGCGAGAAAGATGACGTCGATCGATTGCTCGGAAAATCGCAAGTCGTAGAAACTGCCGAGATGACGCTGGATCTTGTTGTCGCGCGCGTCAAGCATCGACATGGCGTGGGGAAAGAGCAGTTCAAGCCGATGCCGAGATATTTCCACAGCGTGCACGTCGGCCACGCAGTCAAGCTTTGAGAGCAAGGCAGAGGTCCAGCCTATGCCGGCGGCCAAATCCAATACCCGCAGATTCTCTCGTCGCATTTCCTTGATGCAACCTTCGGCCTCCTGATATTCGAGCATGAGCTTCGATGCATCGAGGTAGCGGAGGCACCGATCATAATCGCCGTTCTCGATCCACCATTCCTTCTTCTTCTCCTCCTCGATGTTGTTCCAGTAGTCGGCCGAGTATATGGTCTGCAGCTCGACCTCGCTCAGCCAGAAATCAATTGCCTTCATGCGGATTCTCGCGGGTCCGACAACAATGAAGCCAGAGAGTGATTCATCCCAATTCTCGATCCCCTCGATCGATGCTCGCCCGCGACGCACGACGCGCCGGCGAGCGATCCGGTGCTCAGATCGCCGTGTCGTCGACGCGCAACATTACTTTCAAATGTCGTCGGCTCCGCACAGCCTTCCACGCATCAGAGAACTGCTCCAGCGGAAATTGCGACTTGAGAAACGGTGTCGTGTCAATCTTTGACAACGCTAGAAGGGCCTCGTCGAAGTCTCGGCTCGTGCTGCCCACGGATCCGATGACGGAGCGATCGAACCCGACGATCGTCTCAAAGCTGAACGGCCGTTGGGCATACGGGAGGCCGAGGATCAGCAACGTCGCACCGGTCGCAGAACGGTCCAAAAGCCGTTCGAGCGTTTCCTGATCGCCTGTCGCTTCGATCAGCCACTCATACGAGCTGAGGTCGTCCGGGATAGTGGCGGTGCGGATTGCACCGTTCCCGACGTGCGCGAGGCGATCGGGATCACGATCCACAATCGTCACGTCATGGCCGCGGGCCGCCAGCATCTTGGCCGTCAAATGGCCGATCGTCCCAGCACCGACGACTAGGCAACGCAGCCTTCGTCCGTTGTCCCCCGTTGCCGCGAGACGTCGCAGGCCCTTGTTCACCACGGCGAGGGGCTCGACCAACGCCGCTTGTGCGAGAGAGATGCCATCCGGAATCCGATGAGCGTATCGAGCTCCAGTGACGAGGAACGTCGCGTAACCTCCGTCATGTCCGATCACTCCCACCTCTCGTCGTGCCACACAGGCAATCGCGTTGTCGCGTCTGCAGTCCGCGCATTCGCCGCATCCCTGAATGCACTCTACGACAACCCGATCATGCTCCGCGAACTCGGTCACGCGCGCTCCAACGGCCGCCACGGTGCCAGCGCACTCGTGGCCAGGAACGATCGGGTATTTCGCCATGCCACTGCGATAGTAGCCCAACGTTCCGTCGAGGATCTCGAGGTCGGTCGCACAGATACCTTGAAAAGCCACACGAACCAGTATTTCGCTCGGCTTGAGGGATGGAACGGGCCGGCCTTCCAGCGCCGCGACTCCCGGCCCGCGGATCACGACCGCCGGAAACGTTTTGTCGAAGTACATCTCTGCGCGCATCGTGGAACTCGTGAGGTTGCGTCCATCGCGGATACCTCCGAGGAGACCAGCGGTCTTCTCCCAACGGAAACGAATGATCTCGCCGCCGAGCGACCACAATTTCGCCTCGCGCCGCGCTGCTGCGAGGTCGCTGATGCACCAACGAATCTCTCGCCAGACTTCGCGCCGAGTGTGAGTCGCGTTCAGTACGCCAATCGCGTGTGCGGCAATGCCCTCGCGATGGTATCGGCGCCGGACTTGCGCCCAAGTTTCAGTGTGAATGTGCCAGATGCATGCGTTTGGCTCGTACGCCACTGTCTTCCCGCGGTCCATCCAATGCTTCGCCCATGCAATATCCTCGAGGCCAGTGAGTGCCTCGTCGAAGCGATGCTCTGACCACGCATCCTTGCGTATGACGGAGTTGGCATTGTTTGCGAAGTACTCCGGCGTGCGCAGCCGCTTAGCGCCCGAACCATAAGTTCGCTCGAAGTCGCGTGTCTCGGCGTACTTCGACAACTGATGACCCCGCTGGCCTCCATACGCCATCGGCGTGTCCGGATCCCGCACTGGCGCGATGAGTCGTTCGAGCCAATGCGCGTCTGTCGGAATCGCGTGCGCCGAGAGGATCGCGATGAATTGGCCGCGGCTCGCCTCGATGCCAACGTTCAACGAGTGCCCGAAGGTGAAATCATCAGATCGTAGCCGGGTCACTCGTACGCCGTCCGCCTCGGCGATACTGCGAGTTTGGTCTATCGAACCAGAGTCGACGAGTACGATTTCATAATCAGTGTAGTGCTGCGAACGCACGGCCGCCAGCACGTCGGGAAGCCAACGTTCCTCGTTGAACGCCCGAATGACGATACTGGTTTCCGGCGCAACCACATTAGTCACTGCTGCGTTGCGGAGAGCTCCGCGATGAGATTCCGAATAGTGCTCACATGAACGCGCTCCGCGGCGGCTCTCCCGCTATTGGCGCTATGTGGTGCGAGTTGGACGTTGAGAAAGCCGCGGAGGGGACTGTCGGGAGCAAGGGGTTCCTCCTCGAAGACGTCGAGCGCAGCGCCGGAAATCGATCCGGCACGGAGCGAATCGATCAATGCCGTTTCGTCGACGACCGGTCCTCGGGACGTATTGATCAGGTATGCGGTCCGCTTCATTCGGCGGAGCCGATCCGCATTCATGAGGTGATTCGAAGTCGAATTCAGATCGGTGTGCAGGGTAACGATGTCCGCCTCGGCAAGAAGCTGATCGAGCGAAGCGGAACGTAGACCCGACTCGCCGATAACGTCGTCGGGGATGGCTTGGATGTCATTACCAAGAATCCTCATGCCGAAACTCTTCGCTCGGCGAGCAACGGCACGGCCGCAGTTCCCGACGCCGATGATGCCAAGGGTCAGCTCGCCGAGCGACGTCAGCTGCGGCTTGTTCCAAATACCAGCACGCATGTCAACGGTCATCCGATCGAGTTGCCGCGCAAACAACAGCGCGTAGCCGATCACCGTGTCGGCGACCGGTTCGCTGAAGGCATTCGGCGTGTTGCGGACAGCGACGCCTCGGGCAGTCGCGGCTGCTTTGTCGATAGAATCAATGCCAGTTCCCCACTTCGAAATGACGCGGAGATTCGGCGCCGCGTCGAGAACACGGCTCGTGATTCGATCGTCACCGCAAATGATTCCGTGGACGTCCGTGACAAGCGGCAGAAGATCTGCTTCTTCGAGTCGTTCGTGCACATTGGGAACGATGACGTCGCACTCAGCCTCGGACAGCTCAGCGCGATAGCGCTCGATGATCGGCATCGCATAGGGCGCCGAGACGAGAATTTTCCAACGAGACATTCTCTTGAACTCCCACGTTCACGGGACGGTCAGTCCGTCCCGGTCATGAAGTAGTGGATGCTGCCGCCTCGAGCTCGCGGAGTGTCACCGCGACGCGAGTTTCGAAAATTTGCCCAGGTTGAAGCTCCATGCTACGGCCTTGGCGAACGGCCCCGTCAAGGTCCTTCGGCATGTTGGTGCACGGCTCCAACACAGTTGTATAGCAATCGCGCCAGCCACCGTACGTAATGAAGAGCCACACGAATGGTAGAACGGCCTTGTCGAAGGCCATACGGAGCGACGCTCGTCGCTCGAGATCGTCGACGCCACACCATCCGGCGCGCAGGTCCTCAACGTAGACGAATTCGCGAGTGTCTAACGAAGGCGCGGATACTGAACCGAGGTCCGCGACCTTCCCGCCCGACCCAGTGCAGCTGGGCCACTGAAACGAATCTGCCGCGCCCACGATCGTTCCAAATCCGGGATCGACGACAGTGACCGTGCCGCCCGGCAACCTCAGTCGACACGACGGCGTCACGGCAATGGCAAGGTGCTGTTTGAAGAGGCAATGAAATGGTTCTGATTCGAGACTCTCGATCCGATACGACACGGTGATTGCCTCCCCATCGAGCGTTACCTCTTTGGTGCACCGCGTACGCCTAACGCTCGTAAGGGTCTCCAGTCGAATACCGGGGAAGTCGGAATGCGTCGGAACCACGCTCCAGCTCGCCGTCCACCATTCGCCGTGATCCGGCAAATCTCGGCCCTCAAATCTACCGGCGGCGTCATTCGGAAAAAGCTCCTCCCAACCGCCAGCCCATACGTCGTCGTACGATGAACCCGGCGCGACGCGCGACAGCGAAACTCCCGACCGGTGCCAGATCCACTGCCGGTTTCTCAGGCGATCAGTGAGTTCCCACACTCGTCCACCGAGTTCCGGAATGATCACCACGCGAACATGGTCGTTCTCGAGGGCGAGCGCATCGAAATCGCCCGCCCTGACAGATGTAATCCGAGCCATCACGTTGTCGCGTCTGTCGCCTGCGTCACCTTCTCTCCCGAAAAGAGCCGCCTGCAAGTCGCATTCGTCCGGCCGTCCACCAACGTTCTAGCTCGTCGCGAGGAACACCCGCCACTGTTGGCCACTTCATAAGAACCGCGACAGAGACAACGAGAAATGTCGTTGTGCCGAGGATCACGACGCCCAATGGGGGCGCGTCACCCAATATCGCCCGCAATAGCGCGCCAATTCCCGACCGCAAGGACCACGAAAATGCGAGCAGGCAACCGAGGGTGAGCGCCTGATACGTGAAATCCGTAGTCCAACCGTTTTTGCGCGCGATGAACCAGCCTTGAACGTTCACGGCGACGAACTGCAGCGCGACCATCTTCAACGCGAGTCCCACCGCGCCGAGCCCAAGACCAGGAACCGATGTCGTATGCGGGGCCAAGAGGAAGTAGGCCGACGGAATACTCACAAGCATCATGACGATTCCAATTGACGCAAAGGTGCGCGTGTCCTCGCTCGCATAGAGAAACGTGCCCTGGATCTGCCCCAACGACTGGTGGACCGGGTACAAAAGCAGGAGCGCGAAGGCGACCGTCGCTGCCTCGTACCCCGGGCCCACTGTCCACCGAAGGATCTCAGCGGTGTATGGAATGAGAGCGGAACTCAGCCAGGCGGCCGCAAAGTAGAGTGAACGAGTGACTCGCCCGTGTAGCATGTGGATCCGCGCCGAGTCGCCGCGCTCTTTGGCGTCTGCGATCTCCTTCCAAAACACGCTGAGAATCGAGGTTGTCGCTAATAGGCTTACACTGGCAAACTGAGCGCCGAGCGAGAAGTACCCTTGCTGGGCGGATCCAGCGAACGCTTGTAACATCCATCGATCAGCAAAAGCGTACGGTACGCCGACCCAACTGTAGACGACAAGCGGTCGCGAGTAGCGCCAGAACTCAACGACTATCTCGCGCAGGGACTGGGTCGCCGGGCCTTCGGGGAGACTCTCCTTCAGCAAGCGCGGACCCATACTCAAACACAGAGCTCCGAATTCCAGCGTGAGCAGGACAATTGTACGCCGCACGGTGAGCCAGCCGGTTGCGGCGGCGATGCTGACCAGCGCGAGATGAATCACCGCCTGAGCGACGGACGCGATTTGCACACGAACGGTCAATCGGCGCGCCTCGCCCATTCGGCTCACCGCGCCCCACAGTTGTGTCGTGAGGAAGACGGACGCGAACGCGAGAAGGACCGCCTCCCGCGGTTGCTTGAGCCAAACGTTCGCCACCAGCCGGTCGGGAAGTACGAACGCGATGAGGACCGCAGGAACTATCGCCTGAACGGACAACCACGCGCCGTAGACAATAAAGAAGCGCGGTCCGCGCGGGGCGCGAGCGAGAAACGTGAAGAATGCCGACGATGTCCCAGCGTCGAGCAGCGGGAGGAAGGCCGCGAAACTCGCCAACAGGAAATTGAAGTCGCCATAGCCGCCGGCACCCAAGGCGCGTGCCACGACCGCACCAGCTGCGAACGACGCCGCAGCACGGATGAGGTTGGCGGCAAGCGTCGCAGCAAAGCGTACCGCGACGCCGTGCGTTGGCCTTGAGGAACGGGTCAATCAGCGAGCACAGGGCGTTCGAGTCCGCGATTGGCGGTTCTCGTCGATCCGGCGCACATCGGACGCCTCGCCACCGAATCAGATTGCATGACGCCTCAAACGGCGTGCTCGGGAACACGTGACTTACCTATCGAATACCGACGGCTCAAACGCGAACAACCTGCAGCTGCGCGCGTCCGCCGCGTAGCTGGTGTCGAGACTTCCGGCGATCGCGCGAAACGCCCATCGAAGACGCGACTTGAACACGCTACTAGGTTCATCCCGTCAACCGATCGGTTGTTGACCGCCTTCTCAGGAGCACGCCGACGTTCTGGGTCGGAGAATCGCTAGACGCGCGAAAACAACATTCGCTCACAGCATGACTCATGGCGATATCGCGCATTGTATCGTCTTATTCATTCTCTCCCCCTGTCTTTTCTCGGTTACGATTGCGTCCCGGCTTCATCCACGCTCAACGACGCGGGACTGCGGTTTGCGCCAGTCTCTCGTCTCACCTCATCCAATCTGATCCATGCGAGTCGTAGCTCTGATTCCAGCCCGGATGGGCTCTTCCCGGTTCCCGAACAAGCCGCTTGCCCCGCTCTTTGGTCGCCCGATGATCGAGCACGTCTGGTACCGCGCATCCGCAAGCCGCTCTCTAACGGATGTCGTTGTTGCAACGTGCGACGACGAAATCCTAGATGTCGTTGAATCGTTTGGAGGGCGCGCCGTGATGACTTCATCCGCGCACGAACGAGGGACGGATCGGATCGCCGAAGCGGCCGCCGCATTGGGCCTGGGCGAAGGCGACATCGCCGTCAATATCCAAGGTGACGAACCCATGCTGTTGCCGCGCATGATCGATCAAGCCGTGCGGCCGCTGCACGACGATTCTCGGCTGTTGGTGACCAATCTGTGCGCTCCGATCGAAACCGACGAGGAGCACGCTGATCCGAACGAAATCAAGATCGTAACGAACTTAGTTGGCGATGCGCTCTTCATGTCACGAGCTCCCGTTCCGAGCAATACGCGCCAGGCATCCGGCGTAGCTCGGATGAAACAGGTGTGCGTTATCGCTTTTCGCGCCCCAATCCTCGCGACGTTTGCGAAATTGGAACAAACGCCGCTTGAAAAAGCGGAATCGATCGACATGATGCGATTGATCGAGAACGACATTCGCGTTCGCATGGTCCCCTCGGACGCTGAAACGTACGCTGTCGATACCCCGGCGGGCTTACGCCGCGTCGAGGAGGCCATTCAGAAACGCGAGGTACAAAGTCGATTCCTGGCAGCCTTACTGAAGGGCCTCAATCCACGCAGCCTAGGGGATGACGTGTGATTCGCGCTTGGCAGCTTCAATCGTGCGCCGACGCTCGTATCAACCCCGCGGCGCGGATCGGCCTCGCAAAGCGAGCCGCCGGAGCAACGAGTCTTTCGACGCTCCCAGAACGCCAAAAAACTCGTCCGCCGCCGGATCACGTAACGACCTCCGTCGCGCGATCGTGGCCGATACGAGTGCCAACGCGGTTCCGAATCCAGCACCGAGGATGAGACCGAGAAGGACGCTTAAGGTTCTGCCGCGCGGCTCGGGGGTGGTCGACACCGAGGGCGACTCGACTACCGTAATCGTTGGGGTGTCGCGAACCTCGCGAATCCGCACATTCTCATACTCTTGCGCCAACCCGGTCATGATCGCCGTCTTCGCACCTACGTCGCGCTCGAGACGTTGTGAGGCAGAGTTGAGCTGCGGCGAGCTGCTGACTCCGCTGCGATTCGCCGACAGAAAATCCTGCAGGCGATCCTCCGCGAATCGTAGAGAGTCCTTGGCAATTTCGAGCCTCCCTTCGACAAATTTTCGCTCGGCGGAGGCTTGGCTCTGACTCATCCTCAGGTTGTACGAGTTTATCGCTTCAAGGAGCAATTGGCTGGCATGGAGTGAGACACTCGGCCACCGCGTACGGACCGTCACTCTCACGATGCTGGCGTTTTTCACGACCGCTGTTGTGATCGTTTTTTGAAGGGCCTTGACCCCCTTCTCGAGACGATTTTCCGGCGACGAACCCTGAATATCGAGTAGATCAACGAATGCAAGCCGACGCTGACCAAGTTCTGGCACGGCAAACGTATCAACGACGATCGGTGCTAAGATCACACGCGATTGTAAGAGCACCAAGTAGAATTCGGGTTGCTGCGCTGGACTACTAGTCGGGGTGGGTATTCCAAACTGTCCAGCGAGCGCAGCGAGTCCTGAACGCCCAGGGTCTCCGCCCTGCGGCAGAAACGTAAGAGTTGCGGAATACAAGTTTGGCTTCCCAATCACCAGGGCGAGCGCTAGCAATCCGCCGGCGAGGGTCCACCCGACGAGCCGTCGCCAGCTCCGAATCAGAGCGGTGCCGACGGCAAAGAGAGATATCTCTTCGTCCTGTGGATTGCGCGATTCCAAGTCGGATCCGGTGGAAATGCTGTTCGCAGACGTCACGCGGAGCGCACACGAAACCCAGCCTGCGCCAACTTGATCAGCGCTCGGACGCGGTCCCGCTGCCCGCGCGCGGCGAACGGATCACCGGTCCGCGCCGACTCAAGGGCGACCACGCCGTGCTCGTTCATCCGCGCCGCCACACCGGCTATCACGTCGATCGGCACGCGCGCAGGTCGGCCGTCAAATTCAACAATCCGTTGAACACCGTACGTACTGCGAAGGGCGACCGGAAGGTGGTCGCCACGGAAGCCGACAAACAAATACCGGGGAAATAGTGGGGCGCGCCGAGCGCGCACTGCGATGAGTGGATAGAGAGTACTAAATCCCTGCGACCTCAAGTTTGCATCGGCCCAGCTCTCGGCGCGCAATTTTGTGTATACCAGCACCCACGACAATTGTGGATCGCCCGGCGTTTTCCATCCCATCCGGTGCCTTCCTCTCGTGCCATTTTGCTCAGAACAAAGCTACCGCAGGTTCTGCACCATAATGGCGCAGACCGGTCGCATAGTGAGTGTTCGGCCAACGTAGAGCGAGAGAAGACCCGCGAGTCGCCGCCGAACCTGATTTGGCCCAATCGACCAAATCAGTCCGGATGGGGCGCTCGCGACGAAGTTACTCTCACGGTGGTCGTCCGCAAGCCCGAGCCCGCAGGTGCGCGCTTGGCCGTCGCGAACCTTGGCAAGTTCGAAACCATTGGGTCGGAGGGGATCTCCGACAGCGCCGAACCGAATTCT
>Ga0193753_10001372_pt1 | contig 20794 bp, 13 predicted proteins | sample H1c2metaG_FD_144925 | JGI IMG/M metagenome (GOLD analysis project Ga0193753, IMG submission 144925) | Soil microbial communities from a riparian zone of the East river system, Colorado, United States - H1c2 | ecosystem: Environmental > Terrestrial > Soil > Riparian zone | place: USA: East...
GAACGCAGCCGTCAGCTTACCATACTGTTCCCTGATCTTTTCCGCATGATACACATATAAGGGAGTTCCGAATTCTTTGGCGGCAGCGGCTAACTGCGCAGGTGATAATTGCTCAGGCATAGTCAGCGAAGATAAAAAAGGAGAAGCACCGTTCCAAAACGATGCTTCTCCTTTCAATATTATTCAATACGGCTCAGTCTTCCTGTCCGCCTTCTTCAGTCTTCTCTATCAGTTCTCCCTCTTCTGTAACGGAGAGGAGCATATCGCCTTCTTCTCCGGCATCGCTCTTCGGCTCATCGCCTTCCTCGCCAACGATCGCGTCCTTCATGATCGTCGGTTCCACCAGTTGTTCTGCCAACACTTCCTTGATCTTCGGCAACTCATCCGCTGAATTGATGCCGAAGTAGTCCATGAAATTCCTGGAAGTGGAATATACCAGTGGGTGGCCGGGGAGTTTCTCATTGCGTCCGCTGATGATGATGAGTTCCTTTTCCAACAGTTTCTGTACTGCGTAGTCTGAACTGACGCCGCGGATAGCCTCTATCTCTCCCTTGGTCACGGGTTGTTTGTAGGCCACTATCGCCAGCGTCTCCAGCGAAGCCGCAGAAAGCCGCTTCAGGAATTTTTCGCCGTATAGCTGTGCGATGGTCTTGTGGTACTCTTTCTTGGTGAGGAATTGCCATCCGCCGCCGCTCTGTCTCATCTCGAATGGATAGAATTCGGCCTTGTATTTCTCCGTGATCCCTTCGATGGAAGTCTCTACCTGGTCGAGTGATACTTTGTCTTCCATGAATGCAAATGCACCATTGACCAGTTCGGTCAGCTCAAGTGTAGTCAAAGGCTTGTCACTGGCAAAGATCAGCGCTTCAATATGTGGGATGAGATTGGTTATTTCCATAATTCACTAAACCCCTGGTTGGGCCTTTACACCTGGATACGAGCGGGCGGAAGCATCACATGCCGGGCAATGAGTAGATTTTATTAAAAAGAATATGCAGTTAAATGACGCGAAGCGAAAATACAATCGCCCCATTGAAGATGAAAACACACTTATTAACATTCCCCTTGGGAGAATGTATATAAAAACCGGTGATAAACAGGGTATTCAACCTATCCCTGCAATGCGGCGGCACCGCTCACGATCTCCGTAAGTTCGGTGGTAATGGCTGCCTGGCGTGCCCTGTTGTACGATATCTTGAGATTACGCAACAGTTCATTCGCATTCTCGCTGGCCTTATCCATTGCCGTCATCCGGGCACCGTGTTCGGAGGCATTGGAGTCCAATACGGCCTTATATAATTGAGTGTTGAGGATCTTCGGCATGAGTTCGGCCACCAGTTCCTCCTTCGATGGATCGTAAATGAAATCCGCTTTCTTACCACCTTCCTTCTTCTCTACCTTGGGAATGGGGAGGAAGCGTTCTACCTCGAAACGCTGGGTAGCCGCGTTCTTGAACTGGCTATAGATGATCTCCACTACATCGAATTGTTTTTCCTCGAACGCTTTCATAGCAGCCTGAGCTGCTTTCTGAACGTTTTCGAATGTCAGGTTAAGGAAGATGTCCCTATGAGTGGCGTCGGCCTTATAATTATTCTTGGAGAAATGCTCGTATCCCTTTTTACCGAGGTTCCAGATGAATACGTTCCCTTTTTTCTGTTGTGCGGAATACCTCTCGGCAATGGTTGCCTTCGTAAGTTTGATCAGGTTCGTGTTGAAGGCGCCCGCCAGTCCCCGGTCGCTGGTCAACACGATCAGCAATACCTTTTCAACCGTCCTCTCCGCAGCCAGGGCCATCCCTACCTCGCCCTCGCTGTTGCTGACGATATTGCTCAGCAATTCCTGTAGTTTTCTTGCATAGGGCCGCATTTGAATGATCGCATCCTGCGCCCGGCGAAGCTTGGCAGCGCTTACCATTTTCATGGCCTTGGTGATCTGCTGCGTGCTTTGAACGGACTTGATACGATTACGAACCTCTTTTAATTGGCCAGCCATGGTAAGTTTTTTGCTTTTGGGGAGTTCACTTTCAGGCCGCAAAAGTAAAGGGTTAAAGGGAAAATTCCATACAGAGAGCTAAAGAACGTGAATTGTAGTCAAGTCAAAATTCAAAAGTCAAAAGTCAAAAACCTCATTCGAGGAGTGCAATTGGCCAATAGATCACGTCTGCTGAGGCTAAAATCCTTATTCTTAATCCCCAATCCCTTAGCGAGCCTGCTACAATAGTAAGGCCCACTTGAGCATTGAATATTGCGTATTGTCCAAAGGACCCCTTTGGGGATTATTGTCCGAAGGACTCCGGACTCCTCCGGAGAATATTAAAAAACACGCAAACCCAGATAATAAAGATTTTTCTACTGAGGCCCAATTTCTTATTCCTAATCCCCAATTCCAGACCCAACCCCATGCACGCAACCTCTTCTCATTCAGCCTGTTTGAGCTCAAACTCACACTTTATTCCATAGGAGAGTGATAGTTTTCCGCCCAGCTTTCCAGCAGCCTTCAGCGTGCGCTCCTTTTCCTTGTATATTTCGAGGCTGATGGGGCCGTCGGTCAGGTCGCGAAGATCGGCACTGCTGATCAGTATCCGGCCGCTCCTGATGGTATCCATTCGGTCGATCCCCCGGCTGAGGAATGATGTATCATTAACAAGCGTATTGACCACTTCCCCATCGTTCAATCCCTCCAATTCCAGAATAATGTCCTTCCGCGGGAGAACTTCCGCTACTGGTGCGCTCAGGGAAAACAATGGAAATTCAAATTCTTCGGTGACCGGCGCCTGGCCGGGAGCGGTATATTCTATGCGATGAATCCCAGCGAATCCATCGACGGGACGGTCGGCCTCGTAATAGGGCCCATTCCTTTTAGAGCTGTCGGGACGAATATCGAACCCATCGAAGGCTACTATGGTCCCGGGGGAGACAGGCACAGGCTGTCCGTCCGGCCCTCCCATCCTGTATTGCAATCGTATGGTGATCATTCCGCTCTCCTCATCGCCCCATACACGATAGTCGAAAAACCTGTCCGGCGGCGCATCCTTTTGTCTGCACGCGTTGATCACCAGGGAGAGAACGATCAGGAAAAAGAGGCTCTTCACTATGCGCATGTGAAGAGTTTCTTATTGAGTTTAACGGAGGCAAAGTACGTTAAAGAATAGGTAAATAACTGTGCGCATTTATCGGGATCCAGGGAGCACGGCTTCGTGCGCTTGCTGTCGCAGAACTTATGCCGATGTCCTATCTTTGCCCTCCTGTCAAATTGGCTCACCCAGGGGGTGTAGCATCGTTTTTGACTGGTTACGATACTTTTATTAACTAATTTCCTACAAGACATAATAATAAAGACATGCTCGGCATCCTCTCGAAAATTTTTGGTGGCAATAAATCGGATAAAGACGTTAAGAAGATCCTCCCCCTCGTGGATAAGATCAACCATTTCTATGTTTCCTATGCGGAACTGACAAACGATCAGCTTCGCGCGAAGACACAGGAATTCCGGCAACGGATCAAGGAATATCTGCAGGAGATCGATAGCAATATTATTTCCAGGAATAAGACCGCAGATGAACTTCCATTCAATGACCTTTTGGGAAAAGATGCCATCTACCAGGAAGTAGACAAATTGAAAAAGGACCGTGATAAGAAAATCGAAGAGGCCCTGAATGATATTCTTCCGGAAGCATTCGCCGTGGTGAAGGAAGCTGCCCACCGCTTCAAGGAAAATGAGATGATCATATCGACAGCCACTGAACTGGACCGCGACCTGAGTGTAACAAAGGATTATGTCACCATAGACGGAGACAAATCGTCATTTAGAAATTCATGGACTGCGGGTGGCGGACTGGTCACCTGGAACATGCTGCACTACGACGTGCAATTGATCGGCGGCGCCGTGTTGCATTCCGGGAAGATCTCCGAAATGGCAACGGGTGAGGGTAAGACACTCGTCTCCACGCTGCCTGCTTATCTCAATGCATTGCCAGGAGAAGGGGTTCATATCGTGACCGTGAATGATTACCTGGCCCGTCGTGACCAGGAGTGGAACGGTACCATCTTCGAATGGCTTGGGCTCCGGGTGGATTGCATCGACAAACACCAGCCTAATACGGAAGAAAGGAGAAAGGCCTATCTCGCAGACATTACTTATGGCACCAATAATGAATTCGGCTTCGACTATCTCCGGGATAACATGGTGCATACACCTGAAGAGATGGTACAACGCAAGCATCACTTCGCCATGGTAGATGAGGTGGATTCAGTCTTGATCGATGATGCGCGTACGCCACTTATCATTTCAGGACCGGTTGCACGTGGCGATGATCAGCAATTTCATGTGCTTAAGCCCCGCATACTGCAATTGGTGCAGGAGCAGGAGCGCATTGTGCGCAGCGCACTGAATGAAGCAAAGAAATTATTTGAAAAAGGCGAGGACGATGCGAAGACGGGCGGTCTGCATTTGTTCCGCGCCTACCGCGGACTTCCAAAGTATGGCCCACTTATCAAGTTCCTGAGTGAACCGGGTATTAAAGTGAAAATGCAGAAGGCGGAGAATTACTACCTGCAGGATCAGATGCGCAATATGCATATCGTGGATTCCGAATTGCTTTTCAATATAGATGAGAAACAAAACTCCGTGGACCTGACGGATAAGGGATTGAATGTCATCACCCGGTCAGGGGAAGATCCCGAATTCTTCATCCTGCCCGATATTGGCGTAAGACTGGCCGAAGTAGAGAAAGGCGAACTACCGACAGAAGAAAAACTACAACAGAAAGAATCGCTGCTCAATGATTACGCACAGAAAGCGGATCGTATTCATACCGTGCAGCAGCTGCTGAAGGCCTATTCGCTTTTTGAGAAGGATGTGGAGTATGTGGTGATAGATGGCGCTATCAAGATCGTGGATGAGCAGACGGGCCGGATCATGGAAGGCCGCCGGTATTCCGACGGTCTGCACCAGGCGCTCGAGGCGAAGGAAAACGTGAAGATCGAGGCCGCCACTCAGACATACGCGACCATCACCCTGCAGAATTATTTCAGGATGTATCATAAGCTTGCCGGTATGACCGGTACTGCCGAAACGGAAGCGGCCGAGTTGTGGAGCATCTACAAGCTGGATGTGGTTAATATTCCTACTAACCTGAAGATGGTGCGGGACGATAAGCAGGATCTGGTGTACAAGACCAAGCGTGAAAAATATAAGGCGGTCATTGACGAAGTGGAAGCGCTGCGAAATGCAGGCCGTCCTATTCTTGTCGGTACCACCTCTGTTGAAATAAGTGAGTTATTGAGCCGGATGCTGAACCAGCGGAAGATCCCGCACAATGTTTTGAATGCAAAACAACACTCCCGCGAGGCGCAGGTGGTTGCGGAGGCCGGTTTGGCCGGTGCCGTCACGATAGCCACTAACATGGCCGGACGGGGTACGGATATCAAGTTGGGTGTTGGTGTGAAGGAGGCGGGTGGCCTCGCGATCATCGGTACCGAAAGGCATGAAAGCCGCCGGGTTGACCGCCAGTTGAGGGGACGTGCCGGCCGCCAGGGCGATCCGGGCAGTTCACAGTTCTATGTTTCACTGGAAGATGATCTCATGCGCATGTTTGGAAGTGAACGCATAGCTGCGATGATGGATAAGCTGGGTTATAAGGAAGGCGATGTGATCCAACACAGCATGATCAGCAATAGCATTCAGCGCGCACAGAAGAAGGTGGAAGAAAATAACTTCGGTATTCGTAAACGCTTGCTCGAATACGATGATGTGATGAACAAGCAACGGAATGTGATCTATGGAAAACGTCAGCACGCATTGTTTGGCGATCGCCTGGCGCTTGATATCGATAATGCGTTCTCCGAGCTTTCGGAGAACCTGATCACCGGGTTCCGCGACCAGGAAGACTATGAAGGATTCAAGATGGCCTGCATCGTCAACTTTGGACTGGACACAGGGATCACGGACGAAGAATTGAAGAAGGGCGATCTCAATGCGGTGATCGACAAACTATACGCGGAGGCCATGGATAGCTATACGATGCGTAAGGAGGATCTCAAGAAACAATCGATTCCTGTGTTTAAGAATATCAGGACATCGCAGGGCAGTCATATCGAGAATGTCGTGGTGCCTTTTTCGGATGGACGAAAGGCATTGAATGTACTTGCTTCCCTGGACAAGACCCTGGAGTCGGGTGGTGCGGAACTGGCGAATTCATTGGAGAAGACCATTACGCTCTTAGTGATCGATGATGCATGGAAGGAGCATTTGCGTTCGATGGACGATCTTAAGCAGAGTGTGCAGACGGCCTATCTTGAGCAGAAGGATCCGTTGGTGATCTATAAGGTGGAGGCGTTCCAGCAATTCAAGAATATGGGTTCGGATGTGAACAAGGATATCGTTTCCTTTCTTTCACACGCCTCGATACCGGTGCAGCAGCAGGATGCGCCGTTGAAAGAAGGGCGGGTTGAGAAGACTGACTATAGTAAGATGCGGGCGAATAAGGAGGAGATTGAAGCGGCGGGCGACGACTACGCGGCAAATGAAAAGGACTATTTTGACCCGAATGGCGGGACTGCGGTAAAGCAGGAGCCGATCAAGGTGGCGCCGAAGATCGGGCGTAATGATCCTTGTCCGTGTGGGAGTGGTAAGAAATACAAGCAATGTCATGGCAAGGATGCCTAGATAAAAATCATTGAAAATCAAGCGAAAGCGGCGGGTTGTACCTGCCGCTTTTTTATTGGGCTGATCTGGTGCTGATCCGGGTTGCCAACCTCGACCTCCGGGTTGCCAACCCGGAGGTCGAGGTTGGCAACCCGAACCAGACCATTTTGAGTAGATTTACTATTGCATGATCGTAGAATCCTGAATACCTTTATGTCCGAGTTCGAAGTATCTATCCCTATACACACAAGTGTTAGTAGACTAAACACAACAATCATTCGACATCCCGGCTACGGGTTACAACATATTCAACAATGGACGGTTGGAAAAAAGAACGGTCCCGCTTTGTGGCGGGACCGTTGTTATTTACTCCATTTCATTTCTCAGAATCCTTTGAGCTTGTACTTTTCGCTGTATTTCTGATTCAATTGTTTTTGTTTATCGGTCAGATCGATCTTCCTCCCTTGAATAAAGGCATCCGTAATGATGCTCGTCCTCATATCCAGGATATCGCCTTCGCTGATCACGATATTCGCATCCTTTCCTACTTCCAGGCTACCCGCTCTATCCGATACTCCAAGGATCTTCGCTGCATTCAGCGTGATCGCCTGCAACGCTTCTTCCTTGGTCAGGCCATAGGCCGCAGCAGTACCTGCATTGAAGGCCAGGTTCCTTCCGCGTGTCTCCCCATTGTCATCCGAGATGGAGAATAAAACCCCTGCCTTTTGCAGCAAGGCCGCCGTCTTGTAGGGCTGATCAACATCATCGTCTTCCATCGTCGGCAGGCTATGCGGTTCCTGCAGGATCACCGACACATTATGCTTCTTCAGCAGATCCGCTACCTGCCAGCTATCACTTCCACCCACGATCACCATATCGAACCCGAATTCCTTCACGAAGTCCAACGCCACCAATATCTGTTTGATCGTATTGGCATGTACATATAGTTTCTGTTTCTTCTCAAACAACCCCTTCACTGCCGCAAATTTCAGATTGCTTTCTGCATGTGACGGCTCGGCGAGATAACCCTTCGCTTCCGTGAAGAAATTCTTTATCCTTTCCACCTTCTCGAGATCTTCTTTCACCGGATCTGACGGAGGCTGTTGCGGACCACCCGCACCACCGCCACCACCGAATCGTCCAAAGCGGGGCCTCGGCAACATGGTCGGCATGTAGAAATGGATGCCTTCATCCATTTGATAAGCCGCATCCTTCCATGTCCATGCATCGAGTTGCACTACCGAAGATGAGCCCGCGATCAGGCTTCCTTCCGGAACGATATTAGCCAGCAATATCCCATTGGACCGAAGTGTATTTATCACTTTCGAATCGGTATTATAAGCCACGATCGCCCGGACATTGGGGTTGAGATCTCCCAACTCACGCACATCGCTAGTTGCACGCACAGAACTCACTTCCACCAGTCCCAGGTTTGTAGAGGGAAGGATAAGACCAGGATAAACCTGCTTTCCCTTCGCATCCACCACGGAGGCATTATCCGCCGGTATCGCAATATCCGTTCCTATAGCCTCTATCTTGCCGTTGCTTATTTTGATGATGCCATTCTCGATCACTTTTCCGTTGCCGGTGTGTATCGTAGCATTCTTTATATAGGTCACTCCCGGATTGTTCCTTGCCGGAGAAACCGTCTCCTGTGCAAATGAAACAATGGAAGTGGTTAAGATGCCTAGTAGTATTATTGTTCTTTTCATTGCTGTAAGTTTATTAAGTGAACAGTGAACCAGTCACTGCCGGAAGAATTTAGTCCTCTGAATCGATTACCAGTAAGCCGTGATAATGATCGTCATGCTCCATGCAGGTATGCATGATCTGGTAACTCGGCTGCGCTGGTATCACCGCTGCGCCATTCCGTTTTTCACCATTCATCTTCCGGATGATGCGATTCCTTTCTGCCGCTACCGACTTCTGCATCTGCTCATCCTTCTGCAGATCGAAGTAGATGGTGCCGTCGATGATCGTATAGAGCGGCTTCGCGTAGATGCTTAGCGGGTTATCGCTCCACAGTACCACGTCGCCATCCTTTCCCACCTTGAGGCTTCCCACCTTATCATCCACATGCAGCATCTTCGCAGGATTGAGAGTGACCATCTTCAGGGCTTCTTCTTCCGTAACGCCACCATACTTCACGATCTTCGCGGCCTCCTGGTTCAGGCGGCGCGCCATCTCTGCGTCATCCGAGTTGATAGCCACATTAAGTCCTACCTTCTGCATGATCGCGGCATTATATGGAATGGCATCGACCACTTCCATTTTATACGCCCACCAATCGGAGAACGTAGAAGCATTCGCACCGTGCGCCTTCATTTCTTCGGCTACCTTATATCCCTCCAGGATATGGGTAAATGTATTGTAGTGATAGCCCATCTTGTTGGCCACTTCGATTGAGCCAAGTATCTCGCTCGATATATAAGAATGACACGTGATGAACCGCTTGTTATCCAGTATCTCCACCAGCGCATCCAACTCCAGGTCGCGGCGCGGCGCCACGATGCCCTTCTTTGTCTTGTTTGCATCGTATTCCTTCCACTCCTTCTGGTAGTCCTTCGCCCTTGTGAAGGCATCCACCAATACCTGTTCAACTCCCATTCTCGTATCCGGATAGCGGTTGTTGTTGGAATTATTGCCGACGGCAGAACCGGAACGCTTCACATTCTCACCCAATGCAAATTTTATTTGGCCCGGCCAGTTCTTGAATTTCAGATCATCGTCATCCGCTCCCCACCGCAGCTTTATCAGTTGTGTTTGTCCGCCGATCACGTTCGCCGAACCATGAAGGATATGCGAAGAAGTGACGCCACCACTCAGCTGGCGATAGATATTGATATCTTCCGGATTGAGGTTATCCGCTATCCTCACTTCCGAGGTCACACTCTGCCCGCCTTCATTAATCGACGACGCCGCAATATGCGAGTGTTCATCGATGATACCGGGAGACACATGCTTGCCCGTGCCGTCGATCACCCTTGCGCCCGCATCCGAGAGGTTCTTTCCTACTGCTGCGATCTTTCCATTCTTTATCAGTACATCGCTGTTTTGCAACACGCCTTCTTTTTCATTGGTCCATACCGTTGCATTCTTTATCAAGATCGTTTCCTGCTTGGGAGCATCATTCTCCTCCCAACCAAATGGCTCGAAGGGATACGTGACCTTGCCAATGGCAGCAATCTCTTTCTTCTTTGCGGTATCCGCCTTTGGCTCCGTTGCCTTCACGAAGATGGCTGTCCAGGTGAGTGAATTACCGGAAGAATCGGTTCCCGTCCCATTCCATTCATCACCATTGCTCACGCCGCTGAGCCGGATCGCCGTTGCCGGGAGAGGTTGTTCGCCACCACCGAAGCCGCGTCCGAAAGCGGGTCGTTGGCCACCCTCGGGTTGCTGTCCGCCATTCGAAGGACGTTGGCGTCTCGTCATGGGAGCATAGCTCAGCTTCACCATCTTTCCATCATGACTGAATTTTGTATTCAATGTATCCTTGCCGTACATGGTCAACGAGCTACCCGTTTTCACATCGAGGGTAAAATTATCGGTACCGGTCGGCGTATTTACCGTGAGGGTGTAAACTCCTGCAATGCCAGCGGGATCATCCTTCACCTCATATTTCATACCCTGTACCCAGTTGGTCAGGATAGTCGTCTTCTCACTGAAGATCGGGCCATTGGTTATAAGAAAATTGGCGAGCTTACCGGCATCGAGGCTTCCGACCTTGTCGTAGATGCCCAGTAAGGTTGCCGGCGTCTTCGTAAGCGCATCCATCGCTTTCGCTTCGCTCAATCCGTAGTCCATTGCCTTGCGAAGGCCGGTCCAGAAGTCGCGGAGACTACGAAGATCGGAAGTGGTCAAGCAGAAAGGGATACCCGCCTTCTCGAGTGCACCTGCATTTGTTGGCGCCATTTCCCAACTCTTAAGATCCGAGAGTGACACGAAGCGCGCATCATTGGGATCTTCCACATCCTGGGGCTGAGGGTAATTCAATGGTACGATGAATGTAGCATTCGTTGCCTTCATTTCCCTGATGCGCTGGTATTCATTTCCTCCTCCTTTAATTATGTATTGAACGCCGAATTCATCCCCGATGCGGTCGGCTCTCAGGTCATTCCATTTATCATTGGCATCGAAGATCTGCGGCAGCGACTGGTTGTCGTTCCATGCCTGCAGGCTCAGGTTGACACCCTCGTTGACCGGCTTATTCTTGTACCACTGCGCGTCGAGATAGGTCTGGCGCAACAATGCGATCATTCCCATCATCGAGCTCGGGTAACTTTGCGTGGAGGTACCTCTATTGAAAGAGTAGAGTGCCGCCGCTTTTTCCTTTATCACCACGAGGTTTTCTTTCTCGCCTGCCAGGGATACAACTGTACCGGTACCGCGCGCAATGCCGTCCCGTACATGTGAGAGGACAGTACCAAAACCAAGTTCACGCAAAGGCTTTGCCTTTGTTTCATCAACCGCGAACACCTTGTAGGCATCCGCATCTGCTTTTATGGCCTGGTTCCAGCCATAGGGTCCCTTGGTAGCGGATACGATCTGCGATTGCTGTCCGGGAGTAAATCCTCCGAATCCTCCACCACCTGCGCGCTGCGCCGTAGCTGTTCCATAGTCCGCATAGATATCGATGAAGGAAGGATATATATATTTCCCCTTACAATCGATCTCGACCGCGCCAGCCGGGACTTTCAGGCCGGCGCCCACGGCAATGATCCTGCCGTCTTTGATGATCAGGGTGGCATTGGTCAGGCTGGTTGTGCCGTCCTTTACAATGGTAGCATTGGTGAAGGCGAATTGCCCGTGCCGGGGATCGGCCACGCCATTTTCAGGAAACGTTGCCTGGGCGTGAAGTGTGGTGCCCGCAGCAATAATGACGAGGACACATAGCAATTCATACAGAAGATTTGGTTTTCTCATTGCAATTAATTTTGTAATTAGATGATTTTTCTCAGTGATTCCTGCGTTAAAAAAAGAGTTCCGAATGTAAATTAAATCGGCCAGACAATGCGGGTTGGTTTGTCACATTATCGGATCCCGTGCCGGGCATCGCCGTTTTCCGCCTTTGAATCAAACTTTGCTACCTTTGATCTTCTTAAAAAAAATACGCATATGGCGGATCCCAGGTCCCCGATAACGATCCCAGATTTTGCCTTGTCGCCCCGTGTCGACCAGGTCGGCATAGAGGAAAGAGCCGCCCGCTTCACCACGAGGAGCATAAAGAAGGAAACGAAGATGAATGGCCTGAAACTCGTGCTGAATATGATCGATCTTACCACACTCGAGGGCAAGGATACGGATGGAAAGGTGAAACAACTCTGTTATAAAGCCATGCACCCGCACGATGCTACAGAGGGAATACCTACCGTTGCGGCTATTTGCGTGTATCCTTCCATGGTGAAGGTGGCTAAGAAAGCCCTGGGAGACTCCGGGATAAGGGTAGCGTCCGTTGCTACGGCCTTTCCAAGCGGACAGGCACCACGCGAGATCAAGATCAGGGATACAAAATATGCCGTGGCAGAAGGCGCCGACGAAGTGGATATGGTGATAAGCAGGGGCAGGTTCCTCGCGGGAGAATATAATTTCGTGTTCGACGAAATAGCCGCTATTAAAGAAGCATGTGGCGAGGCGAGGCTGAAAGTCATTCTTGAAACGGGCGAACTGGGCAACTTCGACAAGGTCAGAAGAGCAAGCGATATCGCCATGCATGCTGGAGCCGATTTCATCAAGACCTCTACCGGGAAGATACAGCCCGCAGCAACGATGCCCGTCACACTCGTTATGCTCGAGGCCATCCGCGATTACTATTACAAAACGGGAATAATGATCGGCATGAAGCCTGCGGGGGGAATATCGAAGTCGAAACTCGCCCTGCACTACCTGGTCATGGTGAAAGAAATCCTTGGCGAGGCCTGGCTGAACAATGAGTGGTTCCGCTTCGGCGCCAGTAGCCTGGCCAACGATGTGCTGATGCAGATCATGAAAGAAAAGACAGGAGTGTACCAGTCGGCGAATTATTTTAGTGTGGACTAGGAGGAGAATTGTGGAATTAGGAATTGGGAATTAGGGTTCCAGGGTAGAGAACTACTGACTAGTTGGAAGTTCACAATTGACGGTTTTAAATATTCTCCGGAGGAGTCCGGAGTCCTTCGGACAATAATCCCCAAAGGGGTCCTTTGGACAATACGCAATATTCTATGTTCAAGTTCTCTGACAGCAGGGATTGTCGTTTGGGGTTCGGAGTTGAGCGTATGTATTAGGAATAAGTAATTAAGAATTGGGAACCTGCCTGCCGGCAGGCAGGTTGGGCCTCAGCAGACTTGATCTATTAGACAGTTATACTCTTCGAATGAGGTTTTTTAATTTTTAATTTTGACTTTTGACTTTTGACTTGATTACGTTTCACGATTAATTTTACCATCATGCCTATAGCAAAGAAACGGCCCGCGAAAAAAACTAATTCGATCAAATTGAAGTTCGATACCTCGTGGTCGTATGCCCCTGCGCCGGAGAGCAAGAGCGCCGCAACCATCGCGAAGCAATACGATCTCTTCATCGATGGCCGCTGGCAAAAGCCTCTCAGTCAGAAATATTTCACCACCATCAATCCCGCCACCGAGGAAGACCTAAGCGAAGTGGCGGAGGCCAATGCCGCCGACGTGGATAAGGCCGTGAAGGCCGCGCGCAGGGCATATGATAGCAGCTGGCGCAAAATGCCGGCGAAAGAACGTGCGAAGTACATTTTCCGCATCGCCCGCATGGTGCAGGAACGCGCACGGGAACTCGCCATAGTGGAAACGCTGAATGGCGGCAAGCCTATTCGCGAGAGCCGCGATTTCGATGTGCCAACCGCAGCCAATCATTTTTTCTACTATGCCGGCTGGGCCGATAAACTTGAATATGCATTTCCCAATCGCATTGCCGAACCCATCGGCGTGGCGGGACAGATCATCCCCTGGAATTTTCCATTGTTAATGGCTGCATGGAAGATCGCACCCGCTCTCGCCACAGGGAATACCGTAGTGCTCAAGCCCGCGGAAACCACGCCTCTTACTGCCCTGAAACTCGCCGAGATCATCCAGGAAGCAGACCTTCCTCCGGGCGTGGTGAATATCATTACCGGTGCAGGTGAGACCGGCGCGGCCATCGTGAACCATCCCGACATCAACAAGATCGCCTTCACCGGCTCCACCGAAGTAGGCAAGATCATTCAGCGTGCAATTGCCGGAACCAATAAGAGAGCCACACTGGAATTGGGTGGAAAGGCGGCCAATATCATTTTCGAAGATGCGCCCCTTGACCAGGCCGTGGAAGGCGTGATAAACGGCATCTTCTTCAACCAGGGTCATGTATGCTGCGCTGGATCGAGACTGTATGTACAGGAATCCGTTGCCAAAGTAGTGATCCGTAAATTGAAGGATCGACTGGAGAGTCTCATAGTAGGCGATCCCATGGACAAGAATACCGATATCGGTGCTATCAATAGCAAGCAACAACTTGCCAACATCCATAAGTATCTTACCATTGGGAAAAAGGAAGGCGCAGAAATGTACGAGAGCTCCTGTCCCCTGCCGCGTAAGGGATTTTTCTGCCGGCCGACCATGTTCACCAATGTTGCGCAGAGCAGCCGCATTGCGCAGGAAGAAATATTCGGACCCGTACTGGCCGTACTTACATTCCGTACCGACGACGAAGTGATCGAGAAGGCAAACAACTCGCCCTATGGACTGAGTGCAGGTGTGTGGACCGATAAGGGATCGAAGATATTCAACATGACCCGCCGCATGAAGGCCGGTGTGGTATGGGCCAATACATTCAACAAGTTCGATCCTTCCTCGCCATTCGGCGGATACAAAGAAAGCGGATATGGAAGGGAAGGCGGGCTGCATGGCCTGGCGCCTTATGTGAACCTGGTCAATAGATAACCGGCAGGAAAGATCATCATCTCAGAATTAAAAATCATGTATGGGAAAAACTATCGTCAATAAGCCTTCCTTCAGCAAGAATGGAAACGGGGAAAAGACTACTGCAGCCCCGAGACTGGAGGTACTGAAGACATATAAGATATATATCAATGGGCAGTTTCCAAGAACCGAGTCCGGCCGGTATTATTCTCCTGCCGGCGCAGATGGGAAGCCGCTGGCCAATGTTTGCCTTTCCTCACGAAAGGATTTTCGCGAAGCGGTAGTAGCCGCGCGGGCAGCTTCCGGGAGCTGGGCCTCTCGTGCTGCATTCAACCGAAGCCAGATACTTTACCGCATGGCAGAAATGCTGGAAGGAAGGAAGGCGCAGTTCATAGAGGAACTCATACAGCAGGGATCGCAAAGGGACGAGGCGGAAAATGAAGTGGCCCTGTCCATCGACCGCCTGATATACTATGCCGGCTGGTGCGATAAATTCCAGCAGATCTTCAGCAGTGTGAATCCCGTTGCGAGCTCGCATTTCAATTTTTCCGTCCCCGAACCTTCGGGTGTGGTTGCCATCATCGCCCCGCAGGACGATAGTCTCCTGGGACTGGTGTCGGTGATAGCGCCGGTGATAGCGGGCGGCAATACCTGCGTAGTGCTGGCTGCCGAGACGAAGCCTCTCTGCGCCGTTACCTTCGCGGAAGTATTGAATTCTTCCGATCTGCCGGCGGGCGTAGTGAATATCCTGACGGGAAAAGTGAGCGAACTGGCCGAGTGGTTCGTGACACATATGGACGTGAATGCAACCATTTATTGCGAAAATGATTCTTCCACACAGAAGATGATCCGCGAGAAATCTGCCCTCAACCTCAAACGGGTCTTCTTTTACGATAAGGTCAATTGGTATGAAGGCGAGGGAGAATCTCCGTATTTTATCTTCGATGTGCAGGAGATCAAGACTACCTGGCACCCGGTGGAGAATATTGCGGGAGCGGGAGGTGGATACTGAGCGGGGTTTGGGGGTTAGAAATTTGGAATCTGGCTAGTAGAAAAGTCTTATTATTCGGGTTTGCGTGTTTTTTTAATATTCAATACGCAATATTCAATGCTCAATGCTCAAGGGGGCCTTACTACTATAGCAGATTCACTAAGGGATTGGGAATTGGGAATTAAAAATTGGGCCTCAGCAGGCGGGGTCTATTGAACAGTTATAGTCCTCCAATGAGGCTTTTGAATTTTGACTTGATTTCGGCCAGCGATTCACAAGATGCAGCTTTTGGTAAGGAATTTGAATACATTCATCCATGAAAAAGATAATCTTCGTTGTTTCCATACTTCTCTCCCTCCAAGGCTTCGCGCAGCAAGACTCCAGTTCGGTGGTGGTTCATAAGGATGCACGCCTGGATCTCTTGGTCAATAAGCAGGCCCAGATAAACGAAGAGACCAGCAGGGATGCACGCCGCACCGGTAAAGGATTCCGCCTGATGGTAATAAGCACCAATAGCCGCGACGAGGCCATTGCCGCAAAGACCCGCATCTATACCTATTTCCCCGAAATCAAGGCCTATCTCTGGCACCAGTCTCCTTACTACAAGGTAAAGGCCGGCAACTTCAAGGACCGCAAGGAAGCGGAGGATTTTCAAAAGAAACTCAACGTGTATTTCCCCAAGGGAGTATTCATCATGAATGATATTGTGGAGCTGAAGCCCGAGAAGAGCCGGGATTTTGATTTGTAGTTTCTGCGCGGTGACGTAGGAATTGGGAACCTGCCGGCAGGCAGGCAGGTTAGGCTTCAACAGACATGCTCTATTGGACAGTTACACTCCTCGAATGAGGTTTTTGAATTTTTACTTTTGACTTTTTACTTGATTACGACTCGCTATTCACGTTTTCGTATTTTTGTAAAATGCTAGAAAAGATCAAGTCCCTGGCGAAAGTAAAGGCCCCGGCATTCATCGCCATACGGCACCACCTTCATGCTCACCCCGAACTAAGCTACCAGGAATTCGAAACAGCTAAGTTCGTTCAGCAAAAGCTCACCGAATTTGGCATTCCCTACCAGACCAAGGCCACCACGGGTGTCATCGGCCTGATCGAGGGTCGCAATCCCGGCAAACGCACCATCGCATTACGCGCCGACATGGACGCGCTCCCCATCTTCGAAGAGAATGATGTTCCCTACCGCTCGACCACCGATGGCGTAATGCATGCCTGTGGTCACGATGTACATACTACCTGTCTTTTAGGTGCGGCAAACATTCTCCAGGAACTAAGACAGGAATGGGAAGGAACGGTCAAGCTGATCTTTCAACCCGGTGAAGAAAAGAATCCAGGTGGCGCCAGCCTCCTTATCAAGGAAGGTGTACTCGAAGATCCCCATCCCTCTTCCATCTTCGGCCTGCATGTGCATCCCGGCCTGCCCGTCGGAAAAATGAGTTTCCGAAGCGGGAAGGTCATGGCCAGCGCGGATGAATTATATATCACAGTCCGGGGAAAGGGCGGCCATGCGGCATCGCCCCATCTTTGTATCGATCCAATACTGATCGCCTCTCACCTCATCGTCAGCCTTCAGCAGATAGTGAGTCGCAATAACAATCCTCATAATCCAACAGTACTCTCGATCACCGCCTTCAATGGAGGATCGACAACGAATGTGATTCCAAACGAAGTAAAACTCAAAGGCACCTTCCGTGCAATGGATGAAGAATGGCGTTTCAAAGCACATGAATTGATACGGAGATCCGCCACCAACCTCGTGCAAAGCATGGGTGGTGAGATCGATCTTCTCATCGACGTGGGTTATCCTTCCGTTTATAATAATGAAGCCCTGAATACCCTTGCAATGGAAAAAGCGCAGGCATATATCGGGCACGACAATGTAGAAGAGACGGAGAAGAGAATGGGTGCGGAAGACTTCGGATATTATTCCCAGCAGATACCGGGTTGTTTCTATCGTCTCGGTGTAATGAATGAAAAGAAAGGCATCACATCCGGCGTACATACACCCACCTTCAATATCGATGAATCGGCGATCGAGATAGGGATGGGGATGATGGCGTGGCTTGGCAGCACAGTCGATTTTACATCGTAAGTTCAAAAGCAATTTGATAATTTGGCAATTCGACAATGTGCCAATGATCCTTATCAGTAAAGTCATTTCCAATCGGAGCACGCCGCATTGCCAAATTGTCAAATTATCAAATTGACTTCCCGTAGCTTTGTATTCTTAGACCGGATAGAAATTGACTGAAAAATGCAGAAAGACTTAAGGAAAAAACAGGCACTCGACTATCACTCGAAAGGAAGACCCGGAAAGATAGAGGTCGTTCCAACCAAAGAGACGAAGACCCAGCGGGATCTTTCCCTTGCTTATTCTCCCGGCGTAGCGGAACCCTGTCTCGAAATAGAAAAGAATAAGGACGATGTCTATAAATACACCGCCAAGGGTAACCTCGTGGCCGTGATCACTAACGGCACGGCTGTCCTCGGCCTGGGCGATATAGGCCCCGAGGCCAGCAAGCCCGTGATGGAAGGCAAGGGTGTCCTGTTCAAAATATTCGCCGACATCGATGTCTTCGATATCGAGATCAATGAAAAGGACCCGGAGAAATTCGTGCAGATAGTCAAATCTCTCGAACCGACTTTCGGCGGCATCAACCTGGAGGATATCAAGGCGCCGGAATGTTTCTATATCGAGACCGAACTGAAGAAATTACTGAAGATCCCCGTCATGCACGACGATCAGCATGGTACGGCCATCATCAGTTCTGCCGCATTGTTGAATGCACTCGATATTCAAAAGAAGAAGATCGATCGCGTGAAGTATGTGGTAAATGGTGCAGGCGCAGCAGCCATGGCTTGTATCCAGTTGTATGTTTCACTCGGGGCCAGGGCTGAGAATTTCATTCTCTTCGACCGGAAGGGTGTCTTGCATAAAGGACGGACCGATCTCGAGGGTAACAAATTAAGATTTGCCAATCCAAAGGCGGAGATGACACTTGCACAGGCAATGAAGGATGCAGACGTCTTCATCGGTCTCAGTGCTGGAAATGTGGTCACATCCGAGATGGTAAAATCGATGGCGAAGAATCCCATCGTGTTTGCCATGGCCAACCCCGATCCCGAGATAAGTTATGAGGACGCCACTTCCGCCCGTAAGGACGTGATAATGGCCACTGGCCGCAGCGACTATCCCAACCAGGTGAACAATGTTCTCGGCTTTCCCTATATCTTTCGCGGTGCGTTGGACGTTCGCGCCACGCAGATCAACGAGGCCATGAAGATGGCGGCGGTAAAGGCGCTGGCCGACCTGACCAAGACAGCCGTGCCCGATATCGTGAATCTCGCGTACAATGAAAAGACGATCTCCTACGGCCCGGATTACATTATACCCAAGCCCCTGGATCCAAGGCTTCTCGCCACCGTTGCCCCTGCCGTTGCAAAAGCAGCGATGGAGAGCGGCGTTGCCCAGTTTCCCATAACCGATTGGGACACGTATACCACAGACCTCAACAAGCGTCTCGGCCTCGAAAATCAAATGATGCGCGTGATAGGCAACAAGGCCCGGCGCGATCCCAAGCGTATTGTGTTTGCAGAGGCGGATAATATCAAAATACTAAAGGCCGCACAGATCGTCTTCGATGAGGGCATCGGCTATCCGATCCTTCTCGGCGACGAAACGAAGATCCGGAGCATCGCTAACCTGAACGGCATCGATATCGAAGGACTTCCCATCTTCGATCCGCGCAGCGAAAGCATGGAAGAGAAACGAAATCTCTATTCAGAAATATTCTTCAAGAAAAGGAATCGCCGCGGCTTCAATGCTTACGAGGCAAAGAAGATCATGCGCGACCGGAATTATTTCGGCTGTATGATGGTAGAATGCGGCGATGCAGATGCGATGATCTCGGGCCTTACCAAAAATTATCCCGATACGATCCGCCCCGCATTGCAGGCCATCGGTACGGAGGAAGGCGTGAATAAGATCGCGGGGATGTATCTCATGCTGACGAAGAAAGGGCCGTTGTTCCTTGCCGATACCACCGTCAATTTCAATCCAACAGCCGAAGAACTCGCAGAGATCACACTGCTCGTGGCCAAAGAGGTAAAGAATTTCAATATGGTACCGAAGGTCGCCATGCTCAGCTATTCCAATTTCGGCAGCAGCGACTCGCCCGAGGCGCGCCTGGTATCGGAGGCAAGAAGGATCGTGAAGGAAAGAATGCCTTCCCTCATCGTGGATGGCGAGATGCAGGCGAATGTCGCCTTCAACAATGAACTGCTCAAGGAAAATTATCCCTTCTCGGAATTGATCGACAACGATGTGAACACGCTGGTATTTCCAAACCTTGCCGCGGGTAATATCACCTATAATATTCTAAAAGAACTCGGCTATGCAGATGCCATCGGACCCGTATTGCTCGGACTGAAAAAACCGGTGCACGTCCTGCAGCTCGGAAGTTCCGTACATAGTATCGTCAACATGGCGCTCATCACCGTTGTAGATGCACAGATCAAGTGCAAGAACAGCTCAACCGAGGAGATCGTAAAGCGGTCGGCCTGGTGGAAGAGGTTTAAGAAGGTGAGTAAGGATTTGTAGTGGTGGTTTTGTAAGTTGATAAGTTGATTGGTTAATAAGTTGATAAGTTGGACCCCGACGGGGAAGTACAAACTGATCATATTCGAAGGTATCCGGTAGTTCATTTATAGGCCACCAACTTATCAACCAATCAACTTATTAACTTATCAACTAAACCGCCTCTTCCTTCTCAAGGAAATCTTCGTATTTTACAGTCAAACCTATGCGGATCATTAAAGATATCGGCCGTTACCTTCTGATGCTAAGGGGAATGTTTTCCCGGCCCGAGAATGGAAAGATGTACTGGAAGGAATTCATGCATCAATGCATGGATATCGGCATCGGTTCCCTCGGCATCGTTGCCATCATATCGGTATTCATCGGCGCGGTATCCACCCTTCAGACGGCCTACCAATTGGTGAGTCCTCTTATTCCGCCCTCCACCATTGCACAGATCGTACGCGATACCGTGATCCTGGAATTTGCCCCCACCCTCACCTGCATCGTATTGGCGGGCGTGGTCGGCAGCAAGATCGCGAGTGAATTGGGCAATATGCGGGTGAGCGAACAGATCGATGCCCTCGAGATCATGGGCATCAATACCAAGTCGTACCTCATCATGCCGAAAATACTCGCCGGCCTGTTAATGATCCCGCTTCTC
>Ga0193753_10001373_pt1 | contig 20791 bp, 16 predicted proteins | sample H1c2metaG_FD_144925 | JGI IMG/M metagenome (GOLD analysis project Ga0193753, IMG submission 144925) | Soil microbial communities from a riparian zone of the East river system, Colorado, United States - H1c2 | ecosystem: Environmental > Terrestrial > Soil > Riparian zone | place: USA: East...
ATACCCTGTGCAATTCCCTTGCAGATCCGGTGAATGAGTTTATGCGCCTGAAAACGCCAGGTCTCATCAATGGTGCGGAATGTTCCCATCAGTTTAACTTCCGAAGGAATTACATTGGTTGTATAACCACCCTGGAATGAGCTGATCGTCAGAACGGAAGGTATAAATGGATTTTTATTTCTGCTGATCACCTGTTGCAGAGCCACCACGATATGGGAGGCTACCAGGACAGTATCTGTTGTCAGATGCGGCGAGGCGGCGTGTCCGCCCTTTCCTTTCACAGTTATAAATATTTCATCCGCGCTGGCCATAGATGGCCCACCGCGAAAACTGAATTTTCCGATTTCGAGTCCCGGGTGCACGTGCAATCCGAAAATAGCCTGGGGTTGCGGATCATGCAGTACGCCTTCTTTAATGAGCAGGCTGGCACCGCCCGGGTTTCTTTCTTCCCCAGGCTGGAAGATAAGTTTGACAGTTCCCTCCCATTCCGATTTCAATTCCTGTAAAATTTTCGAAGCTCCCAGTAAAATGCTGGTATGCGCATCGTGCCCGCAGGCGTGCATGACACCTTCGTTCTGCGATTTATAGGAAACCGAGTTCTCCTCTTTGATTGGAAGTGCATCCATATCTGCACGAAGGGCAATCACCCTTTTACCCGGATTTTTTCCCTTAATTAATCCGACTACACCAGTAGTTGCCTTTATTTCAAAAGGAATTCCCAAACCTTTTAATTTTTCCTGTACAAATGCTGAGGTCTCAAATTCTTTATAACTTAATTCCGGGTGTGCATGGAGATGACGGCGGATATCAATGGTTTCCGGTGCATATTGTTTTGCCAGTTGACGGATTTTTTCTTTCAGCATAGTCAAAATTAATCGGGTTTTACTTCTATAATATCATGTACCAGGTATACACCCGATGGAAAATCCTGGGTAAGCTTCTGTAAATACGGTTCCGCTTCTTCCGGTGTTTTGAAATTACCAACATTCAATTTATAATTTGGCGGTTGGTAAATAAGATAAGGCTTCAATTCAGGATAGGACTGATAGATTTTTGTTTTAATAGCAAAAACCTGATTACGATCGTTTGACTTGGCGACCTGGATCCGGTATCCGGGGATATTTCTTCGGCTATCTCTGGTAGTTAATTCATTGATCTGAATTTGTTTTTTTATCAGGGAATCAACCCGGGGATCCTTGCGTATCAGGGTATCCTGCGCATAGCTCGCACCATTATAAATGAAAGCCAGTATTAGTAATAATTTCATACTCATTATACTTTAATCCTGTGCTGCTTTTCTTCTTCCACAATCTGAATGCTGGCACTACATCCCAGGCGGTCGGCGCCGGCTTCGATCAGTTCCATCGCGAATGGGTAATGGCGAATACCACCGGAAGCCTTGATCTTTACTTCTGCCGGAAGCTCAGTTCTCATGACCTGCACATCTGAAACAGAAGCTCCTTTTTCGGCGTAACCAGTGGAAGTTTTCATATAATCAATTCCCAACCTGCCATATAAACTGCAGCAATGGATCAACTCATCTTTCGACAAAACACCGCTTTCTACGATTACCTTCACAAGCTTTCCTTTATGATGAATGAGTTCAATCTGCTGCAGCATTTCCTTTTCAAGATAAGACCAGTCACCATTTTTCAGCGCGATTAAGTTGATAACGGTATCCAGTTCGTCCGCCCCGTCAAGTATGGCGCTGTGTATTTCAGAAAGTTTTGAATCAATGGAAGAATAACCCATCGGGAAACCAATCACGGTTGCCGTTTTCACCTGACTGTCTTTCAAAGCTTCCACAGCATGTTTTACCAGGAAGGGTGGAACGCAAACGGCTGCAAATTTGAATTCAATGGCTTCCCGGCACAGTTGAATGATATCCGCAGATCTACAGGTGGCTTTTAGCAGGGTATGATCAATATAAGACGCGACCGGGATTGCCATAGTTATTATAAAAGGCGAATTTAATCCTTTTAAGCCTAAAGCTTAAGCCATAAAGACCCAAACCATTTTAGATTGTGTAAGTCCAGAGAAAGGATTACGGCAATAAATTCTCTGTCGATGTAAAATATTGTTTTGGTTTTAGACTTTAGGCTTTAAGCTTTAGACCTTTTTTCCTGAAATACCGAAATAATAATATGGCTCCAAATAAGAAAATACCGAAAACGAGCAGATCCGTACGGATCATGGAAGATTTTTTTTCCTCCTTTTGGCGAAGCCTTTTTTCTGAATCCCTGATATAATAAGCCAGGCCGGGGAAATGATTATTCAACTCACTGACCTCCCTGAATTTCTTCAAAGCATCACTATAAAATTCACGGTCGTAAAAAACAACGGCGTCACCAAATATTTGAGATGTTTCGCTCGGACGGGCCGTTACGCCCGCACTATCAAGATATTCCTCGAGTATAGAAACCGGAATCGCGAAGTTTAAACCGGCGGCCAGACCGCCACTATTTTCAATACTTCCAAACGTAGTGAGGCCAACTACTTCCCCTTTCTCATTACAAACCGGTCCGCCACTACTTCCGCGGTTGATATTTGCATCCATTTGGATCAGAGGCCAGCCGGCGACCGATTTCTTCAAAGCGCTTACAATACCGGTTGTCAGTGTGGGTTCGATGGCTGATTCTGTAGCCACATAGTTATTATTTGTCACCGGCCCCGGAAAACCGTATACAAAGAGTTGTTCGCCAACTTTGGGTAACTCATCCTTGGCGATTTTTAAAGTTGGCAGGGCAGAATCACCATCCATCTTGAGGATGGCTATATCCTTGCCCGGCATGGGCTGACCTTTAATGATCACATGAGCGGATTTTTTTACCGATCCGGTATTCCCGTTGTTCGCATCTACGCTGTACTCAATAAATATGTCTTTTTTCAGGTCATAAAGTGCCATGGAAAACAAACGGGCATATACGGATGCGTATGTATTTTCCAATATAGATTTTTGTTGCTCGGAGAAACGGGTCGCCCACGCATTTTCAAGCGCTGAAATATTGGCCTCTGTAATTTGCTGAAAGGCTGAAAGGAAAAACTGACGACGTATAAAAGCGTTGTCCCGGTCAATCAGGTGACAATTGGTAGCCACATAACCATCTTCCGTTATCAGGAAACCCGTGCCGCTGGAAGTGATTTCTTCGGGTTCCTTAATATAGTCCATCGATGCCTTAAAAAACCGGCTGGGATGATTATTGATTTCCCGTAACACAATATCCAGTTTCTGTTCTGCCGTATATATAATACCGCTGCTGTCAGCTTTCTGAATGGAATCCACCAGGTGATTAAAATGGCGGGAATCCAATTGCATCTTATTTACATATACGTCTGCAGAAAAAACGGTTCGCACCATGACAACGCCGGGACGGTTGACCCCGTAATTCTGCACGGCAGTAAGCTCTTGGGCAAAAGTAGTCAGCGGTGACGCAGTCAGGAAGAACAGACCGGTCAAGAATACGACAAATATCAGTAATGGGTTTTTCATGGTAAGGTATCCCCTTTATATAAAACCTTAAAAGGGCTAACTTGTTGTCTATTAAAGGTAAACTTTTTCTATGTCATCTATTCCGGCGCCGCTGGCGGAACGTCTACGTCCTGAATCACTTGACCAGTTGGTGGGTCAAAAACACCTGACAGGCAAAGGAAGTATCCTTCGTACTTCCCTGGAACAGGGTAAAATGCCTTCCATGATACTCTGGGGCCCACCGGGCACAGGCAAAACAACAATTGCCAATATCATCGCACATACCCTGCAGGCTCCTTTTTACACCCTGAGCGCCATTTCATCCGGGGTAAAAGAGGTACGCGAAGTCATTGAAGAGGCCAGACGGCAGGAGAAAGTGATCCTGTTTATAGACGAAATACACCGGTTTAATAAAGGTCAGCAGGATGCACTGCTGGGCGCTGTCGAAAAGGGAGTGCTGACGCTGATAGGTGCAACAACTGAAAACCCTTCTTTTGAAGTGAATAGCGCCCTCCTCAGCCGCTGTCAGGTGTATGTTCTGAAACCGCTTGGGAAAGACGAACTCAAGGATCTGATGCACACTGCCCTGGAAAAGGATGTCGTATTAAAGAAACGTAATATCGAATTAAGGGAAACAGAAGCCCTTATTAATATATCCGGCGGCGATGCACGGAAGCTACTTAACCTGCTGGAGCTGGTTACGGATGCCGGTGCCAATCTGGATCCGTTGATTATCACGGACGAATTGGTCATGGATACTGCCCAGCAGCGTATCGCCTTATACGATAAAAAGGGTGAGCAGCATTATGATATCATTTCTGCTTTTATCAAGTCGATGCGGGGCAGCGACCCGAATGCCGCGGTTTACTGGCTGGCTCGCATGATTGAAGGAGGCGAAGACGTTAAATTTATTGCGCGGCGAATGCTCATCCTTGCCAGTGAGGATATTGGCAATGCTAACCCCAATGCCTTATTGCTCGCAAACGCCACTTTTGACGCGGTGAGTAAAATCGGTTATCCTGAATCCCGTATTATCCTTTCCCAGTGCGCCATTTATCTGGCCAGCTCAGCCAAGAGTAATGCCTCCTATGTCGCGATTAATGACGCGATCGGTATAGTTAAACAAACCGGAGATCTGCCTGTTCCATTACATATCCGTAACGCGCCTACCAAACTGATGAAAAACCTGGACTATTCGAAAGGATACGAATACAGTCATTCTTATGAAAAAAACTTTTCTCCACAGGAATATCTGCCGGCAGAAATTAGTGGGAAACCCTTTTTTGATCCCGGACAGAACGCCCGCGAAGAAGAGATGCGAAAACATTTACGGAGTCTTTGGGAGAAGAAATATGGATACTAATTCCATAGTGTGGCGAATGTGGTAGGTGGAGATATAGAAATCTAGACTATCATGCCTACATTTAATTTTGAATTCATACATATCCACCTACCACATTCGCCACATGATAACCTGGCTTCTCAAACCGTTTGCAGAATTAACGCCAAATGAACTGTACAGTATACTTCAATTAAGAAATGAAGTGTTTATCGTGGAGCAAAATTGTGCCTATCAGGATATGGACAACAAGGATTTAAAGTCCTGGCATTTGATGGGAATCGAAGACGATAAACTGATGGCTTATTCAAGATTACTTGCTCCCGGAATTTCCTATAGTGAATCTTCGATCGGCCGCATCGTAAGTTCCCCTTCTGCACGTAAAACAGGCATGGGGAAAAAACTTATGAAGGAGAGTATTGAGCAGATCAGAATCCTCTTCAAAACAGACACAATCCGTATTGGTGCTCAACTTTACCTGAAAACATTTTATGAATCATTCGGATTCGTTCAGGATGGAGAAATATATCTCGAAGATAATATCCCACACATTATCATGTTGAGAAAACCAAAATGAAACTGTTTTCCAGTTCTTGGAATTCGTCTCAATAATATAGTTAATCCTAATTACACCATTCAAAGAATATTTCTCGTTCTTATATGGTCGTGGTTTTTTATGTATATGAGAACCAAAATCCAAACCGCCGAAATCTAAATCGATATTCAATGAAAACAGGTTTACACTCCCTACGGAAGTGTTTGTGTTCGCTGGCCATTTTGCTGGCGGGTTATAACTCTTCCTATAGTCAGCTGTCAGCTGGCAATTATTTTGAAGCAGGCGTGACAGTCGGCCCCATGGTGTTTCTTGGTGACCTGGGTGGTCACTATGGCGTAGGTACTACTTTTCTGAAAGACTATAATATGAATGCAACAAAACTCGCATTCGGGTTTTATCTTGAAGCACATCCTTCTGAATTGATCGGCGTGCGCCTCTCCGCAAATTTTGGAAGCGTAGAAGGTGATGATAACTATGTAGTAGCTAAAGGAGGTGATGAAGTGAGCAGACTAAACAGAAATCTAAATTTCAAATCAAGCATCACGGAAGCAAACTTATTATTGGAACTGGACCCAACTGTTTTATTTGAAGATCAGCCTACCGAAGTAACCGGCCGGCTCAGGCCTTATGGTCTTATCGGACTGGGTGTATTTCATTTTAATCCTATGGGACAGTATGTTGATCCGAATACATCACAAACGACCTGGGTCTTTTTACAGCCCTTGCACACCGAAGGGGAAGGATTCGTAACCGGTAGAAATAACTATCCGCTTACGCAGTTAAATATCCCCATGGGATTTGGCTTGAAGTATTATGTGAGCGAGAAGGTAAACGTTGGTCTTGAATTACTTTATAGAAAAACTTTTACGGATTATATGGATGATGTAAGTACCACTTTCGTGGATCCCGCAGTGTTACAGGCTAACCTGCCAAACGGAACATCACAGATTGCCATTGCCATGTCGAATAAAAGTCCCTTGATGGGTACTCCCGGCAGTGCTTACAATCCCGGTGATAAAAGAGGAGACCCTTCGCAAATGGATGCTTATTTCACTTTAGGTTTGAAAGTCGGAATACGTTTGGGCAGTGATCACTCTTATGACAATTCGACCAGATGTCCTTTATTAAGGTTCTAAATATATTTTGTTGATCCGTACCCTTTTTTTTCTTTTATGAAACCCATCCCCCTGAACATTTACCAAAGGCCCTTAAAAGCTTTACTTCCTCTTGCACTAATGACAACAACACTGGCGTCTTATGCAGAGGGTTCATTACCCGTGACCAGCAAGGTAATGATCACAAAGAACATAAATAATAAGAGGCACAAAGTGAAACTTTTTACTGCCTCGGATTACAAAACGCTGTTGTTTACGGTTGATGGCGTAGACGATAAGCGATATACATTATATGTTTTCGACCTGGAAGGAAAACTGATGATACAGTCTGTTATCCTTAACCATGAAACCAGTATTCTCTCCGAAATTCCTTCAGGCACCTACCTGTACGAAGTTTTGGCAAATGATACAAAGGTTGAAAACGGCGAACTTAAAGTAAACAACCCTTAACGCAACCCAATAAGCAGCGGGAGAATTGGTAAGATCTATTATCCGAAGGTTAAGTAAGACCTGATCCGTTCCCTATTATTTTTATTCTGAAACGATTTTATTCAATTCCCGCTTCCCTTATTGGACTTATATATTTTGGTTTCCCCAATATCCTCAGCAGCCGGCGACGAGAAATTGCCGGCTGTTTGTTTTATTTAAACCTGCCCGTTCGTTTTGAGTTTTAAGTTTTGAACCTTAGTCTTAACTTTCAATTCGTCTTTCAGGAACTTTGCGGTAAAACTTCTCTTCACGTCCAGCATCTTCTCGGGTGTTCCTTCATATAATATCTCCCCGCCTCCATCACCACCCTCCGGCCCCAGGTCAATCAGATGATCCGCCACCTTGATAACATCCATATTATGCTCAATGACGAGCACCGTATTACCCCTGTCTACCAGTTTATTCAACACATCCAGCAAATGACTGATGTCCTCAAAATGCAAACCCGTCGTTGGTTCATCCAGTATATAAAATGTTTTGCCCGTTTCCCGTTTTGATAATTCCGTCCCTAATTTCACTCTTTGGGCTTCTCCTCCGCTCAGTGTAACTGCTGACTGACCAAGGGTGATATACCCCAGGCCTACTTCCTGTAATACTTTTATCTTCCGGTAGAGATAATGCACATTTATAAAAAATTCACAGGCCTCATCTACTGTCATATCCAAAACGTCGCTGATCGATTTTCCCTTGTATCGGATCTCCAGCGTCTCGCGGTTATATCGTTTACCATTACATTTTTCGCAGTGCACATAAACATCCGGTAAAAAATTCATTTCAATAACACGCATACCGCCGCCTTCACAAACTTCACAACGCCCGCTCTTTACATTAAATGAAAACCTCCCGGCCGTATAACCGCGAATCTTGGCTTCCGGGATCGAGGCAAACAGTGTTCGGATATCTGTAAAAAAACCACAGTAAGTAGCCGGATTACTACGAGGTGTTCGGCCAATCGGCGACTGATCAATTTCAATTACCTTATCTATATTTTCGAGCCCCTTGATTTTTTTATATTCCAGCGGCACGCCTTTGGATCCATAGGCGTGGTGGCTCAAAATCGGATAGAGGGTTTCATTGATCAGCGTTGATTTTCCGCTTCCGCTGACCCCCGTAACGACGATAAATTTCCCCAGAGGAAACTGAACGGTCACGTTTTTTAAATTGTTTCCTTTCGCGCCTGTTATCTCAAGTATCTTTCCATTCCCCATTCTCCTTTCATCTGGCAGAGGGATCTTTCTGTGCCCGTTCAGATAATCCGCTGTAATGGTATCCAGTTTCAGCATGGTTGCCGGTTTACCCTGCGCAACAATACGACCTCCATGAAATCCGGCTTTCGGACCGATGTCAACCAGGTAGTCTGCAGCCATCATAATATCCTTATCATGCTCCACAACCAAAATACTGTTTCCTATATCCCGTAAATTTTGTAAAGCAAGAATCAATCGCTGATTGTCACGCTGATGCAAACCAATACTGGGTTCATCCAGTATATAGGTTATTCCCTGCAGTTGCGAACCTATTTGCGTTGCAAGACGTATACGCTGTGATTCTCCGCCGCTCAGGGTTCTTGTCGGGCGATTCAATGTGAGATACGTAAGACCTACGTCCAGCAGGAATTGCAATCGTTCACGAATTTCCTTTAATACATCTTTGGCAATTATATTTTGTTTACTGGTCAGTCTTTTTTCAATATCCACAAACCAGCTTGCCAGTTTGTCCAGATTCAAATTGCTGAGCTCGGAAATATTCCTGGAATCAATCCGGAACCAGAGACTTTCCTTCCTCAGCCTTGCCCCGCCGCATGAATCGTTCCATATATTTTTCGACCCATAGCCTGAGCGAATCGGTACTGGATGCACCAAACCATCTTTTCAACATGGGTATAAGTCCTTCGTAATCTGCGTTTGTATTGGCTGTTTCACTTTCGTCTATTTCAAGTATGGCTTCAGAGGTATTTTCTGTAGTACCGTAAAGGATTAAATTCAGAGCCTTTGCCGGCATGTCTTCAATCGGAGCATCCAGACTGAATTTATTTTTTCTGGCCAGCTTCTGAACTACGGTAAAGGTGTAAGCATCCCGTTCACTGCCCAGTGGTTCTATGCCACCTTCATTCACTGATTTTTTTCTGTCCGGAATAATGGCATCCAGACTGATCCGGTAGACGGCGCCCAGTCCTTTACAAACAGGACAGGCACCATATGGTGAGTTGAACGAAAAACTGTTGGGGGATGGCTCTTCATAACTGATGCCGGTTTCATCACACATCAACTGTTTGCTGTACTGGACTATTTTATCATCATCGTTAATCAACAGAAACATCAGTCCCTTGCCCATATTTAAAGCTGTCTGAACGCTCTGGCTTACGCGTGTTTTCATTTCGGCCGTTACGGTAAGCCGGTCAATCACGACTTCAATATCATGAATTTTATATCTGTCCACCTGCATCTTAGGCACCAGGTCCCTGATTTCTCCGTCCACCCGTACTTTTACAAACCCTTTCTTGCGGATGTCTTCAAATAATTCCCGGTAGTGCCCTTTTCTGCCACGAACCAACGGTGAGAGAACCGAAATTTTTTTGTTGGGGAATTTCTGAAAAATATTAGTTACAATTTCCTCTTCACTGAATTTCACCATCGGCCGACCGGTATTATAAGAAAAAGCCTGACCGATTCTTGCATATAAAAGACGGAGAAAGTCATATACTTCTGTAACGGTTCCGACCGTACTGCGCGGATTTCGGTTCGTCGTTTTCTGTTCAATAGAAATAACCGGGCTGAGGCCTGTGATCTTATCCACATCGGGCCGTTCCATATCCCCTATAAACTGTCGCGCATAAGCGCCGAAACTTTCCATATAACGGCGCTGACCCTCAGCATAAATGGTATCAAATGCCAGAGAGGACTTTCCACTGCCACTGATACCAGTGATGACCACCAGCTGATTTTTTGGAATCGAAATATCGATATTCTTGAGATTATGCACCCGGGCTCCGAAAACCTCAATCAACTCCTCCCCGGCCGGAAGAGACGTACTTTTTTCTTCAATCATGTTATAATGGAATCGCTAAAGATAATAACAATATACGGGCCGGCTTGTTCCCGCGCCAATCGAAAAATAATTTTTAGAAATATCAGGACCGTCTTATCTTTGCAGGAGTTCTTTAAGTTGCTTATCAAGAAAGGCTGAGGGTAATGGCCCTGCGAAGCCTTGACAACCTGTTCCACTGATATTGGAACAAGGTGCCAAATCCAACCCGCTGAAAGCGGGACAGATAAGTCAGAATCATTGCTTACTAATATACATCATATTGAAAGCTCTTCTGACCTCCGGAAGAGCTTTTTTAATTAGAGCCGGTCTCATGTAAAAAAGCATTCCAGTCAATTCTTGAAGGCATATTTTATTTCACCCAAAAAACCCGAAAAGGGATGGAGGATTATTTTATGCAGGAAACAACAGCGTTCATTCACAGCATTCCGGTCGATCCGCTCACTGGTGCTGTTTCAGTACCCATTTATCAGACATCTACTTTTGTGCAGGAAGCACCGGGTGTTCACAAAGGATATGATTATGCGCGAAGTAATAATCCGACCCGCGCGGTATTGGAAAATCTCATAGCTGCTATGGAAAAGGGGGCCAGGGGGCTCGCATTCGCCAGTGGTCTGGCAGCTATCGACGCTGTACTGAAATTGTTGAAATCAGGTGATGAAATCGTCGCTGTGGATGATATTTACGGGGGTGCTTTCAGGCTTTTTGAGCAGGTATATAAAAAATTCGGTATTCATGTTACTTATGTGGATGCTTCCAAACCTGAAAATGTATTTCAGGCCTTAAGTAAGAATACAAAACTGATCTGGCTGGAAACGCCCAGCAATCCAACATTGAAAATAGCAGATATTGCGGCCATTGCGGCAGTCGCCAAAACAGGCAATTGCCTGCTGTGTGTAGATAATACTTTCGCCAGTCCTGTCCTGCAAAAACCAATTCTGCTGGGAGCCGACATTGTGGTACACTCGGCCACCAAATACCTGGGCGGACATAGTGATCTGATCGCCGGAATGGTTGTAACGGCTACCGAAGAACTGGGTGAAAAAATCAGATTTTACCAAAATGCCGCTGGTGCAATCCTTGGTCCCTTTGATGCCTGGCTCGTGATACGGGGCATGGAGACTCTTTCATTACGGATGAAACAGCATTGCAGCAGCGCCCTGGAGATTGCAGAATTCCTTCAGGATCATCCGGCCGTTGACAAGGTATTTTATCCGGGTCTTCCCGATCATCCAAATCATTCAGTTGCAAAAAAACAATCGCGGGGGTTTGGAGGTATCGTATCTTTTTCTTTGAAGGAAGATAACCTGGCTGCCGCCCGGCATTTCGTAAGTACAACCAGACTTTTTAAGCTCGCAGAAAGTTTGGGCGGTATCAAGAGCCTCATCAGCCATTCTGCTGAAATGACACATAAGACGATTCCACCGGAAATCAGGCGGGCCTCGGGAGTAAAGGTCTTTCGGTGGGTTTGGAAGAAGCAGAAGATTTAATAACGGATCTTCGCAACACATTTGACCGTATGGTTGTTAGGTCATCTAAAGTTTTGAAACGCTTAGAAAATTGTTGAATTATCATATGGACGCACATAAGAAACTGACGATTGGACTTTTTGGATTTGGTGTAGTTGGCGAAGGTCTGTACAGGATCTTGCAACAAACACCTTCTCTCAAAGCGAGTATTAAAAAGGTTTGTATCAAACATCCGGGCAAAAAAAGAAATGCTCCGGAAGATCTATTCACGACAAACAAGGATGAGCTGCTCAATGATCCGGAGATCAATGTGATCGTAGAAGTTATAAATGAAACTGAGCCGGCATTCGAGATTGTTACGACCGCCTTGAAAAACGGAAAGGACGTAGTGAGTGCCAGCAAAAAAATGCTGGCAGAACACCTGGCTGCGTTGCTGGAACTGCAGAAAGAAACCAATCGTTCTATTTTATATGAAGCAGCTGCCTGCGCATCGATTCCCGTGATCCGCAATCTGGAAGAATATTATGATAACGATTTGCTGCATTCCATGCGGGCGATCGTAAACGGATCCACGAATTTCATCCTGACAAAAATGTTCGAGGAAAAACTGGACTTTAAACAGGCTCTTCTGCTGGCTCAGCAGCTTGGCTTCGCGGAAAGCGACCCTTCCCTGGATGTAGAAGGTATAGATGCGGTAAATAAATGGGCGCTGCTTTTAGCCCATGCGTATGGAATCGTTGCTGATCCGAAAAAGATTGTGTTCAATGGCATTCAGAATATTCAGGCTGGCGATGCAACAGTGGCCGCTGAAAAACATTATGAAATTAAACTGGTAGGCCAGGCGAAAAAATTACTCAATGGCAAAGTGGCCGCTTTCGTTCTTCCCCAGTTTGTTAAATCGGATGACCACCTGAGCTTTGTAAAAAATGAATATAATGGAGTAGTGATTGAAAGCGGTTTCGCTGATAAACAATTTTTCTATGGAAAGGGTGCAGGCAGTTTTCCGACTGCTTCTGCTGTATTGAGTGATTTATCTGCCCTGCGATATCAATATCGGTACGAATATAAAAAACTCTATCACCATGCACCCCTTGAATTGACGGATGAGTTTTATGTGAAAGCATATATCAGCTTCGATGACTGGGCCTTTATTCCCAAAGACAAATTTGAATGGATCGAAGAATGGCATGCTGAGAGCGACCGTAAATACCTGATCGGCGTTCTTTCCTTTAGGGAACTAAAATCAGCCGGTTGGTGGCGCGAAAACAAGACTTCACTGATATTAACACCAGAACCCATTATCGAAGATGTTGAAATCAGGAAGTTGAAGAAAAAGAGTCTGGAACTGGCGGGGATTCAATAAGACAACATTCGGCATTAAGCTTTAAGCTTTCGGCTTAAAAAATATGTACGATCCCTTCTTCATCGACTATCAGCTTATTCTCCGCCTGCATGAAATCAATTACTTTACGCAGATGATCTGAATGAATATCCGAAAACAGATCAAATAAAGCGCGTGCTGTAAGTGGTTCCGATTGTGTACCCAATTTCAACTTCTGATAGATAGACTCAAATTCCGATGGGGAGAGTTTCTCTTTATCTTTTTTTACACAGTTATCACATATACCGCATTTTTCGGGGTTCTTCTCCCCGAAATATTCCGCTATAGCAATACTTCGACATCCGGTTGTCCGCACATATTCCAATATTCCTAGAACCCGTTTCACATATTGACTTTTTCTGAATCCATACATTTTTTCGTCAATCCGTATATCAGCAGATTTTCTTCGGGCCTGATTAAAATATACCTGAGGCGTTTCCTTCTGTGGATCATAACAAACGATCTGAAATTTGTGCAGTTGATAAAGACTCTTTAACACTCGTTCCAGATCCCATTTCAACAGGGATGCCAGCATTTTTTCATAAATCGCAACCGGTTGATCAAAAATGCCTGCGTAGGTTCTTAAGAGCGTTTTAATCAATGGCTCCAATGTGGGGTTCTCTGTTTCGAATTGAACAAGCTGTTCCTTAGTTGCAACAAAATATAGCGTTGCCGGGTTAAAAATCGGATCATTCAAAGTAATAAATCCATCCTGTTGCAAAACCTGCAATGCTGCCTGTGCGGGCTTGGATTGAAAGGAAAATTTCTTCAGAAAATCTACCAGATCAAATGAATAACCCACCTGTTCGGTTCCCAGGGGAACCTGCAGATAATTTACCAGCCCCTGGTAGATTTTCCGGATATAATCCAGTGAAGGAAAATGTTGTTTATGAGCCAATTCCAATTCTTCCAGCATCTCATCATTAAATAAAAGGACAGCATGGGATTTTTTGTTATCCCGGCCTGCCCGCCCCGCTTCCTGATAATAATTCTCCAGGTTATCGGGCACTTCCGCGTGTATCACCAGTCTCACATCAGGTTTATCTATACCCATACCGAACGCATTGGTACATACAATGACGCGAATGGCATTTTTCATCCAGCTTTCCTGTTTTGCATTGCGGTCTTCCTGTGATAATCCGGCATGGTAATAATCGGACCTGATGCTGTGCATATTGAGCAGATCGCTGATTTCCCTGGTTCTTCTTCTGTTACGGCAATAAATGATTGAACAACCATCCAGCCGGCGCAAAATGTCAATTATCTTGTTGTAAACTGAACTTGTTTTATGAACGCTGAAAGAAAGATTAGGTCGTGAAAAAGATTGAGTAAAAATCCGGGGACTGTTCATTTTTAGCTTCAGGCAAATATCTTCACGGATCGCCGGAGTTGCAGATGCTGTCAATGCCAACACAGGCACACCCGGTAATTCGTTTCTTATTTCGGCAATCCGTAAATAAGGGGGCCTGAAATCATAACCCCATTGCGAAATACAATGCGCCTCATCAACAGCAATCAGGGTCACGTGCAATGCAGGCAAATATTCTTTGAACAGGTCCGTTTCCAACCGTTCCGGAGAAACATACAGAAAGCGGCAATTTCCTATAGCTGCCAGTTTAAATGTGGAGATTACATCCTTACGACTCATCCCGGAATAGATCGCGAAGGCAGTGATTCCTTTTTTTCGGAGGTTTTGTACCTGGTCCTTCATTAAGGCAATCAGCGGACTGATCACCAGGCATAATCCTTCTTTCACGATGGTCGGTACCTGAAAACAAATGGATTTACCCCCTCCCGTTGGAAGCAGTGCAAGTGTATCGTGACCACACAACACCGAATGCACGATCTCTCCCTGTTGTGGCCGGAAGGAATCATGGTTCCAATATTGTTTCAGGACTTCAGCTGCCTTCATATTTCAGAATAGAACTCAATTTACAGTAGCTTTTTAACAAATAAGCGCGAAGAATTGATAAGAAGTACCACATCACTGAAGGCCATGGCCGCAGCTGCCACGGACGGGGTCAGCAATCCAAAAGCTGCGACGGGTATCGCCAGCACATTATAAAAAAAAGCCCAGAATAAATTCTGGCGGATGGTATGAAATGTGTGTGCACCGAGTTCTATGGCCAGTGGCAATTTTTTTAATCCGCTGTTCATCAGCACTACGTCGGCCGTTTGCAGGGCAATCTGTGAAGCGTCGCTCATTGAAATTCCGATACTTGCCTTAGCGAGTGCGGGCGCGTCGTTGATGCCGTCACCCACCATGGCGGTTGGTGATAAACTGGTTAACCTTTCCAATTGCCGTAATTTCTGATGCGGTGTTTGTTCTGCCATTACTTCATCCATTCCCAGGGCAGTAGCTACTCCAATACATTTCTGTTCGAGGTCACCGCTGAGAAGAATCGTTTTAATCTTTCGTTTTTTGAAATATGCAATCACTTCAGATGCTTCGGGCCGAATTTCATCCTGCATATCAACCCAGCCGGCAATTTGATTATTTTTCATCAGCCAGACCGTGTGATCTGCCGGGACATCGCCAATGAAGGCGGCGGAACCAGCCTTATATTCGTCGCCCTGTGAACTGGTCGCCTGAATTCCGTAGCCCCTGATCTCCGCAATTTTATTCCATCGTATTTCCGGCTGACCCTTCCAGGCAAGGGTTAGCGATTTCGCAATCGGATGATTGGAATATTTCTCCAGTGAGAATATAATTTTCCTGAACTCCATCTCGTCCAAAGACCCGTCCAATATTTTAAATTCCTTTATGCTAAATGAACCTGTAGTAAGCGTTCCTGTTTTATCAAAAACAACCTGGGCAATTTTGCTAAATAACTCGAGACTGTCTGCCTTCCTGAACAATATACCGTTCCTGGCAGCCCGTCCGAGCCCTACCGCAATGGCAGCCGGAGTTGCCAGGCCCATTGCACACGGACAAGCAATTACAAGTACTGCGATGCTTCTCATCAAAGAAGAACCCATGTCATGATAAACAAGATCGTTTACCAGAAAGGTCAGCAGAGCGATCCCGATTACAACCGGAACGAAAACAGCGCTGATACGATCAGCCAGCAATTGAACTTTTGGTTTGTCCGTTTGTGCCCGTTTCACCAGGTCAATCACGTTAGATAGCACAGAATCCCCGGCTGACGCAGTTACCTGCGCCTTTAAACTTCCATTTACTAATATTGATCCACCGATGATCAGATCCCGTGGATTTTTATTTACCGGAAGGCTTTCACCGGTGATAATAGCTTCATCCACCTGCCCTTCTCCCCAGAGTATTTTTGCGTCTGCCGGAATTTGTTCCCCGTTACGGATCAGTAAAAGATCTCCCGACTTTAATTGCATACTGTCTACGGGAAATATAATCTCCTGATGCTGGTCATCAAATGCAATCATATTAGCGGTTACCTTTTGAGTTTTCACAAGCCGCATAAGCGAATGCTGTGTTGTTTGCAGAGACCGCTCTTCGATAAAATTTCCGAAGAATACCAGCGTAATAATGGCCGCCGAAGTTTCATAAAAAAGATAGGATCCGCCCAGACCGAACAAGGTTCCAGCCAGACTGTATAGAAATGCGGCTGTCGCACCCAGCGCGATAAGCACATTCATATTCGCCGATCGCTGAAGAAGACTATGAATTGCGCTTCTGCCAAAATAATACATACCGGTCACATAAACCGGTAAGCATAAAACCAGCTGGACCCAGGGATTCAAAAGCCAATGCAGAAGTGGCGTATGGCCCAGCATATGCAATTGCAAAATCAGTGTAAGCGGAATACAAATAGTAAGATAACGAACAAACTTGTTGGAGTATTTTTTGTTTGAAGTTCCCTCGGCAACATGGTAGCCAAGACCTTCGATACCTTTTTTGAGTTCCTGTTCAGGCAAACCCGGAACATTCTGAAAATGCGCTTCGCCAGCCGTAAGACTGACACGCACATCCTTCATACCTTTTTTTTCAAGAAAAACATTGATCGTTTGCGCACAGGCGCTGCAACTCATTCCTTCTACCTTCCAGTTAACTGTTTCCATGCTGTTTCATCAAACAAAGGTTGCAAATTTACCCAATTTCAGCCGTACCGCTTTCATCTTATAAAACAGGCATAGGGCTATCTTTGTTGTATGGAATGGACTTATGCCCTGTCGGAAATTGACAACCTGGCCCGGGTTTTCTGGGAATCCTTCCCTGATAAAAAAATATATGCTTTCAAAGGGAACATGGGTGCGGGTAAAACGAGTTTTATCCGGGCTTTGTGTAACGCAAAAAACGTAGAAGAAACGGTGGGAAGCCCCACATTTTCGATTATCAACGAATACAGTTTCACCGGAGGTATTATTTATCACCTGGACCTTTACCGATTAAAGGATGAAGAAGAAGCAATACGGGCGGGGGTTGAAGATTGTTTATATTCCGGAGAGATCTGCCTTGTGGAATGGCCTGACCGGGCGCCTGGTATTTTCCCTGATGACAGTTTCGGAGTTCTACTGGAAACGATCAATGAACACACCCGGAAAATAGTAACCTTCAGTTATTGGAAAGATTTCAGGATAAAATTGTAATTTTCACTCCCGCGAAACGGACCATCCCGAGTCAAACGCCCTTACATTATGTCGCAACATAGTAAACCGTATATAAGCACTTCATTCAGTTATGAAACCCTTGAAGAGACTTTAGATGTAAAGCCAAAATCAAGCATGCTGCTGATTGGAGTACCTAAAGAAACTGCCTTTCAGGAAAACAGGATCGGACTGACTCCTGAGGCTGTGAGCGTACTGATCAGCAACGGCCATGAAGTTTTAATCGAGCACAATGCGGGTGAAGCTGCCCATTATGGAGATAAGGATTATAGTGAAGCCGGAGCCCGTATCATTTATGAGAAAGCGGAAGTATATAAATGCCCGACCCTTGTAAAATCTGCCCCGGTTGTGGAAGAAGATCTTCCGCTATTGCAGATGAACCAGACCATTATTTCACCCATCCACTTGTCGGCGCTCAAATCTGAGTTACTGCAGAAAATGATGGAAAAGCGTATTACGGGTATTTCTTTTGAAAACCTGAAGGATGAGAGTGGAAGTTACCCTATTGTACGCAGTATGAGTGAGATTGCAGGAGGTGCCGTCATGTTGGTCGCTGCACAGTATTTAAGTTCCGCAAATCATGGTAAAGGAGTATTGCTGGGCGGTATATCCGGAATTCCACCCACAAAAGTTATCATTTTAGGAGCGGGGATCGTAGGTGAATATGCCGCCAGGGCGGCTCTTGCCCTCGGTGCTTCCGTGAAAGTATTTGACAATAGTGTTTCCCGTTTAAAAAGATTGCAGAACAACATCGGATTTCGCATATACACTTCCGTTATAGAACCACGTATTCTTTCCAAACAATTAAAGAGCTGCGAAGTGGCCGTTGGTGCACTCAGTTCCCAATCCGGTCGCACGCCGGTTGTTGTAACCGAGGAAATGGTTAGTAATATGCGTACCGGCAGTGTGATTATAGACGTCAGTATCGATCGTGGCGGATGTTTTGAAACTTCTGAAATCACTTCACATGAACATCCGATATTCATCAAATACGGCGTTATACACTATTGTGTTCCAAATATCCCCTCCGGTTTTGCCAGAACGGCGTCCCAGGCCATCAGCAATGTAATTACGCCTTTGCTGCTGGAAGCTTCAGAAGAAGGCGGATTTGATAATCTGGTTTGGCACAAGATCCATTTACGCAGCGGGATTTATATGTTTAAGGGTGCGCTGACAAATTTCCATCTAAGTCAGCGGTTTGATCTGAAATATACGGACCTGAATCTACTGATTGCGAGCCAGAGATAAGACAAGTATGGGAGTATGAGAGTATGGGAGTTAAAAGTAATTTTTCTGCTACTCCCATACTCTCATACTCTCATACTCCCATACTCTTCAAACCTTTCATATCAAGCACAGTCTGGCAAAAGGAATATTCCATCGGATCATTTGAACTAATGATCAGCAGTCTTTCTCCTGCAAAGTCCTGAATCAGTTCATGGTACATGGCGATCCCCGGACCATCCAGATTTGTGGTGGGTTCATCAAGCAGCAAAATAGGCGTGTCTGAAAAAAAAGCCTGTGCTAGTTTTAACCTCTGTTTCATACCCGAAGAATAGTAACGGATTTGCTTGTCAGCTGCATCCTTCAAACCAACTCTTTCCAGAATCTGTGAAACGGCCATACCACTCATCAGTGGTTTGAATTGATTATGAAACTTAAAAAATTCACTGGCCGTCAATTCCTCGATGGTTTCTATGTAAGGGGCGGCAATCGAAAGGAAACGAAAGAACTCCGTCTCGGGTTTGTTTTTCAAATTGTAATATGCAATTTTGCCTTCACTGGGCATCAGTGCGCCTGCGATAAATTGAAGTAAGGTTGATTTCCCCGAGCCGTTGGGGCCTGTTATAGCATATGCCCGGGATGAAAAAAATTGATAGTCGAAATGCCGGAATATCCATTCACGGTTGAATCGCTTGCCTGCATCAGACAGGATAATCTTCATCGATGTTTCCTTTTCCAAAGCGTTTGATGATGCCGCGACCGCTTTCCCGGATAAATGTAACGATTTCATCACGTTCATCTGTAGCCGAAAATTCTTCTTCCAGAAATTCCAGGGCCTGGGATGTATTTAACCCCTTATTATAAATGATCCGATAGATATCGAGGATATGATTGATCTTATCGATGCTAAAACCTCTTCTTTTAAGTCCGACGGAATTCACACCACAATAACTCAATGGTAATCTGCCTGCCTTGATATAGGGAGGAATATCCTTACCAACCAGTGAACCACCCTGCAGAAAACTATGTTTGCCTATTCTTACAAACTGATGAATAGCACACATGCCACCTAATATGGCATAATCCTCAATAATAACATGACCGGCTACCTGGGTATTATTGCTCATCACGCAATAATCACCGACGATACAGTCGTGTGCCAGATGGCAATAAGCCTGAATCAGACAATTACTACCTATTGAAGTTTTTTCTCTGTCCTTGGTTCCACGGTTAACAGTAACAAATTCCCTGATGGTTGTATTGTCCCCAATAAAAACATTGGAATATTCTCCCTGAAATTTAAGATCCTGCGGTATAGCGGCAATTACAGCACCCGGGAAAATCCGGCAGTTTTTTCCGATACGGGCTCCCTCCATGATCGTCACGTTGGAACCGATCCACGTACCTTCGCCCACTTCCACATCCTGATGGATGACGGAAAAAGGATCTATCTTAACGTTCGTGGCAACACGGGCGTTTGGATGAATATATGTATGGGGATGGATCATTCGTTCATCGGTTGATGGTGTGGCCTGCTGCCCGCTGGGTAATATTTCTTTAATGATTGCAGGTTGCTTCATAAAAAATGCTGAGCACAACCCAGCCCTACAAAAATAAACTTATTTGACACATATCTGCTAATTTAACTTCTCTTTACCAGCTGTGCCATCAGGTCTGCTTCTGTTACAACTTTATTGCCGACGAATACAGTTCCGCGCATTTCTACGATACCTCTGCGAATAGGATTTAACAACTCCAATTTCATTACCATAGTATCACCTGGTACAACTTTCGCTTTAAACTTGCAATTGTCAATCTTCAGAAAATATGTATCATATTGACCGCCCGCCGCCATCGCATTGATGGCCAGGATGCCACCAGTCTGGGCCAGGGCCTCCACTTGCAATACACCGGGCATGATGGGATTACCAGGAAAATGCCCCACAAAAAACGGTTCATTAAACGTTACATTCTTGATGCCCACGATATAGGTATCGGTCAATTCTATGATTTTATCGACTAGCAGGAATGGATAACGATGAGGCAAGGTTTTTTCGATCTGCTGACTATTATAAATCGGGGGCTGTCCCGGATCGTAAACGGGTGTATTCTTTAAGTGTTTG